>Ga0208304_10001088_pt1 | contig 13422 bp, 13 predicted proteins | sample ColrivemetaGS713_FD_187603 | JGI IMG/M metagenome (GOLD analysis project Ga0208304, IMG submission 187603) | Estuarine microbial communities from the Columbia River estuary - Flood tide ETM metaG S.713 (SPAdes) (version 2) | ecosystem: Environmental > Aquatic > Marine > Intertidal zone >... | reverse complement strand
AGGTAAATACCACCACAAGCAATTGAATTAGAAGAAGCTGTTTTAGGAGCAATGATGATTGATAAAAAAGGGGTTGATGATGTAATTGATATTTTACATCCTGAAGCTTTTTATAAAGAGGCTCACCAATTAATTTATGAAGCAATTTATGCATTGTTTCAAAATTCTGAGCCAACAGATTTATTAACTGTTGCAAATCAATTACGCAAAACAGGTCAGTTAGAACAAGTTGGAGGAGATTTTTATTTAGTTGGTTTAACTCAAAAAGTTTCATCTTCGGCTCATATTGAGTTTCATGCACGTATTATTTTACAAAAATATATTCAGCGGAAATTAATTTCTATTTCTTCAGAAATTATTGAAGAATCGTATGATGAAACTGTTGATGTTTTTGATTTGTTGGATTCTGCTGAAACTAAATTATTTGAAGTTACACAAGGAAACTTAAAAAAAGGATCTGAAGACGCTCAAGGACTTGTTAGTCAAGCTATTAAAAAAATACAAGAAATTTCTAATAAGCAAGGAATGAGCGGTATTGCTACTGGTTTTACACGCTTAGATGAGTTAACTTCTGGTTGGCAGCCTTCAGATTTGGTGATTTTAGCAGCAAGACCTGGTATGGGTAAAACAGCGTTTGTTATGTCTATGGCAAAAAATATGGCAATTGATTTTGATGAACCAGTTGCAATTTTTTCATTAGAGATGTCTTCTGTTCAGTTAATTACTCGTATGATCTCAAGTGAAACTGGGATTTCTTCAGGAAAATTAAGAAAAGGTAATTTAGAGCCTCATGAATGGGAGCAGTTAAATGTAAAAGTTAAAAACTTATCAAAAGCTCCTATGTTTATTGATGATACACCATCTTTATCAATTTTCGATTTAAGAGCAAAAGCACGTCGTTTAGCATCTCAACATGGTATTAAAATAATTATTATTGACTATTTGCAATTAATGACTGCTGGAACTTCACAAAAAGGTGGTGGAAACAGAGAGCAAGAAATTTCGACAATTTCGAGAAATTTAAAAGCTTTAGCAAAAGAATTAAGTATTCCGGTAATTGCGCTTTCGCAATTGTCCCGTGCTGTTGAAACACGTGGAGGAAGTAAAAGGCCTTTATTATCAGATTTACGTGAATCTGGAGCAATTGAGCAAGATGCAGATATTGTATCATTTATTTACCGTCCTGAATATTACGGACTTACAGAATGGGATGATGAGGAAAGAACACCTTGTGAAGGACAAGCAGAGTTTATTGTAGCAAAACACAGAAATGGTGGTTTAGATAATATCCGTTTGAAATTTACAGGGCATTTAGCTCAATTTAGTAATTTAGATGAAGATTATGGAAATGAATTTCATTCTAAAATGAACAATTCAATTCCTCAAAGTAGTATTCCTTCAGCAGAAGATGCCTTTGGTTCGCCTGACAATTTTGATGATAATGATGTGCCATTTTAAAAATAAAATAAAATTTAAATACATAGTTAAAACAGTATCAAACTTGAAGTTGATGCTGTTTTTTGCAATTATATGTTCTCAAAATATAGCAGCTTCATTTATTTTAATTCCAATGGATGAAGTTACTCAAACCAATCATTTAAAAGCATATGGAATTACATATTGGTCACTAAGTCAAGGTAGTACAGCAAAATGGTTGCTAAATTATGAAGGCGGATCATTTTTATTGGAAGATAATGAAGCTACCAGAAATGAATGTAAAATTAGAGGAGTCACTTTTCAAATTATTTCAGATACTCAAGCTTTAAAAATATTAGAAGAAATTAGCAGTCCATCACAAAACATGGATGCAGTTATTCTTGAAAAAGCTCCTAAAATTGCAGTTTATTCTCCCAAAAACACAAGACCTTGGGATGATGCGGTAACAATGGTTTTAACGTATGCTGAAATTCCCTTTGATGTTGTTTATGATGAAGATGTTATAGAAGAAAAATTGCTTTTATATGAATGGTTGCATTTACATCATGAAGATTTTACTGGCCAGTTTGGTAAGTTTTATGGCAGCTATAGAGCTGCTCCTTGGTATATTGAACAAAAAAAAGAAGCAGAAGATCTTGCTCAAAAATTAGGCTATAAAAAGGTTTCTTTAGCAAAATTAGCAGTTTCATTAAAAATTAGAGATTTTGTTGTTGGAGGTGGATTTATGTTTGCAATGTGTTCTGCAACGGATAGTTTTGATATTGCTTTGGCTGCTGAAGGAGTTGATATTTGCGAAACTATGTTTGATGGTGATCCTTCTGAAATAGATTATCAAAACAAGTTAGATTTTAATAAAACGTTTGCTTTTAAAGATTTTACACTAGTAAGAAATCCTGTTGAATATGAGTTTTCATCAATTGATATGACTCCCAAAAGAGATATTCAGCGAACTTCTGATTATTTTTCTTTGCAAGAATATTCTGCTAAATGGGATCCTGTGCCAACCATGTTGTGTCAAAATCATACCCAATTAATTAAAGGATTTATGGGGCAAACTACATCATTTAATAGAAATGAAATAAAATCTAATGTATTGGTTATGGGAGAAATTAAATCAAATAATGAAGCTAGATACATTCATGGTGTAAAAGGAAAGGGTATGTTTACTTTTTATGGTGGTCATGATCCTGAAGATTATCAGCATAGAGTAGGTGATGCTAAAACCGAACTTGATTTATTTCCAAACTCACCTGGATACAGATTAATACTGAATAATGTATTGTTTCCTGCAGCCAAAAAGAAAAAGCAAAAAACATAAATAATGTTAATAAAACACAAATAAGTTTCTTTTGCCTTTTTAGTTAAACCAAAATCTAAAATACTATTTTTGCTTTTTAAATTTAAATTATAAAAATGTCAACAACACAACAACTGCAAGATTTTGCCCAACAAGTAAGAAGAGATATTGTAAGAATGGTACATGCTGTAAATTCAGGGCATCCAGGAGGTTCTTTAGGATGTAATGAGTTTTTAACAGTGCTTTACCAGGATGTGATGGAATATTCAACTGAATTTACTATGGATGGTAAAAACGAAGATTTATTCTTTTTATCCAATGGTCATATTTCACCTGCAATATATAGTGTTTTGGCTAGAAGCGGATTTTTTCCAGTTTCAGAATTAGCTACTTTCAGATTGTTAAATACTCGTTTACAAGGTCATCCAACAACTCATGATGGTTTACCAGGAATTAGAATTGCATCTGGTTCTTTAGGACAAGGAATGAGCGTTGCAATTGGAGCAGCACAGGCTAAAAAATTAAATGGAGATACTAAATTAATATATTCTTTGCATGGAGATGGTGAATTGCAAGAAGGTCAAAACTGGGAAGCGATTATGTATGCTGCTGGTAAAAAGATTGATAATTATATTGCAACTATTGATTATAACGGCCAGCAAATTGATGGCTCAACTGATCATGTTTTACCAATGGGAGACATGAAAGCTAAATTTGAAGCTTTTGGTTGGATTGTTTTAGAAGTTGAAAAAGGTAATGACATTGAAAGTATAAAAAATGATTTAGCAGAAGCAAAATCATTAACAGGAAAAGGGAAACCTGTATGTGTTTTATTAAAAACGATGATGGGTAATGGAGTTGATTTTATGATGCATACACACGCATGGCACGGAAAAGCTCCTAATGATGCTCAATTGGAAATTGCTTTAAATCAAAATCCTGAAACTTTAGGAGATTATTAGTATAAAATTCAAAATAACATCATTTTTTTGATATTAAAAACTATAAAAACCTCTTTTATAATTAATTATGAAAGAGGTTTTTTAATTTTAAGCTATTTATAACTCCAGTTATAAAGTTATTTGTAAGATTACCATTATATTTACATCTGTTCAAAAAAAATAAAATTAGTAAATGAAAATAGGAATTGTTTGTTATCCAACGTTTGGAGGAAGTGGAGTAGTAGCTACAGAATTAGGAATGGCGTTAGCACAAAAAGGGCATCACGTTCATTTTATTACTTATAAACAGCCTGTTAGGTTAGATTTTATATCAAATGATATACATTTTCATGAAGTTTTTGTTGAAGAATATCCATTATTTCAATTTCAGCCATATGAACTAGCTTTATCAAGTAAAATGGTTGAAGTTGTTCAAATGTACAATTTAGAAATTTTGCATGTTCATTATGCTATTCCTCATGCATATGCGGCATACATGGCAAAGCAAATGTTAAAAGAGAAAGGTATTGATATTAAGGTTGTTACAACTTTACATGGAACTGATATTACGTTAGTTGGAAGTCATCCAAACTATAAAACAGCAGTTGAATTTAGTATTAATAACTCTGATGTTGTTACAACTGTTTCAGAAAGTTTAAAGAAAGACACGCTAAGGTTGTTTAAAATTAGAAAAGATATAAAAGTGATTCATAATTTTATTGATTTCGAAAAATATCCTGAAATTCATGCAGAAGAATGTCAACGAAATAATATTGCAAATGAAAATGAGCGCATCATAACACATATTAGTAATTTGCGACCTGTTAAAAGGGCAAAAGATGTGATTAAAATCTTTTATAAAATTCAACAACAAATACCTTCAAAATTACTGTTAGTTGGTGAAGGTCCTGATAGAGAAAATATTGAAAATTTAGCAAAAGATTTAGGTATATATGAAAGAATTCTTTTTTTAGGAAATAGCAATGAAGTAAATAAATTACTTTGTTATTCTGATCTCTTTTTATTACCATCAGAAACAGAGAGTTTTGGTTTGGCGGCTTTAGAAGCAATGGCTGCAAGAACTCCAGTTATTTCAACAAATTCAGGTGGATTACCTGAAGTAAATATAAATGGAGTAACAGGTTTTTTGAGTAATGTGGGAGATACAGATGATATGGCCAAAAATGGAATATATATATTAGAAAATAGTGAAAGATTGCAACAATTCAAGCAAGATGCATTAGAACAAGCTAAAAAATTTAGTATGCAAAATGTGCTTCCAGCTTATAAAGATGTCTATAGAGAGGTTATAACGGATTGCTGCTAAGCTAAGCCTTATAATAATTTAAAGCTTCAATTAAAAGCTCTTTTTCAACTTTACAATCTAACTTATATTTTTCAAAATCTGATAGTAATACGAAATTAACTTTTCCGCCAACGTTCTTTTTGTCATGGATTAATAAATCTAATATTGGCTGATAATCTGAAGTTTCAATAGTTACTTTTCCATAAATTTTAATAAGAATATCTTTTATTCCATTTAATTTATTTTCAGGGAAATTCAATAATTTTTGAGAAATAAAAGTTTCAGTAATCATACCTATAATAATTGCCTCACCGTGTGTTAGATTTTCTTTAGTTTCAGATTCTAAAAAGTAAGATTCAACAGCGTGCCCTAAGGTATGCCCAAAGTTTAAAATTTTGCGTAAACCAGCTTCTTTTGGGTCTTCAGTTACAACTTCATTTTTTATTTCAATAGAACGATGAATTAATTTACTTATGTTTTTGACTGAAAAGTCTTTAAGTTTATTTATGTCATCCCATAATTTAATATCGTAAGAAAGCCCGTATTTTATAATTTCAGCCAAGCCTGAACGTAATTCTCTTTCTGAAATTGTTTCTAAATAAATAGGGTCAATAAGTACCATTTCAGGATCTGAAAACACGCCAACTTGATTTTTTAATACTCCTAAATCTACTCCAGTTTTTCCACCTACAGAAGCATCAACCATACTTAATAAAGTAGTTGGAATATTAATAAAAGCAATACCCCTTTTGAAGCAAGAAGCTACAAATCCACCTAAATCTGTAATTACTCCACCGCCTAAATTTATAATTAAACTTTTTCTATCAGCACCTAATTCAGTTAAGGCGTGCCATACACCACTGCAAGTATCCAAATTTTTATTTTCTTCTCCAGATTCTATTTCAATTATTTCAATTTCTTTAGTGGTTTCAATATGTTGAAGCAAAATAGGCAAGCACATTTCATTGGTATTTTCATCAACTAAAATAAAAATTTTTGAAGGTATATATTCAAGAATAAACTTATTAAGTTTTTTATAAGCTTCATCTTGAAAAAACACATAGTAATTATTGGATAGAATAGGTTGCATGTTGGTTAAAATTTGCGCAAAATTAAAGATAAAAAATTAAAAAAATAACCTCATTCAAAACTATATTTGTATAAATATACTTAAGAATGGAAAATTTATTTAATAATACAGAAGTGGCATTTGCTTTAAAATCAAATTCAGAGCTAGATAGAGCTTTTTATTTATTTGAAATGATTAAAAGAGAACCGCTAGTTAAAATAGGTACAGCAGTAACAAAATTTGCTTTAAAAACACATCTTCCAGTTGAAGGAATAATTAGAGCAACAGTCTTTGATCATTTTTGTGGTGGAGTGAATGAGAAAGATTGTATGCCTACAATAGATAAAATGTACACAAAAAATGTACATTCAGTTTTAGATTATTCAGCAGAAGGGAAGGAAGTTGAAGAGCAATTTGACTTAGCAATGGAGAAAACCCTGAATACTATAAAGTTTGGTACCGAACGAAAAAGTATTCCTTTTGCTGTTTTCAAACCAACAGGATTTGGAAAATTGAGTTTATATCAAAAAATGACTGAAGGTGAACCATTAAGTGCTCATGAAGAAATAGAATGGAAACGTATTAAGGAGCGATATGATATTGTAAGTAAAGCAGCTTTTGAAAGAGACGTGCCATTATTAATTGATGCTGAGGAAACTTGGATGCAAGGAGCGGCAGATGACTTAATTGAAGCTATGATGAAAAAATACAATACTAAAAAAGTAATTGTATATGGTACTTTGCAATTATACCGTTGGGACAGGCTTGATTATTTGATTGATTTGCATAAAAGAGCACAAGAACAAGGATTTAAAATAGGGATGAAACTGGTACGTGGTGCTTATATGGAAAAGGAAAGAGCACGCGCTGAAGAGTTTGGTTACAAAGATCCTATTTGCAAAAATAAAGAAGCTACAGATAAAATGTTTGATGATGTATTAGCTTATATGTTCAAAAATATTGATGATATGTCTATTTTTGCAGGTACTCATAACGAAGAAAGTTCTTATTTATTAATGGATTTAATTGCAAAATCTGGATTAGATAAAAATGATAAAAGAATTTGGTTTGGTCAATTGTATGGAATGAGTGATCACATAAGTTATAATCTAGCCAAAGAAGGATTTAATGTAGCAAAATACCTGCCTTTTGGACCTGTTAGGGACGTTATGCCATATTTAATTAGAAGAGCAGAGGAAAATACTTCTGTAGCTGGGCAAACAAGCAGAGAGCTTAATTTATTGAAGACTGAACGAGAAAGACGAAAAATTTAATTTAAATTATAACAACTAAAAAAGAGCTATTTAATAGCTCTTTTTTTATTTAATTGCAAATCAACGTGTTAATTAATAATTATTAATTATATTTTCATAGCAGAAAACAAAATAAATCAACTACTTTTGCAGCTGCTTAAAAAATCAGAATATGCAATCTATTAGAAACATAGCTATTATAGCTCACGTTGACCACGGTAAAACCACATTGGTTGATAAAATTATTGATCAAGCTCACATTTTAGATGAGCGAAAAGTTAGAACTGAATTGTTGTTAGATAATAACGATTTAGAGCGTGAAAGAGGAATTACTATTTTATCTAAAAATGTTTCTATCATTTATAAAGATGTAAAAATTAATGTAATTGATACACCTGGTCACGCGGATTTTGGTGGGGAAGTTGAGCGAGTTTTAAAGATGGCCGATGGTGTATTACTTTTAGTTGATGCATTTGAAGGTCCTATGCCTCAAACAAGATTTGTATTAGGAAAAGCTTTAGAACTTGGATTAACTCCAATTGTAGTTATTAATAAAGTTGACAAACCAAATTGTACTCCTGATTTAGTTCATGATAAAGTATTTGATTTAATGTTTGCTTTAGACGCTACAGAAGAACAATTAAATTTTGCATCAGTTTATGGTTCAGCAAAGCATGGCTGGATGAGTTATGATTGGAAAGATGAAACTGATAATATTATTCCATTACTAGATTCAATTATTGAAAACATTCCTGCATCACCTTATTATGAAGGGACACCACAAATGCAAATTACTTCATTAGATTTTACATCTTTTGTTGGACGTATAGCAATTGGACGTGTTTTTAGAGGAGATTTAATTGAAGGAAAAGACTATATGCTTTGTAAAGCAGATGGTTCAACTAAAAAAGTTCGTATCAAAGAATTACACACTTTTGAAGGTCTAGGTAAAGATAGAGTTGAAAAAGTGAGGAGTGGTGATATTTGTGCCATTACTGGTATTGAAGGATTTGATATTGGTGATACTATTGCCGATTTAGAAAACCCAGAACCATTACCAAGGTTAAAAGTTGATGAGCCAACAATGAGTATGTTGTTTACCATTAATAATTCTCCATTCTACGGTAAAGAAGGTAAGTACGTAACTTCTAGACATTTAAGAGATAGATTATACAAAGAAACTGAGAAAAACTTAGCATTAAGAGTTGAAGATACAGATACGGAAGATAAATTTAATGTTTTCGGTCGTGGAATTTTGCATTTATCAGTTTTAATTGAAACTATGCGTAGAGAGGGATATGAGCTTCAAGTTGGTAGACCTCAAGTAATTATAAAAGAAATTGATGGTGTTAAATGTGAGCCATATGAAACATTGGTTATTAATGTTCCTGAAGAATTAGCTAGTAAAGCAATTAACTTAGTTAATTTAAGAAAAGGAGATATGTTAGTAATGGAACCAAAAGGAGATATGCAACATTTAGAATTTGATATTCCGTCACGTGGTTTAATTGGTTTGAGAAACAAAATTTTAACTGCAACACAAGGTGAGGCTATTATAAATCATAGGTTACGTGGGTTTGACGCATTTAAAGGTGAAATAGCAACCTCAAACAATGGCGCTATTATATCTGCTGAAACAGGGAAAGCAACAGCCTATTCAATAGATAAATTGCAAGATAGAGGTAAATTCTTTATTGATCCAAACCAGGATATTTATAAAGGTCAGATTGTTGGAGAAAACAACAAACAAGAAGATATGGCTGTTAATTTAATTAAAGGTAAAAAATTAACAAACGTTCGTAAGTCAGGTACTGATGATAGTGTAAAAATTGCACCTAAAATTGATTATTCACTAGAAGAATGTATGGAATACATTAAGGATGATGAATACTTGGAGGTTACACCTCAAAGTTTACGTATGCGTAAAATTTCTTATAGATAGATTTATATTATTTATTTACAATATTTTTTAAAAAAACTCTCAATTTATTGAGAGTTTTTTATTTTTACTTTATAACAAACCATCTTCATTTATCCCTTAAAGTTAAAGCGTAACTTTTGTTACTACAATCAATTTAAACCTTTACTATTATTGACAGTCAAAGAATTATTAGAAAAATCTTAATATCATATTAATGAAAAAAATAATTTTAGTAACCGTAACTATATTCTTTACTCTAGTTAGTAGCTGTTTAAGTGATGATAATGACTTGTATGAGTTTAAAATAGCATTAACTCATGAAGAAATTGATGATTTACTTTTTTTACGAGAAGAAGAAAAATTAGCTAGAGATGTATATTTATATTCTTATAATAAATATAATGTACAAATCTTTAAAAATATCTCAAATAGTGAAATTCAGCATATGAATAATGTTCTTCAATTGCTTAATAAATACAATTTACAAGATTCAGCCTCACCTAATATAGGTGAATTTAATAATGTAACGTTGCAAAGTATTTATAATGAATTAATTATACAATCTGATATTTCACTTTTAGAAGCTTTAAAAGTAGGTGATAAAATTGAAGATTTGGATATAAGAGATATAGGTTTAAATGAAGCAAGAACAAGCAAACTAGATATATTATCACTTTATAGCACCTTAAAATGTGGATCAAGAAATCATTTAAGAAATTTTAATAATCAAGTTTTACAAAATAATGGGTTTTATATACCTGAGTTTATTTCTCAAGAAGAGTTTAATGACATTATATCAACTTCCAATAAAAAATGTAATTTAAATTAACAAAAAAACAATTCAAAATGAAAATCATTAATTTATATAGTATAGTTTTAGTTTTAACAGTTTCTAGTTGCTCATACATACAGAAGAATTCTAAGTTAATAGGAAATGAAGAAATAGCAATTAACTATGAAACTGAAAAAGAAGGTTTATTATTATTTCAACAAAAATGTTATGCTTGTCATTCCGTATATTCTAAATCTCACAATGAAATTATTGCGCCGCCAATGGAAGCCATAAAAAGAAGATATAAAGTAGCTTACAATTTAAAAGATGATTTTATTACTGCAATGGAATTGGGCACTTAATCCAAAAGAAGTAAATGCATTAATGCGAGGAGCAATTAAGCAATTTAATGTAATGCCAAGGCAACCTTTCAATATGGATGAGTTGATTAAGATTTTAGAATATATTTATAATAATGATATAGAAAAGCCTGAGTGGTTTGAAAATCATTTTAATGATGAACACCCAAAAGGAATGGGAAATGGGCAAGGCAAGCGTAGGGGAAGAGGGATGAATATTAATTAATGAAGAGTTTAATATTATGTACCTCTAATTAATCATTGTTTGGGCTATTTTTATATTTATGTCCATTACCACAATTACAATAACATCCAGATGTAGCATGAGAAACTGGGGCAAAAGCTTCTAAAGTTCCATTGATAAGTTTTTTAATGGCACTATCAGGATCAGATTCTATAATTTTATAACAAGTGGTGTTATGAATTGCTAATTTTTGAATAAGACCTTCTCCAATTCCTTTCGTCAAAATTATATCAACGTCTAAAATAACACTACTTTTCAAACTATTTTCTCCGTGAAAAAAGTTATGTAGTGTTTCTTCTAAAGATAATTCTAATAGCCTTTTTTGTTCAATTTCATTGTTATTAATAGTATAAATAATGAAGTTTCTACATTTTCCTGCATGTTCGGAAATTGTTTTTTTATTTTGAGAAGTAACAGCAACTATTGTATTCATGTTTCTATTATTTAATTTAAATAATAAATTTATACTATATAATTTTTGTATTGTGTTACCCATGTTACTTCGTAAAAGCTCATTTTAAATGTTAAAAAATAGAGATTTAAGCATTTTAATTCATATAAATCATTAAATATTAATACCTATTTTAAAGAAAAAATTAAAAAATGAATAATTATTCAATACAATTTATTTAATGTATTCTCCAAAATATAAATAATTTAACTTGAACAGTGTAAGAGAGTAAAACCCAATAAAACTAGTAGTTTCAGCTATTTATTATAAAATGAAATACTGATGATCAGCAGCTTACAACTAAATAATTTGTTATAATTTCAAGATTAATTGCGCTAAATATGAATAATAATCAAAAAAAAATTTGGTTAATATAATAATTGTATATACATTTGATGTCTATACAATAGTAGTATAGAAAATTGTTGTCCCCCCGAAGTTGAATAAAAAAGATAAAAAGGATGAGTTAAGCTTACCTGATTATACAATTGAAAATATATTGCAAACAGGTAATTGGATGAATGAAACGTTTTCAGATCATTTAAAGCAATATGCTTTATCAATTCAACAATATCAAGTATTACGTTCTTTGAGAGATTTAAAAGGTGAACCAGCAGATTTATTGACTTTATCAGCTCAAATGGTTAGTAAAAACAGTAATACTACACGTTTAGTAGAAAAGTTAAGGTTAAAAAAATTAATATCAAGAGTCCAAAATGAAGAGAATAGGAGAAAGGTAGATATTACAATAACTGAAAAAGGTTTATCTCTTTTAACTGAAATAGATGTTTTACAGCCTCAATTTGAAAATGGTGTTGTGCAAAATTTAACTGAAGACGAAATTAGAACTCTCAATATATTATTAGAAAAAATAAGGAATAAATAAAATTACCCCAAAGCAAAGGTTATTTTTAAAGTTAATATTTACACCCCCTAAATAATTAATAGAGAAAAAACCTTAATAATTAGTAAGAATAAGTAAGAACAAATGATTAATTGTAAGAAATTATGAAAAAGTAAATCAACCCTCTAGGAGGTAGTCACACTGTAGTCACAAACTTATTAAAGTGATCCGAAAATGCTTTAAAGGTTAGATGGTTAGTAAGAACCTTGTTTCTACCTCTTTTTTTAAATTTTAATTAAGATATGTAAGAATAAATGTAAGAATAAATAAGTCAACCCCAAACACAAGCCAAAACCCCAAAGACATGAATACACAATCATTAATCTATTCTAGATTTCTTATTTGTGCTATACTTCATAATAGACACAAAATTCCTAAAAGAAACATATCTTCATTTACGTTTGAAATTTATAATTATCAAACTATAAGACTATTCATTATACATTTTACTGAATTAATACAAAATTTTATTATCCAAAATTTTTGCGGCCGTAAACTAGATATCAATATTCACTTATCCCCACAACGGTAATAAATACGATACTATTTACGGTCGTTTTATAATAATATTAAATTAACGTTTACTAAAATATAAAACCCAATGAATTTAATGAAAGTTAAATTATCTTATAAACCAAGAATATTCATCAGTTGAAATAAAAACTTTAAAACCAGTAAATAATCGTTTAGTTGAAAATAATTTAAAAGTTTTAGAAAATGTTAATTAAAAATTTAAAAAAAGCATAATATGAAAACTGCAAAGAAAAAAACATTGATGCTAAAAATTAATAAAACAAAAAATATAATAAATGCTTTAATTCCTTATTTTGAATATAAAAACAATAAAGGAAATACGGTTAAATATTTAACATCATAAAAGTAAGCTTGAGAAAGTGGTTGTCCCCAAAGAAAAAACAGTTGTAAAATCACTTGAAAATTGTTGTCCCCACAACGGTAGTAATAAAAGGATTTATACAACTGTTTTATAAAATAATCAAAAAAACAGCCGTAAAACCGTTGAAAAAACCGTCGTCCCCACGAAAATTTTTTTTAAAATAAGTAATACGACTGTAAATAATTCCTTAAACATTATTATATTAGTAATGATTAAGGGATTTTTAATTTGATTGTAAATTTATATTATTACAAATAAAAAAACAATTTTTTTAATAGTTTAATATGAACATATTTTTCTTTCCTTTTTTAAGTAAATTTTCAATAAAATAGAAAGTTTTTTAATAAAATTTCAAAAAAAATGAAGGCTAAAAGTTTTGAATTTAATTTTTATGTTAAAGAAGCTGAAATTGATGAATTAAATCATGTGAATAATGTAAATTATTTGAATTGGGTTCAGCATGCGGCCAATAAACATTGGGCATTACTAAGTAATTCAGAAATTGATTCTGAATTTGTTTGGGTAGTTTTAAGGCATGAAATTGATTATATTTCACCTGCTTTTTTAAACGAT
>Ga0208304_10001074_pt1 | contig 13521 bp, 12 predicted proteins | sample ColrivemetaGS713_FD_187603 | JGI IMG/M metagenome (GOLD analysis project Ga0208304, IMG submission 187603) | Estuarine microbial communities from the Columbia River estuary - Flood tide ETM metaG S.713 (SPAdes) (version 2) | ecosystem: Environmental > Aquatic > Marine > Intertidal zone >... | reverse complement strand
TTAAAAATTATTTAAAATATTAACTTCTTAAAGGTATGGTTACTTATTTAGGTGGGTCAATTTTAATTACAATTTTTGCTCTAGGTGGGTCAATAGTTAGTTACAATTTACATAATTATAACACACTCCTTTTTAATCTTGATTTTCTCGTACTTTTTTAGTTTAGAGGTAAGGGATTGTATGTTATAATCCATGTGTATTTTTAGAAAATTAAGAGTAATGAATATAAGAGGAAAGATATGGTAATAAAAAAAGCATCAGTTGTTTTATTAGCAGGCTTACTTGCAAGTAGCACGGCATTAGCCGGCGATCCATTGCCTGTGGTATCGGATTTAAATATAAAACTTGGAGCATATGCTGCCTTTGAAAGCGGATTTAGCAATCAGGGTAAATTAAAAGGCTCAGAGAAGAATATATCAGCTAATAAAAGAGGTTTTGCTTTTTATAACGATACGGCTCTATTTGCTGCCATATCAAATACTACTGATGACATTACTTATGGTGCCAAGATCATACTAGTGCCTACAACTAAAAGAAAAGTTAACAAGGATTATAATGGTTCATACGTATTTTTAGAACATGAGTTTGGTCGGATTGAAGCCGGTTCACCTATTCCTGCTGCTAAGAATATGATGATAAGTGATGGATCCATACCGACAAAATACATCAAAACCGGGATAGATTACCTAAAACAAAGTACAAAAGCTGTACCCTCATTTTTGACTTCGGAAGGGTCTTTCCTTGGTGACCAAATAATTGCAAGTATGGATTCTGCCACTTATAGTAGTGAACCGCCAAGAACAATAAATTATTATACTCCTAAGTTTGATTTAACCGATTCCAGTAAAATCAGGCTTGGTATATCCTATACTCCCGATTCTGCTAATACCGGGGTAGAGAAACCATCTGATAAATCAGACGGGATAAAAAAATATGCCGTAGGAGAGCCTACTATAGATAGGTTTGAAATTGATAGATCAGTTAAAGATGCTGTAACTGGCGGGATAGTTCTTGAACAGAAACTAACGGAAGAAGCAGAATTAAAACTGGCTTTAACCGGTGAATACGGCAAATCTGTCGGTAAAATTAAGAAATTTGCTAATAAAGACGATAAGAACCCACTGGAATATAAATTAAGTGATTTAAAAAGTTATAATATTGGCGGCGAATTAAAGGTTGGTGATTTTAAGTATAATGCCTGCTACAGCTCTTTTGGAAATAGTTTAACTACTAAAGAATTGCATAAAGGTAACCGTAAGTCTCAATACTATAATGCCGGAATTAGCTATACTTATAATAAAGCTACGACAACTTCATTATCGTATTTTGCCTCAGAGCAGTTTAAAAATAAAGTAAACTCGGTAAAACTAGCCGTAAGTCATATACTTGCACCGGGACTAAAGCCTTATGCTGAAATCCATGCTTATACTCTCAAAGGCAAACCTGAGTTTTATCCTAATTTAAAGGCAAGAAAGGTAAAAGGTACTGTAGCGCTAGTTGGTGTTAAGTTGTCTCTCTAATATAATAAAATGCTTTGACATAGTTTAACAAGTATAATACAATGTATTAAATATAAATACATAAGTAAAGGTGTTAATTATGAGTACAATTACAGCTAGAATACCTGATGAGCTAAATGCAGCATTAATAGAAGTTGCTAAACAAACTGAGAGATCTAAAAGTCATATTATTCTTAAAGCAATTCAAAACTATGTCTTGGAATTACAGGAAGATATAGAGGATTATAATACTGCAGTAAAAGTATTAGCTAGAAATGAGCCAACAATCCCACTAGAAGAAGTTATGAAAAAATTGGGTTTTGGAGACTGGGATAAAGAAAATGGTTAAATGGAAAGTTGTTTTTAGCCAAACTGGAGAGAAAGAATTAAGTAAGTTAAGTCATCAACAGCAATCTTTAATACGAAGTTATTTGTATACTAGAGTATTAGGACTAGAGCATCCTAAGCTTTTTGGTAAAGCCCTAAGAAATAATAAAAAAGGCTTATGGCGTTACCGAGTAGATAAATTTAGGATAATCTGTAAACTGGAAGAGGATAAACTTATTATTTTAGTGGTTGCAATAGCCAAACGTGATGTTGTTTATGAAGATTAATTACCAATGTATCGATGATTGTCTCTTAAGTTAGTTTGATACATTTTTTTCATTAAGATCACCTAGATAAAAATTTAAAGTGAACTCTGTTTTTTAGATTTTTCCTGTTTTTTATTTTACGGGGTTCATTTTTTTAGGACTTAGATTAAATTTCCATTTTTTAAAAATCTTAAAATTGATTAAGGGAAAGAGGGTGAAGATTTTATACATAACCTACCTTATGGAAAGTGTAATAAAAATACAACAGTAAAATACTAAGAAATTAAAGAATTTTTAACTAAATTACACTGATTTTCCAAACAAACACCAAAAACCCTCATAAATGCGATTTAAACAGCATTTTTCCCGTTTACATAAAATCATACCATAACCATCTGATTTGGACCGGTGTTAAGAACGAGGGCATTTGGGACATCGGGATTAAAATTTGTTAACACATATGGTATATTGTAAGATCAAATTGGAAAGTCTTTAATCTTTTTTTCATATTCAGGTTGGCAATCACCTAGTGACAATTTTGAATACACCTCAAGTGATTGTCGACTATCATGGCCTGAGTAAGGTTGGATTAATGCGTCATCTACACCTTTTTTCTTCATCCAAGTAAACAAAAAATGTCTTAGCTTATGTGGTGATATCGAATGTTCAATACCAGCTTCTCTTGTATAATTCATTAAGATTTTTCTAATACCACGATCAGAATATTGTCTCTTCCAACTAGATTCAAATAAGTAAATTATTTTGTTTTTCTTTGCATTTTCTACGTAAACAGCTAATATTTCCTTAAATGAATTAGGAAACGGAACTATTCTATCCTTTTTACCCTTACCTTGGACAACCTTTATCTGACAATTGTCTAAATCTATGTCGGATATTTTTATATTTACTAACTCAGAAACTCTTACCCCGGTATAAAGCAATGTTTTTATCATAGCTACATGCTTCATATTTCTAGATTTCCATACTGTGTTGTAAAATCTACTGATTTCTTCTTCCGTAGGCACATATGGTAACTTCCGTTCCTTACCACTCTCTACTTCAATATTGAGGTTTTTTCTTATATGTCGAAATAACTCTCTTAAGTAGTTATAATCGGGCTTTTCTACTTTGAGATGTTTACAAAAATATTTAGCTTTTTCTCTAACCGGTGTACGTATTAATGTCATAAATAATCAGTAATCAAATAGTTAGCCCAATTGACAAGCGTTTACTAAAGTCTAACGGAAAAAGGCCATAAGGATTTATATGACCTGAGAATAATGGTGTTAATGCTCTGTAATCTTTAGGCGTAAATTTATTTTGCCAATGTGACCCCGATAATATTGATTGAATAATCAAGGTATTGATATAAACCATACATACTTGCAATAGATGTAAGCATAATATCGATAATTCTTGATCCTCAATATTGTTCGTTGCAATTTGACCAAGTTTACCATAGAAAATAAAATCCATTACGCTGTTAAGGCGTTCAACAACATTTAGCCCTTCATTAACCTCAATACGCAACTCTTCGGAAGCTAAATATTGACATAAGAATATAGTTTTATTAGCTTTACCTAGTTCTACTAATGCCTTATATACTGGATGAGAATAATTATTATTACTGAATCTTTTAATTAATACAGATGGTGTAACAATCCCTAGTTTTAGGGCAACCATATGCTTTACCATCTCATCGTAATTATCTTCTATTAATTGCCAGTTAATGCTTCCTTTGAGAATCTCTGCAATATTTGTATATTTGTTTTTATCTTTAGAATCGACGTAATATAATTTTTGCTTGTTAATTGCCTTGAGCCTCGGATATAAGGCAAAATGTAGTAAATAGCTAACAGCAAAACCTATCACACTTTGCCCATGTGTATCAATAAATACACGATTAATATCCATGTCCGTATCATGATCAATAATGCCTTTTATCATGGTACCTACTTCTGAAGAGCTGCAATCTTTTAATTGTGAGTAAATACATAATGATTTCTTATCAACATGCCAATAAATCATTACTCCCTTCTTACCATAACGAAAATGCCATTCACTCATTAAATTTTGATCCCAGGCAAACAGGTGAGTCGAATCACATGCTACCGTTGTAGTGGCTTCTCCCCAAACATCAGGATCGCGTATTTTTAAAACGTTATTCACTAGTATACGAATAGCATTTCTAATGTTTACAGCATTAACATGGCGTTTTTTTACGTAGCGCAAATCACTATAATTAATACCATCGTTAGCGATACTAATCCTTTTTAGCCCAGTGTTGCTACCGATACCAAATATGCATAATAGTAATCTTTTTTGTAGATCAGAGCTATTGAGGCTACTGCTCTTTCCGATAGTTTCAAGTGTCTTGGTAAAATTAATTCTCAAATCACATTCTTTTAAAATATCAATTAAATGTATACTTGAGTATTTATTGTTTATTTCTTGCTGGAGCTTAACAATATTATCAGGTTCATCTTGCGGATCTGAAGGGGTCAGTTTTATATTGTTACCAACCTTACTTTTTTTGATTTGTACAAGCTTATTATTGGGGATATTAGCATTTAATCTCTCTAGGTTATTTGCTGTTGAGGTCTTTAATTTTACTATAAACTCCTTAGCTTTTAGCGGCAAGTTCAGTAGTTCATAATAATATTCTCTTTTTTCGCTAAAGTCCTTTGGCAAGTCTTTATTCGGATTTCTATAGCGGTAACTTCTATCAACCCAAATAGCTTTAAATCCAAGAAATTCTTTAAGCTGTTCCAGTACAGCTAGTTCATAATTATATTTGTTTATCCGTAAATGGCCTTTTTCTATTCTGACTGTGGTATTATACCAGCTCTGGGGTACAACTCCACTTAGTGGCGGTATATTAATATAGTAAGCTAAATCCGATTCATTCCAATATTCGTTGATAAAACGAATTGCATCTAAGATAGGTTTATAATCAATATGATCTTCTAACATTTGTAATGTCCTCAAAATGCTAAGTAAACTACTCCTATTGCCATAAGCATAGGTTGTATGCATTTTTTCTTGCACCTGATCCTGATACCATTTGCTGCTCCGATGTTGTAGATCATCAATTACTGCTTCTAGCTTATCCTGTGGCACTACGGGATAAATCTTCTCCTCAATAATACCTTTTGGATTCTTGGCATTTAGTACAGCTAATTTTTCTAGAATATCAAATTTACCGTCGACACGCTTGACTTCTGCCAATATATAACGATCCACATGTTTTTCTGCGCCGGATCTTACTTTTTTAACTAGTTTGATCATTGTATCTGTTAAAGAATCCAACAGAAACTCAAGCCTTACATGAAAGAATACTGCCATAGTGGCATACTTTGTAGTAGGGCTAAAATCTAGAATATTGCTAGGTGCAAACGCCATCACACGTTCATAATATTTAAGTAATAATTTTCTATCGACTGTATCTACAACAGAGTCGGATAATTTAATCCGGCTTAATAAATTAACTCTATTTATGGCGCCTTGAATATTTTTAATTTTTGCGCCGGCAATATCTTTTTTAAGTTCAGATAATTCTATAATTTCATGATCTTCATCCTCATCCTTGCTAAGGATTCGATCTATCAGAAGAAAATCTTCTTGATTTAAATTATTAAATATTTTATCAAAAAATTGTTGCTCAAATTTTTGATTGGCTAACAAAATGTAACCTTCTAATTGTTGTGTACTAACAATTTCTATTTTATTCTTAGAAAAATATAGGCGTGTTTGTTCCAGTAGCACCGAATCAGAAAGTTGACGTGGTATCAAATTATCTACAAGGTAGTTTATTATAGATGCAATATCTTCTGCATTGGTTACACGATATCCTAAATATTTCCTAATCTCTTGACGATATTTTTTAGCATTACGTCCTGACCAATCAAATGTAGTAATAAATAATGGATCAATATCTAAACTTTTAGCAACTTGCAAGATTAGTTCTGATGAAATATCAGCTTCCGTAGCCATAGGAAATTGAGTATATCTTTTAAAGAAGCTTAACATAACTCCAAAAGCAAGTTGGTTACTTTTAGCATTCTTAGTTTTACATACATTTACATCTTCTAATGATAAATCATATTGCATTTTTATATATTCCTAGAACTCTCAGTGTCGGTACTAATCTAACCAAATTATTCTATAGAACTAATTATTGCAACTGATTTCTTCCGTCCAAAATATATAAAGTATCTACATTATGCTTTTCGGCACTTCAAATACTAACAATTTTTAATCCCAATGTCCCAAATGCCCTCATTCTTAACACCGGTCCTTTGTTTAACACAAAATCAAGCAGGGCAAGACTATCGGCCTCATTATCGTCTATGGGAGCAAAACCCTTGTTTTTAACAGCTATTATTACGGACTCTTTAGGAGCATTTCCTTTACCGGTAATATGCTTCTTAATTGTTCCAACAGGTATGCCGCTGTAGGGTATCCCGTGATGTTCGCACCAGCTGGTCAGATGAGCAACGAATCCCCCGTATTTATGGGCAGCGTCTACCCCCTTATGAGCTCTTACTTCCTCAAAATAAATCGCATCAATTACTCCTAAATTTGCCTTTAAATCTGTAAGCCATCGTTTAAAACGTAAAAAAGGCATGCCGCCGCCTTCAAATCTTCCGGTTTTAAAACTGGCAGTTCCAGAAGTTATGTTACCCGATAAATCGCAAGTAGCCCAGCCGGTAGTAGTACCGAGGTCTAGAGCTATAATTATTGATCTGCTCACTTTTTTCTTTTTTATTATAGCATGGAATACATCTAGGCTTAAAAAATCATGTAAGTTTAGCTTGTAAGGAGATTCTAACTTTGTTATAGTAATACGTATACCTCATACTTTTATAGTTTTATGAAATCATCAAAAGTAACTGAAAAATATCAAGCTACTATACCTCATAATGTAAGGAATTTTTTACATTTAAAAAAAGGTGATAGAGTTATGTTTAAAATAGAACAGGATAAGGTTGTATTAAATAAACTACCTTATGCGGATCATGAATATTTGGACTCTTTATCAAATGTATTGGTTGAATGGTCTTCTTTAGAAGACGAAGAGGCTTATAATGATTTATAATAAGTTTGATATTGTCAAAGTTCCTTTTCCTTTTACCGATAAACAAACAGTTAAAAGAAGACCTGCTTTGATAATATCCTCAGGGGAATATCAAATGAATTATAATCATTGCATACTTGCTATGATTACAAGTGCAATACAAAGTTCATGGATTGATGACGTAATAATTACGGATATTTCAACAGCCGGACTTCCTGTACCCTCAAAAATCAGATTAAAAATTTTTTCTCTGGATATTAGCCTGATATTAGACAAATTGGGTTATTTAGTAGATGAAGATAAACAGCTACTCCAGTTGAAGCTAAAAAAATATTTATAGTTATTTAGTAGCTTTATCTTAATTATTATCCTGAGCAAGCATAACCAAATAGGCTTTTTTTGCCCATTCTTCCCAGTTTTTAAAGGCAAGTTCTCCATCCTTTTTACGAACGTCTTTATAGGGACTTGGTACTCCTCTACTTGCAAACGGCTCGATTCCGATTAAGTTCTGCGCCCACGCTGCCCATTTTGTTTCATCATGGAGGATAGGGAGAGGAAAATCCGAATAATCATCACAAACAGTAGCTGCCCAGTATTTAACGCTAATATATTTAGGGTAAACGCTAATCATGGCCTACCGTCATCTATTTCAGCTAAAACAAACGTAGTTCCCATCTGATAGCCAGAACCGATACCTTCTGATTTAAAAGTAAAATTAATGTTTCTTCCTTGTATGCGTTCGTTAATAGCAGGTCTGATAATATTATCTAGCTCTCCGTCCTCAGTAAGGTTATAAGTGGTTGTTACTGGAATACTTGCAGGATATTCATATGTATTGATGCTAACAGTCATTTTTATTTTTTTTGTACCGACAATGTTAGGCTCTATCCTCTCTATACCTATGTTGTAATCAATTCCTGCTACCTGTTTTTGTGGATTAAAGGTAGCATAAGAAATTATAGGCGTGGTGAAGAAAGAAGGAATAGCTTTAACCTGCTGATCTACATCCTTATAAAGATTGACCTGATCATGTCCGACTTCATGTTCCCAGACATAACTGTTATTATCACCTTCATAAGGACTCAAATTTTTGCCAACAGTGTACATATTACCGCCGGTATTATCAAAATAACCGGCCGCCCGTTCTATATCCGTATCATACCAGGTATTATCTACAACATTGTAAATAACGGCTCTGGTACATCCAATATTAGCATCTTTACCTTTTTCAGGGTAGAACCACCATATTTCATCTCTGCTCACGTTTTTGACGCCAAAGACCCTCTGACGCTTACTCATATCAATAGTATCAAAAAAGGTCTGACGATTAAGATTATTTTCAAGTGGGAGAACTACGCCGTTGAATACAAAAAATCTTTGTGTTCCCGGCCAGTAGAATATCCCGTCATATTCAACTACGCTATTTGAAGATAAAATGGAACTATCTCTTGATAATACCTTCTTGCTAAAAGAAAGATCATCAGGATCATCAATGACCTGATTATTGCTACCCGTAGTATTGCTAATAAGAACAACAGAGCCGAGTGTCCAGAAGATTATAGTCGGAGAGTTTGCTCCTCCTCGCCATTCTGCACCATAGATTACTTTATCAGTACTAATATTGATGGAATATTTATCTTCAAAAAACAGAAATGGGCAGGTTATGTTTGTTTTTTTATTTAATTTTTCTTGTGATGCTGAAGACCATCTAACAAGCCCATTGTTGCCGTAATAAAATAATCTGTTTCCAACGTAGAGCATTCCTCCCGTTGCTTCTTTAAAAATAAAATTATCTTCTGTAGGTATTGGTTGTTTAAATTCTTCATTTTGGTTTTTCACTGGATCTGCTTTAAATTTTACTGTCCAGAACTCACCGGTATCTTTCTTTGCTAGAATAGTAGAGATTGCTTCGTTGCTATTGATATCTAAGTAGTTTTTCATACCTAAACACAATATTAACTCTGTTTTAACATTATTAATAATGCTTATTACTACAACAAATTGTGTCAAGGTATTGGTAGGATTAGTGAATTTCTTAAAATAAGTTAAGGTTTGACCGCCAATATTGTTATAAGTAGCATCTATTACGCTATATTTATGTTGCTGAGTAACAAGAGAAACTCCAACTAGAATGTGTTTGTTTCCATCACTATCATAGTATATAAGAGATGCCGTTGGAGTAGAGCTAGGAGGTAGAAGTTCAGGTATAGTCTGTATATATAGTACATAATTTTTCATTCCACCGATATTGGGGTTCAAAGCACAAATCCCCGCCGATAAACCAAAATGCCCTGTATACTTTATATCTCTAAGTGTATAAGGTTGTTTTTAGGTTCTTTTGTAACTGTGCAATTATATCCTCAATATTTATTGTACTTTTTGCTTGTAGGAATACATATTTGCCGATAAAGTTTATGTGTTCCCACCTTACTGGTGAGATGCTGTTTAAATAGTTTATTCCTTCTATATTTCCTTGTGCAATGCACTCTGCAAGTAGTTTATCTAGTATAATTGCATTGTATAATATTATAGAGTTTGCTAGTAATCTAGAGCATTGATTCCATACCTCATTCTCTAAAATAGTCTGTCCTCTGAACTTTCCACTATGCACTTTTGCTATAGCTTTACGTAGCTGGTGGTAAGACTCAACCCTGTTTAAAGCTTTACGGATTTGACTCCGCATTATTTCGTCATCTATAAAATCCAGTAAATAGATGCTTTTCAGTATTGAATCATATTCCCAAAGGGCTATTTTAATTCTGCTATATCTTTTATGAGATGACAACTTACTTATGATTGTAGCTTGTGTTGACTCTTGGATAGCAAGTGATACAAAAATCCTTTGAATATTTTCCCATTCCTCTATTATAAGTTTTCTATTGGCGAGTTTAGTAGGTTTGATAAAGCAGTCTTTATAAAAGACCAAATGTTTCATGCTCTTGAGACTTTTAACTTGTTCTTCTGGATCAGAAAAATTTGGCATAAATAATTTACTTATGGAATCAAGCACAGCAAAATTGACTCTGTTAATTGAATGCATGTCTCCTGATACCGCGTCTGGCTCAACTTCAGAAGTATTATTATATATAATATCATAGGTATAATGGCTCTCATGTTCATTGGCGCCAATAATCTTGCAATTGATCGGTACATGATTGAGCACCATACTAAAAGGGACAATACCTTTTTTTAAGCCAAAATATTTTGGAGAGTATCTAGATTGCATAGTATCTAGCCTTGTTTCAAACTTTTGACCATCTACTGCAGCCAGTAATTTATCTGGCAAAATGTTCCACGAATTAAAAACTTTCAGACTTGCTATTTTGTTACTGATAATATCGTTAGCTTCTCGTAAATTCTCTAGGCTCAAAAAGTTTTTTTCTATATTACTCAGAGTACTATAGCTTATATCACAACTTCGCGACATGCGATAAGTACCAAAGCTAAACCCGTTGGCTACAATGCAAGCAATGATTCCTTCGTCATCAGCTTTTTGCTTAGAATAACGTGGTTTGATATGATCAAAAGCTTCACAGAAGTTGGTTTGTTCATTGATAAAATATAGTAATTCGCTAATATTGACATTTGGTACCCCAGCAAAGAAATTGTCATCTTTCTCCTCTATAGTAGGATTGATTAAATGCCATTTGTGATGTGTTTTACTATTCTTATCATCTTTAGTCTTGCTTTCTTTTATTTTAATGTAACTGTTTTCTTTACTGGCAATTTTTCTATTCACTTCTAGGATTTTTGTATGAAGTTTTACCTCTAACTCATCAAGTCTTTGTTCTATATTGACTGCGATATTAGGGTAGTTCAGTTTTTGTATAAGTTCGTCTTTATTTTGCCATACCTTATCAGAGACAAGATCTGCACTTAAGCTTTTGTATTTGGTACTTTCGTTGCAAAAAATATTTCCTTTATCAATTTCTTTTACAATAGATTGGTATAGATAAAACTCATATTTATCAGGATGATAAGCATTGATCGTAGTAGCTTTGCCTGAGTTTATTCTTGTTTGTTTTGTACTTTCAGATTTAGCAGTACTATCATTTTTTGAAATGCGTAGATACTTTCTGATATTTTTGGGGATAAATTTATCAGGAAATTTATCTGTAGTTACCTTGTTCAATGGCAAGTCTTTATCAAACACATCCTTCAAGAATAATATTGCTTGCATTAAATCATCGTCCTTTTTAATACTACAAAACTCTATCGATCTGAATAGCATACGAAGATTAGCCTTGATACGCTTAGCCTTATTAACATAGAATTCCCATTTAGCAGACTGAAAATCAAATGTTTGCCCTACAATATATTCTGCTGTTGGTAGATATTGATTTTTAGGAAGAATATCATACGCAGTTTGCCAGAAACTTTTATATTCCATTTGTTCTGCATCGCATCCCATAAATTTTAATAAGGTGCTGACTTTGGGTAAAATATTGTTATAATAAATTGTATGGAGCATGAATTGCTTATTAGCATATTCGTTTGCCTCCTGAATAAAGTTGTTATTATAATAGATAAAACCGGTAACCAAATTGTTGATGACTTCTTTGTATCTTTGATTAATGTAACATAACAGGTAAAGCTTTCTAAGTGGTTTGCTAAGTTGCTCTAATCTGTAAATATTATACTCATCTGCGATACTAGCGTAATATCTGATACATTTAGGTGATATTTCAAATTTATCTATTAGCTGTTTAGATAGTTTATAATATTCTAAATATGTAAGGGACTTGGCACATTCTGCTTTGAGCTCTGTATGTTTAAAGTTTTTCGGTTCTACCCTGAGTGTCGGCAAATTTATTGCAGACTCTGACTTAGTCATGCCGGATAAAAAGGTGTCAAATTCCTTTGGTATATTCTCCCGGAGAATATTTTCTATACGTTTAAACTCTATGCTGATGGATAAGCTGATGATATCCTGTAGTATGGTGTAACCGGGTAGGACAATCTGTTTTATTTGAATCTGGGATAGTAATTCCCTAAAAATATCTATATGATTTGAATGGATACGCACTAACAGTAAAGCCTGTTCAACAAGTTCTTTGCGTGCTTTGGCGTCAAAAGTTCTATAGTTCAGTAAAGCAAGAATTCTCTTGTTGGTTTCTTCTTTTTTTGCCTTAAGTAAAATACTTTCATATTTATCCTGTATGACAAAATATTGAGTCAGTATGTAATCTATGTCCGGTAAAACATCATGGTATTTAAAAGAAAATAACCGTCCTTTTGCTTTAAAATAGCCCAGCTGCAATATTGCATGAACTTTAGAAGGAAGATCAGGTATTTTTTGAATGAGCAGTTTTTCTTGCTTGTTTAAAGAAAAATAAACAATCCTTTCTTCCAACGTAAATTGTGGTAAAGAATAAAGATCGCTTATTTCAGCTTCACTTAAAATCTTAATGCGTTTGTAGCCTGTACCCATAAAATCATAATTTTTGTATAAAACATAACGGCCGTTAAAATATTGCTATTTTGTAGGTATCTTATATGTTACATAGTATATATAATATGTATAGTTTTCATACAAAACTAGAGTTAAAACTTAACAGGCTCTAAAATGACTAAAATTATAGCTTATATTCGTACCTCAACAGATAAACAGGAGCTAAATAATCAAAAACTTGCAATACTAGAATATGCACAAAAAAATAATCTCAAGATAAACGAGTTCGTTGAGATTCAAATATCTTCTAAAAAAACTCCAAAACAGAGAAGAATAGAAGAAGTTTTAGAAAAACTCTCTAGTACCGACATGTTGATTGTAACAGAGCTCAGTAGGCTTGGTAGAAGTACACCTGAAGTCATAGAACTGGTTAATGAACTAGTTGCAAGAAGTATCAGGGTAGTAATTCTTAAACAGAACCTTGATATCAGCAAGCATGATATGAATTCCAAAGTTACAATTACCTTGTTTGCATTGTTTTCAGATCTTGAACGTGATCTAATAAGCCAGCGCACCAAAGATGCTCTTGCACTCAAGAAGTCTCAAGGACAAGTATTAGGTAAGCCAGTTGGTACTATACAAAAAAGTAAGTTTGATAAGGATGCTAGCAAAATTATTGAACTCTTAGACCTTGGACTCTCTATAAGAAAAATAGCAAAATTCTTAGGTTACAAGAACCATATTTCACTCAATACTTATGTGAATAAAAGAAATTTAAAAGATGAGGTTTAAACGGATAAAAAACGTGAGTTTTGCAAGGGCTTAATTAATACCATGAAAATGGTCCAAAACCTTTATTATAAAAGTCTTACAGAGTATTACGGTTTATCGGCGGGGATTTGTGCTTTGAACCCCATCATAGATGATAAAAAACAAATTGCCCTAATTTATGAGAGTTTT
>Ga0208304_10001053_pt1 | contig 13661 bp, 16 predicted proteins | sample ColrivemetaGS713_FD_187603 | JGI IMG/M metagenome (GOLD analysis project Ga0208304, IMG submission 187603) | Estuarine microbial communities from the Columbia River estuary - Flood tide ETM metaG S.713 (SPAdes) (version 2) | ecosystem: Environmental > Aquatic > Marine > Intertidal zone >... | reverse complement strand
GTGAAGTTGGACAAATGGACAGAGTACGTATAAAATCTTCTATGGAGATACGTGATAGCGGTGGTACTCCAATCATAGATACAACAGCAGGTCTGCAAGTCAATAGTGGCGGAACAGTTGTGTTCAACAATGTAAAAATTACAGGTGTTGCTACTACTAACTATGCTACAGGTGCAACAACTGATGTTGCAAACAAAGACTATGTAGATACACAGATGGAAAGTGATACTATAGCACTAATAATAGATGTTACAGACATGCCACAAACAGGTTTTGCAAGTTTAGATGCACAAGTTATTGACAGTATAAACTTTTTACATCCAGCGTCAGAAAAACGCATTAATACATATGCAAGAGTAATTACTACTTCGCTAAGAGGAGCAGTTAGTAACATTGCAATTGGATCAAGTATTAGTACAACAAAAATTGGTGTAGACTTTTCAGACTTAAATGTTATTGAACCGTATGGTGCAACACCAACAGCGGCAGGTCCAGCAAACCAGCAACTAGTACAAGATATTGGATTTACAGGAACAACAACAGGTGATGTTACGTTAAAGGCAGATGACGGAGCAACACCTACAGCAAATACAACTCGAGTTAAAAGATTCTTTAAAGTAGAGGATGTAGGCGGAACAAAGACATGGGTAACTTCTGCTACGGGTCCAAACGGTGAAACTCCGTAAGAACATTAACAGGGAAATACGATAAATACTATTATCGTAATAGGGGATATTAACGAATGGCTTATACAATATTTAATACTCGTAATAACAGCGTAGCAGTAGTTGAAGATGGTACTATCGACAACACAACTGACCTAAAACTAATAGGTAAAAACTATGCAGGTTACGGCGAAATACAAAATGAAAATTTTGTTTACTTACTAGAAAACTTTGCTGGTGCAAACCAACCACCAAGACCAATAGCAGGACAGTTATGGTTTAACACTACTTCTAAAAAAATAGAAGTATATGATGGTAATAGTGAAAGCGTTTTTGTTCCCCTTGGAAACGTTCACATTGGTTCTAAGCCAAGCGGTTCAGCAATTACAGCGGCAAATGTTAACAAAGGTGACTTATGGTGGGACGATGTAACAAGTCAGCTATATGCACATAACGGTGCAGTATCAGGAGATCCTTTTGTACTAGTTGGACCAAAAGGCAACCAAACTGTTAAAACAACAGTAGATGATGCTGAAGTTTATGATAACTTGTTTGCAGGCCAAGCAGACGATACTCCATACAAGCACAGAATTTTAAAAGGTTTCGTAGATGACGTTGTTATCTTTACAGTAAGTAATGACGAATTTACATTAGATGATTCAAACCCAATTACTGGCTTTGATAGAATTAAAAAAGGTATTACATTACTTAATACACAAAATGCAAACAGCGGAGTTACAACAGGTAACTATCAATTACATGGTACTGTTTCAAATGCATTACAATTAGGTGGAACACTAGCGGCAGAGTTTGTACAACGTTCAAACCCAACGTTTGTTACACAAGTTGATATTGCTGACAATGATGGTTTATTAATTGGACCAAACGACGAATTACTAGTTAAAATATCCGGCGGCGAAACAATACTTGAGTCAACTATTACAAATGCTGATATGTCATTTAAAGTTAAAGACGCAGGCGGCTCAACAGTTATTCCATTAAAACTTTCAGCAACTGGCCCAATGCCAAATGCAGATAACACAATGGATATTGGTTCTACAACTAAGCGTTGGAACGAAGTACATGCTGTAAACTTTAGAGGTATAGCAGACGAAGCAAATACTGTATTAAGTGACGGAACATACAAAATTGCTACTAAAGGAAACACATTTGACGCTCTTGTAACAAGAGATAGCGTAGGTGACATCTTTGGTACTAGTTTCCGCGGAACGCACTTATACAACAGCACAGACGCTACAGCGGCGCTTACAGGTAGAGTTACTAAAGCAGATGGTGTACAAGTAGACAACGGAGCAACATTTATTGGTGCGGCAACTACTGCTACAGCAAACACACTAGTTGCTAGAGACAATGCAGGTAATATTACAGCAACACAATTTAGTGGACTAGCATCAAGAGCGGCAACACTACAAGTTGCTACAGGTGCAAATACATATGAATATAGAGTTGGTCAAGTTGCAGACGGTGCGGCACAGCCAGACACAGTTGCAGTTAGAGACAGCAACGGAAAACTATATGCTACAGAATTTATAGGTGCATTAAACGGTGCGGCCGCAACAGCAAATAAATGGACTACTGCAAGAATATTAACAGTAGACGGTGATTTATCAGGACAAGTTACAATAGATGGCTCGCAAGATGTTACTTTAACACTAACAGCTGGTAGTAACAGTGTTGCTTTAGGAACAGATACTACAGGTAATTATGTACAAAATATATCAACATACAACAGTGATCCTTATCTTAATGTTTATGTAAACAATGTATTAGACGGTGCAGGCGCAGAAAGTGCAGTACTACAATTAGGACTTGATGCTAGTACAACTAAAACTTCAAACTCATTAGTTGCACGAGATGCATCTAATGCTATTGCTGTAGGTCCTATTAGTTCAGATGATATTACTGCTACTACTATAGACGGTAGTATAATAACAGCAAGTACTAGATTTACAGGACACGTAAACGAATCAGGTACAGCAAACGATGGTTGGTTTGATAACTTAACTGTTGGAACACTTAATGCTACTAACTTTAACTTTAACAGTATTGTAACTGCTATTGCAAATGGTGGTACAGGCGCAACAACTGCTCCTCTTGCTAGAACTAATTTAGATGTTTATAGTAAAGGTGAAGTTGATACAACAGTATCTAACTTAAATAGTGCGATTGCTGGTGTTAGCTCTACATCAATATCAAATGGTAATAGTAGCGTAGCAGTAGCAAACGGCGGCGATACAACATTTACGCATAATGGTACTGTAATTGGTAAAGTTAAATCTACAGGTATTGACTTAGAAGCAGGATTTAAATTTATTGGTACAGCAACAGAAGCAGACTTTGCTGACTTAGCTGAGAAATATACAACAAACGAAGAATTAGCACCAGGCACAGTAGTATGTGTTAGTGCAGATGAAGATAGCGAACTTAAAGCATGTGGACCAAACGATTTTCCAGTAGGAATTATATCTACTGATCCAGCTTACTTAATGAACGCAAGTGCAGACGGACAAGCAATAGCACTTAAAGGTCGTGTACCAACTCGTGTACTAGGAGCAGTTAATAAAGGTGATATACTTTATGCAAGTTATGATGGTGTACTAATTAAAGACGGCGCACAAAAAGTTGCTATAGCACTTACTACAAGTACTATTGAAGAAGAAAAAGTAGTTGAGTGTATGATAATTCTTTAAGAATAATCCACTCAATAAAAAAGGAGCATTACGCTCCTTTTTTTACGACTAAAAAATATTATTGTTCTGAGGGTGTTAAAGTTTTTACAGTAAGTGCATGAAGTTCACCACTTGCCATTTCTTCTTTTACTAATTTTAAAACTAGTCTTTGTCTATTTACTTTTGATATTCCTTCAAAAGCAGGCGAAATAATAACTGCTGAACAGTTGCATCCGTCGCCTTGCATAGTTACAATAGATTCTGATATACCAGATTCAAGCCTTGCTTGTACTTCTTCTAAAGTCATGTTAACTCTTTTTAGTTATTAGTGTAGGTCTGCCCAGGCTGAACCTGTGTATACTTGTAATTTTGTCTCTGTAGTATTAAACACAACCATACCAGCTGCCGGTGTTAGTGCATTTCGAACACTAGTTGTCATACTAGCAAATTTAACAGCAGTACCAAAGTCTGCAACATCTTCTACAATTTTAGTTTTAATTGTATAGTTTGAAATGTCTTGTAGCTCTGCCGCATCAGTTACTGAACCTGCATATTCAGTTACAAAGAAACCACTGTTTGTTTCACTTAATGCTGTTCTGTGAATTGCAGTAATTGCACGGTCGCCAAACGCTGTAAATTTACCTGTAACAGTCATGTCGTTAGTTACATTAACGTTACTGTCAATTACTAATTCAGTTGTATAATCGTTTGCATCTGCACATATGCTGTTAATAGCAAGTTTTGTAGGGTTACTTGCACTGTATGCACTAATGTTATTATCGTTAATTACAACGCCAGTTATGCCACCTATGCTTACAGCATTGTCAACAGTTAAGTCACTACTCATAACTACTGCTGGAGTAACTGTAATAGCACTTGAATCTGCACTATCAATTAAAGCAGTAAACACGTTACCTGTAAATGTGCCTGTATGATCACCTGCCGCATTACCAACTACTGCACCAGTATGTGTACCTGCTGTGTCGCCAGTTACGTTACCAGTTAAATCACCTGTTACGTTACCAATTAATGTGTTATTCACAGCATCTACAATAACAGTACTGTCATCGCCAAATACTGAACCTTTAACATCGCCTGTGTGATAACCTGCTGTATTACCAGTTACATTGCCTGTTAGTGTTCCTGAAAGTGTTGTTGCTGTAACTGTACTTACACTTAAAGCCGCATCTGATGGACCTGTGTTTGCCGCCAATACTGTTTGTGCACCTGATCCTTTTACATCACCAGTTACGTCACCAGTTACATTGCCAACTATATTACCTGTAACATTGCCAACTACTGCACCAGTGTGTGTACCTGCGGTATCACCTGTAACATTGCCAACTACTGCACCAGTGTGTGTACCTGCGGTATCACCTGTATGTGTACCTGCACTATCGCCAGTTAGATCACCTAAAACATTACCTGTTACGTTACCTGAAAATGCTCCTGTGAATATATTATTACTAACATTTACCATCACAGATGAGTCATCAGCAACTACGTTTGCATTAACTGCAACAGCATCTACTTGTCCGTCAACAACTAAACCTGTAAAGTAACCGTTATTCCAACGTGCGGTTTGTGTACCGATGTTGTAAGTAGAATCTGCGTTCGGAGTTAATGAACTTGTTATTTGTGCCGCTAAGTTAACAGTGTCAGTACCAGCATCATCACCTAATTCAATGTTGCCAGTAGCAGTTATAGTACCAGCAATATTAATATTACCTGTACCAATTATGTCTTTACCGTTAAGGTCTAAATTTTGTTGTTAAGTTAATGTTGCCAGTAGCAGTAATAGTACCAGCAATATTAATATTACCTGTACCAATTATGTCTTTACCGTTAAGGTCTAAATTTTGTTGTAAGTCTAATGTTGAGTTTATTGTATCAGCTACAATGTATTCACCTATGCTTGCAATAGCTGAACCAGCCATTGGCATACCGCCTGCTGTTGCTCCGTCACCTATATATAATTTGTCGGTATCTGTTACATACACCAACTCGCCGTTTGCGAAAACTACACCGCCACCTGCGGTACGTTCAGCATCTGTGCCACGTCTGATCTGTAATGCCATTCTAGTTAACTCCTGATAACATATTTATTTGTTATTAGTATTTATCCATCTGAACTATCTTCTTAACTTTAAAAATTTCTTAGTTCTTTTGGTAATATCTGCTTTAACCTTGTCTGTATCTAGTCTAAAGTCAACATTCTTTATTACATTTTGATACTGTTCAAATAAGTCGTCTAAGGATTTTTCTAGATCTTTTACAGGCTTTTTGTCTGTATTAATATCAATGTCCCATATTTTACCGTCAGTAAACTCTACTCTGACAGAGTTAAGGTACTCAAGTGGTACAACATCAATGTGTATGTCCTTGAGTACCTCTGGCCAATGATCTATTACTTCTTTTGGAAGTTGCTTTTTACGAGGTTTCTTTTGCACTAGACTTGGTTTTCTTCTTTGTAGGTACCAATTCCTCTGCTTGTTCTCGTAGTACTTTTGCTTCCTTAAATAAAGTGTCTGCTTGTGAACGATACTGTGCGGCTAAATCTTCGTCGCTTAATGTATCTGTTGCAGGTGCTACTTCAGGTGCTTTAACAGGTGCTTGTGCTGTTGCATTCGCATTTGGTGCGCCTTTAACTTCACCGGCTAAGTCTTCTATTGTAACGCCTTTTTGTTCGGCAATAATTTTATTTAATTCTGCAAGGTTAATAGTTGTACTATTATCAGGTGTCATTTCAATATCTTCTGATAATACTTTTGTTAGTTTGCCCATTGCATGGAAGCCTACTAACATGTTCTTACCGTCTGGTAAATGTGTTCTGTGCATCGCATCAGCAAGTTCGTTTGCTTCTTGTCCTGCGCCTGATTCAATTAAAGTCATTAATGCATCATGGTCTGGTGAATCTAAATTCTCACTCATTACTACAAGTGAAAACTTTGAGTCTCCAGGTACTGTGCGATATGCTACTGCACATCTTTTTTGATTTTTTACAACGCGGCCTATATGTTTAAGTGCCATAGTTATTCTCCTTTAGGTTCTTCCTGCGGTTTTGATTCGCTTACGGCGCCCAAGAAAGATTCTAGTTTGTTATATGTTTGACCTACAATAGCCATTTCATTTGCTTTAAAAGCGCCTCTTGAACTTGCTACATCAATAATTTGTTTAATTGCTGTTAGGTCTTGGACAGTTAATTCTGCCGCTGGTGGAGTTGCAGGTGCTTCAGTTGCTACTGGTGCTTCTACAGTCTCTTTTGGTGTTGTGTCATTCGCCATTATATATCTCCTATACTATTATATATACGTAGTTAATTATTTGTATTTCAGAAGTGGACAAGCCAACATGAAATAACTTGCTTCTTTTGGGTCTTCAAATCCGACTTTAATAAAGTTATCAGTTCTTCCATTATTACTTGATACTCCTACTGATTTTCCTAAAAAGTATCTACCTTTTAAATGTCTCAGTACCCATTTATTTAACGATTCCTCGATGTTGTAGGTGTAAGGAATGGTTATATATTCGAATTGTGGAGATACACAATGTGCTCTCCTTAATCCAAAAAAGTTTAAAGCGTTTGGTTGTTTAAGTTTAGGCACTCATTTCCTCATAGTGTAAAGTTGTACCAAACGGTGCTTCGATCTTTTTATCATGATGTGAATGTAATAAGAATAATGTATCACAATACTCTGCATCACCCCATGAGTCCCATGTATATCCGTCTGTAAACATAATGAATTTTTTAGGAACAATGTCTCTATCTTTCATATACTGCCAGTTAACATCAAAGTCAGTGCCGCCACCGCCCATAACTTCGTAGTCACGTAAGTCTTCTCCGCCATCAGCAGTAAATTCTTGTTCGTTGTATACCTTTGTATCAAAGCACCATACAGTAATTTTATAATCTTTATACTGATCCATAATGCCTTGTACTTCACTTAAAAAGTCAGTTGCTTGTGAATTACCAATTGAGCCTGACATGTCAATACTAACACATAATTCAATTGAATCGTCAAAGTTTTGTCCTGGAAGTACTGCACTAGTATGCCAGCCTTTACGTGAAGGTTTCATAAATGTAAAGTCATTTTTTACAGTAGACTGAATTTGCTGTGAAATAATTTCACGCCAGTTCATTTTAGGCTCTGTAAGTTCTTTAATCATACGTTGCACTTCGCCAGGAGTATTACCTGCACCTGCCGCCTGTGCCGCTTGCATCATGCCTTCTTTAATTTCGTCTTTAATTTGTTTTGCTTCTGCTTTAGTCATCTTAGGCTTTTTCTTAGATGTACCGTTGCCGTTTGAATCTTTACCTTCGCCGTTGTCGCCTGGTTGATCACTACCGTCTGCTTCAAGGTGCTCGTCTAATAGCTCGCCTAATTGCTCTAAGTAGTCTTTTCCGTTCTGTTTTGCAGTTTCGTATATGTCATCATATACTTGCTCACCGCTCCAGCCTTCGTATTTAAAGTCTTGATAACAGTCTACTAGTTTAGGCTTTTCACCAATACGATCACGTACTAGCAAGTTATTAACTAGATAGTCAACTGCAATATTCCAAATTAAAGGGTTACGATCTTCTCTACGATCCATGTGTCCAAAGACACAATGTAAAATTTCATGTGCAATAACAAATTCAATTTCTTTGTTTGACATTGCATTAAAGAATTGAGTGTTGTAATAAAGGTTGCGTCCGTCTACAGCGGCAGTGGGTAACCAATCATCTGCGGCTAAAATGCGTAAACGTGTTGCCATGTTGCCAAAGAATGGATGACGCAAAAGCAAACCTACACGAGCAATAATAATACGGTCATATACTTCTACTCGCATTTCTTCTAATGCTTCTGGAGTAATATTAAGGTCTGGTTCCCAAAGTTTAGTTCCTGCAACGCTCATGTTCTTTTGCCCTTTTGTTTGTTACTATACATATATTATACAATCTTTATAGTAAAAAGTCAATATAAAATGGACGTTTTTTAATGAGAACGCCCAAAACTCAACACACCATATTAAGACTGTTGTGCGGCCTTAATATACTTACCAAAACGATCGTGGAATTCATCAAAGCATTCTACTTCGTCTGGATCAATGGGCAATGCGTACTGAGTGAGTGCTACTTTAACACCCATGACAACCAATTCAGTTTCAAAATTGTCCATTGCAAAGCGTAGAAAGTTATTCACTTTTTCATCAAACTTCTTATCGTTTGCGTCTGACGCTTCTTTTAGTTCGTAGCAAAGTGATACAGTCAGGGAATACATTGCACTGATTTCTGTCTGTTTCAACTCTTTAACCTTACCTGACAAGATGTCACTTGGGTTAGGCATAGATGCCGCTACTTTACGGTGTGCCATAAACTTAATGGCCAACCCTTCGCCTACTGTACCTGATGTAAGATCAGTTGTAGTTTCGACGTCTAGGTCGTCTTCTAATAGTTCACTTACAAATGTCCAACTACGTGGTGTTGCAAATGAACGACTTGGTGACTTTGGATCAAAGTCGTATAAATCTTTCTTACTAAACTGTAAAAAACCTACTACATCGTTATGTATCTTTTTATCTACAGCCCAGTCAAACCAGTCATTAAAATTAACTGCAAGTTCTAAGTGGATGAAACGGTTTGCTAACGGAGCAGGCATTCTGTAAGTAACACCTTTGTCTGCTTCACGGTTACCAGCCGCAACAATCATTACATTGTCTGGCAGTTTGTATGCTCCAACCTTACGGTTAAGAATAAGTTGATAAGCCGCCGCTTGTACAGCAGGTGCCGCAGAGTTCATTTCGTCTAAGAACAGTACAATGTTATCGAACTGTGCCGCAAACTCTTCGCTTGGTAGCTCAACTGGAGGAGCCCATTTCATTGTGTTATCATTAGCGGCATAATAAGGCATGCCTTTAATATCTGTCGGATCCCATAATGATAAACGAATGTCAATCAAATGTGATTTAGGTAAACTGTGAGTAATCTGTTCTACAATTTCAGATTTACCAATACCTGGAGGTCCCCAAAGAAAGATTGGACGCTTCTTTTTAATAGCGTGTTTAATTGATTTTTTAGCCTTATTAGGGCTTACGGTGCGTAGTGCTACATTTTCCATATTATATTCCTCTTGTGTTGTCATCAGTGCTAAGTTAATTTCTAACTATACATATAGTATACACTCTACAGAATAAAAGTCAACCACTAAGTTGCCAAAATGTTAAATTATTTTTCGTGTCGATTCATTGCTTTAGTAAGACCGTATTTACGTAGGTCTCCGCTAAACAAATGTAGTTCCATTGCTTTCTTTTCGCCTGTGACTACAATCGAATTATGGGTAAGGTAGTAAGGACAGTCAATAAACTTGTCTAAGAAGATAATGACTTGTGTTGTAAGGGGCATATCTTTTGGATACGGTACATCATATGTCGCAAGATCTATTTCGGTTAAGATATCAAAACCTAATTCAGTGAGACACAGTCCGCCGGACTGTCTAGGATTCTTCCACCATAAGGGCATAAACTCTTTAACTGATAAATCGTTTGATGTTTTGCCTAGTTGATTGAGGAAGATTTTGGTATAAGTCTCTTTCCAGTTCATATCTCTGTTTCTAATTCACCTGTTGATAACTTATATACCGCAAATTCGTCTGTATTAAACATGTCGTTTAACTTCTTTGCTAAGTTATGAGCGTGTCCGGGGTTAGAAAAAGATACCTTCTTATACTTAGGTCCTGGATAGTTTGTGATAGAGTTTAAACTCTTTAGGTTGAAAGGTTTGTTGTTGTAGAACACTGCCCAGATAGCATCGGCATCTAGAACTTGTTCAGCTCTATAAGTCTTTTTATCTATGTGTTCTAGCAATACGGTTGGTTTAGGCCTACTCATATGCGTATACTCCTATAATTATATACGCATATATTTATCTCTTTTTACAGTTAAGTATGTAGTTTACTTCCAGTCAGTTCCACCGTCTAATCGTACTTCAATGTCACTTCCGCCGCCACTATTTTCTTTAACGTATCTTTCTAGATCGCCTTCTAGTCTTGCCATTACTATACCTAGTGTATATGCAAGATTCTTGGCTTGTGTTATAGGAAGTTTAACTTCTTTAGAGTTTGATAAATCTGCAGACTTAGTTTGCTGTAGAAACATCTGTATTGAAGAAGTGTTTAAAGGATCACTTGACATTTGCTTTACTCAACGCTGACTTCATTTCAAGATCTGTTTTAAACGGTCCTTGAAACTCGTAACGTTCTACAGTAAGTAGTTTAGGACAAAAGCTCTTTACCCAGCCTTTGTCAAAGCGTATAATGTAATATCCTGCACAATACAAGCTCTTACTCTTGTTACTTTTAGTAAACAATGGTAGTTTACGCTGTACATCTAGCATAGGATTGTAAGGATGTGTGCTTGTTGGAAAGTTATAAACTTCCTTCTCCGGCTTCTCTTCCGGTACATCTAGCACTTCACTAATCAGTACATTGTCTCCGAATGTACTCTTTAGTGCCTTTTTGCTGTCAAAATAAGTAGTTCCTGTAGGACCACTGAACATATACTTGTCTTCACTTATACTTAAAGTTCCAACTCGTACTCCTTCTTCTTCAAGAATCCAAAATTTATCTTTAAGAATAGTTTTTGTTTTTATCATTGTGGATACCTCGCTTGTAATGGTTCTGCAAAAGTTGCCGCCTGATCTGCAATACGTTGCATATCCCACTTAGCACAAAACTTCATAAGTCTCATACCAACTTGTGATACTTCTTTAGGCGTTGCATTTTCTGCAATCGTATTATTAATTATCTCTCTAATGTCTGCAGGTTGTGCAGTTAAGTCACATAGTGTAACATTACGTGTATAGTCATCTAGTACACGATGTTCAACACCTTCATGATCTACCCAACGCTGTAACATCATATTGTTCCAGTTGTAGCCTTTGCTATCTTTGTCTGCATATGCTTCAATAAGGCCTACTTTGTTCTTAGTGCCTTTTTTACGTACACCTGGAAATGCACTAAACACATTGTCACTAGTGTCGCCACGCATACACTTTTCAAATAACATAAAGTCAGGCTCAGGTGCAGGCTTTTCTAACTTAGTCTTCTTGTCAATAACACGATCACCTTTCTTGTCAAAGTAACCTTCGTGTGTAATTGTAACGTCTTGTATGCCGTTATACTGTTTACAGTTAGGTGCAATAAGTTGTGCAAAGTCACCGTCAGTACTAATAATAACATGATTGTCATTAGGGTGTGATTGTACCCAACCAGCAATAAGATCATCTGCTTCTAGTTGCGGATGACGCATAACAGTACAGTTAGTCTTTGTACTTACAAAGTCTTTAAACTCGTCGAAGATTTCCCAAAAGACTGTATCTTCTTCACTCTCAGTTACAGTCATCTTATCACGTGCAACTTGTCTGTTACGCTTGTAAGGTTCGTAAAAGTCTTTACGCCATGAACGACCTTCTAAACAAAACACAACATGATCAGCATCAAAGTCATTCCATGCTTTCTTAACACCTGCTAGTGTAATGTGTAGTGCCATACCTACTTTAGTATCAATGTCTCCACGTACAACGTGTCGAGCTCTAAAGAACGTATTTGCTGTGTCTACTAGTACATAAGTTGCCATATTATGAGCACCCTGATATACAAATTGATAAAATGTCGCCATTCTGTATGAACGCAACTAATAGTGTAATGCCTATAATTTCTAACATATTCTTGCCTTTGTGTAATTTATAGTACTATTGTAACACCAGATCTGGCTGTTGTCAAGCATTAAGATACTTCACTCTTACCTTTATCGATAGGCACTACGTTAATGTAGCCCATATCTCTATCTGGGTCTTCGCCATCTTCTTGAAGCATTTGCGTTACAATAGTTTTAAACCATGCATCAACAATCTCTTCGTTTGACTCACCACTATAACCTGCATCAAGTAATTGTTCAATAAACTCGTTATTCCAATCGAGCTCAAAGAACCCGTTTCGAATATTATCTTCATTTACTTGTGTATCTAATACTGCTACCCAGGGTTTACCTGCCTTAGTAGCAACTGCCTTTTCGTTTTCTAATGCTGAACGTCTAACTTCTTCTGACGTTGGCTCTTTTACTTCCGTATCAGTGCCAGTTTGCATTTTTACTAGTTTATTCCACCATCCCATAATTTACCATCCTGCTTTTCTAATGCGGTCTTCACTAATAGGAGCCTTCATAGCCTTTTCGTGTTGCGCATTTTTATATTGTTGTTCTTTCACTTGATCAAGTGCCCCATGCATTTCCGAATAAGGATATGTGAAGTCTTGGGGTAAATCTCCATCCTCTTTCCATACACGCTTCCGCCACGTCTTTAACGTTGAGGGTATACTCTTCAGAGCGTCCACCCAACGGCATAAGATATACTGGACATTCCACCCCGGCACTTTTGTAAGCGTCCACAGCCCTTGTAACTTCGTCAAAGTCGTCATTAGTAGCCACAACAAACTTAAGATAAAGTTCACTGCCGTTAACAAGACTATACTGACTAGCAATATCAGGCTTAATAGCAGTTTCCCAAGGTTCTCCTGAGACACTAAGTTTTGGGGAACAACTCCAAGTGACTTCAAATCTATCTTGATTGCTAAGATACTCGTAGAAGTCGTCGTGTAGAGGTTGCGTAGTGTTTGTTTCAAATGTAACATTTTTTAGATCCTGCATACGTGGATGCTCAAATAATTCGACGTACAATCGTTGCCACGCCAACAGTGGTTCGCCTCCTGTCATGATCAAGTGAATATCTTGACCATTACCCATTGTCCACTTACCTTCTGGGGTGAGCGACAACAAATGCTCAACTACTTCTTCAACTTCTGCTTGTTTGTTAAAGTGTTTGAACTCTGGATAAATGCTTGCATATGTATCACAGCCGGTGTGTATAATAGGCAAGTCATTAAAATCTTTAGTAGACTTGTGTACATCTTTTGCAATTAATCCAGCAACTTCTTCATTGTGGATAATGCCTGCTTCTTTTAATTCTGTTCGGTTACGTTTTTCTTCTGTACCAAAATTCATGCAACGAAAATTACAACCGAAAGTACGTAAGAATACACTAGGTACTCCTACAAACTTACCTTCACCTTGTACACTATAAAACGCTTCTGAATATCTAAGTTTCATGTTTGTGTCCTATCTATCACACGCATATGATTGTTGTAGTTTAATGTTATCCATAAACTCTTTCTTAGTACCTGCGTCATCTTTAAATGCACCACGTAGTACTGTAGTTTGTGTTAAACTACTGTGTGCCATAATGCCGCGATTCTCACAACAACCGTGTGTTGCT
>Ga0208304_10001045_pt1 | contig 13715 bp, 10 predicted proteins | sample ColrivemetaGS713_FD_187603 | JGI IMG/M metagenome (GOLD analysis project Ga0208304, IMG submission 187603) | Estuarine microbial communities from the Columbia River estuary - Flood tide ETM metaG S.713 (SPAdes) (version 2) | ecosystem: Environmental > Aquatic > Marine > Intertidal zone >... | reverse complement strand
ATTTTTATGGAGATCAATTAGATGAAAAGAAATTGGAACGCTGTGTCGAGCTTTCAGTGACTAAATACTGTGGAGTCATGGAAATGTTCCGCAGATTTTCTGAGGTTTCCACCAGTTGTGTGTTCCACCACGAATCCTAACAAATTTTTCCATGCACTGGCAGTTTGCCCCTCAGGCTGATGCGGGTTTAACCGCTTCACTCGCCCAATCCCTGGGTGTTCCCTCAGCGATCGCGGCTTTATTGGTACAGCGCGGGGTGACTAGCTACGATCAGGCCAAGGCTTATTTTAGACCTGAATGGTCGGGACTACACGATCCTTTTGAAATGACCGATATGGACGCGGCCGTGGATCGAATCATGGATGCATTGGCCCAGGGCAGCCGTTTGATGGTCTATGGGGATTACGATGTTGACGGAACTTGCTCCGTCGCTTTGATGGCCGGATTTTTACAGCAGTTTACCGATCAGGTCATCACCTATATCCCCGACAGATACTTAGAGGGGTATGGCGTTTCCTGGGTGAGTGTAGATCGCGCACAGGCGGCACAAATCGACTTAGTCATCGCCTTAGACTGCGGCATCAAAGCACACGAACAAATAGCACACGCCAAAACATTAGGTATTGACTATGTGGTTTGCGATCACCACGAACCAGGAGCTACACTTCCACCAGCGGTAGCTGTTTTGGATCCCAAACGCTCAGACTGTAGCTATCCCTATAAGGAACTATGCGGCTGTGGTGTGGGACTTAAGTTAATACACGGCTTGTGTTTGGCGATGGGATTGGATCCCGAAAGCACATTAGCTCCTTATTTAGATTTGGTAGTTACGGCGATTGCGGCCGACATTGTACCCCTAACGGGGGAAAATAGAACGCTGGCTTATTTGGGGCTGGCCCAAATGAACCAAAAACCAAGAGCCGCCTTTGCGGTACTTACCGAGCAGACAAAACAGCGGCCCTTGCAGATGGAGCAATTGCAGTTCCATGTCGCTCCGCGCATCAACGCTGCAGGTCGAATCAAGCACGGCCAGCATGCGGTATCCTTGCTGATGGAGGAGTCCCTAGAACAGGCCAGAGCCATGGCTCAAGAAATCGAAACATGGAACACCCAGAGAAGGGGTCATCAAGAAACTATTTTTCAAGAGGCACTAGCACAGGTGGAAGCCCTGCAGGAACAGCAGGCATCAGCTACGGTGGTATGTGGTCATTGGCACAAGGGCGTGATCGGTATCGTGGCGTCTAAACTCACAGAGACCTATTACAGGCCCACGGTGGTGTTCACAGAACACGAGGGTATTTTGCACGCCTCCGCGCGTTCTGTTTCCGACTTTGATTTGCACGCCGCCCTGGAGGCCTGTAGTCAACACTTGATCCAGTTCGGCGGTCATAAAGCGGCTGCAGGGATGAGTTGTGATCCCAATCAATATGAAGCGTTTAAAACAGCGTTTAACCGAATGGTAGCGGAACGTATCGAAGCGCACCAAAAGACGCCTAGTATTCGGGTAGACGCGACCATAGAACTCAGGGAGGTTAATCCCAAACTGATGCGTATACTTCAGCAGATGGGTCCTTTTGGGCCGGGTAATGAGGCTCCAGTATGGGCGGCCTATGCGGTACATGAAACGGGTTATGCGCAGACGGTAGGCGCTGACAACAGCCATTTAAAGGGAGCCTGGGCACAGGGAGACAGCGCCGCTATTCCCTTTATCGGTTTTGGTTGGGCTCATGCCCAATCATTGATGAGCGCACGCAGCATAGTCGACGTGCTTTTTTCTATCTCAAGCAATACATGGAATGGGGCCACTTCAGTGCAGCTGATGGTCAAGGACCTCAAAAAAAGCTCAGTGATATCGACTGCCGCAGAAGAAGAATATTAGACTGTAGTGCCCTCTGTATCGCGGCATAGTTCCAGGCTATTTCCATCGAATACCGCATACGTATGGTGATTGATCCAATCCCCTGTATTGAGGTAACGCGCTTCTGGAACACCTGAAATTTTCGGATCTATCGGTAGATCCAACGCAAGATGTCTGTGACCGAAAAGATAGTAGTCGACAGGAAATTTCGCTTGTTTTTGCACTGCGTACTGAACCAGCCACTCGTTTTCTGCCCCGGTAAACACCAAGTCGTCAGACCCAGAGATCAGTTTATTGCGCAGCGAAAGGTATTGGGCTAGTCGCACGCCTAAGTCAGGATGAAGCCACTTAAAGGCCTTTTGAAACAAGGGAAAGGTAAAGACCTTTTTCATCCGTTTGTACCCGTAGTCCCCGGGCCCTAAACCATCGCCGTGTCCGATTAAAAATGTCTTTGATCCGATCTCAAAATATTGAGGTTGGTTAAAGACCTGAAATCCTATTTCTTCGCTGAGGTAATCGCGTACCCAGAGGTCGTGATTGCCCGTGAAAAAATAAAGGGGGATGCCTCGGTCAGCTATCTGGGCCAATGCCCCTTGAACACGCACAAATCCTTTAGGAATAACACGGTCGTACTCAAACCAAAAGTCAAAAAGATCTCCCAATAAAAACAAAGCGCCGCAATCAGGGGTGATTTGATGCAGCCAGGCAATAAATCGGTGTTCTCTGGCCCGACTCGAAGCGGGATCTGGAGCGCCAAAATGCTGGTCGCTGGCAAAATAGATGCGTTTGTTCGGTGCCAGACTGATTTTGTGCATGGTTTATGGATTGTCGCTGGCGTGCCAGGTGGCGTAGGATGATTCAGTTTCTTGAAGCTTTAAGCTGTGTAGCTTGATGTGTTCCGGCAGTCTTTTTTTGATGCGCTCCGCAAAGTCAACGACCATATTTTCGCTAGTAGGTTGATAATCAGCTAGAATAATATGGTGTCCTTGTTCAGCCAGACTTTCTGCTAACGCTTTATGGGGCGTGTTTTTGTTAAAAACAGTGGCGTGGTCAAAGGGATCAACGACTTCTTCCTTAACGATTTTTTTCAGGTCCGTGAAGTCGATGACCATCCCAAATTTAGGATGGTTGGGGTCTGTGTTAGGCGTCCCTATGACCGTTACGGACAGTTTATAGCTGTGTCCGTGAACGTTTCGGCATTTGCCGTCATAGCCCCAAAGAGCGTGACCGGTCTCAAAAGTAAAAATCTTGGTGATGCGAATGCTACTCATAATCGATTTTGGCAAAGGTACTTATTTGCTTCGGTATTTTTCCAAAGCAGCTTGGGTTTCCGGGCTGAGGGCCAGGGCAGCAGTGACTTTTGCCCGCTCGAAGAGCAGTTGTTCCCAATGTGCCGTGTCCTCCCAAAGCGCGTTTTTGATGGCTTTAAGCGCACTGGGAGCATGTGCGCTCTGTTCTTTTAGAAACACGTCAATAGCTTGATCCAGATCCTCAGGTTCCCGAGTTGTGCGCTGTGTAAGCGGTCCACAGGCCAATCCGGTAATTTCATGCCAATGCGCTGGCGATAAGGCCAATGCTGCCAGACCAGACGCCCCAATTTTTCTAACTACCGCAGGAGCAATCACTGCAGGAGCCAGTCCAATACTCAATTCTGAAAGTTTGATCAAGGTATGCTCGCTGGCAATCACGTAGTCACAGGCCGCTAAAATCCCTACGCCTCCACCTACGGCCTTGCCTTGTATTTTGCCTAATACAGGGTGGTTACATCGAGCCATCGCCAAGATCAATCGCGCAAATCCACCAAAAAATTTTTCGGCGTCTTGAGGATTATTTAACGCCAGGACTTCTTCCAAATGGGCGCCGGCGCAAAAAGTAGTTCCCAAAGAACTCAGCACGGCCCAGCCGATATCGTTTCGTTCAGCCAGAGAATCAAAAGCGGCACACAGTTGATCGAGCATGGAGGACGTACAGGCGTTTCCTGAGGGATGTTCAAACTGAATCCAAGCAGTTTGATGTTCAATAGTTAGTCGCACCGAACCGGAGCTTTGTACAGCTGTCATAGAAGAGCCTTTTCGTAAATTTAGGAGATTTGGGCCAGCGGCAAAAATTTAGCTTTGTATTTCAGCCATAGAGCGGTCGCCCGAATGCCCATCCAAACAATAAATCCGACCCAGATACCGGAGAGCCCCCACTCCATGTATTGAGCGAGTAAGACAAAAGGCACAAATCCGCCAAAAGAGGCGATGAGCAGGATGTTGCGCAGGTACTTCATTTCGCCCAAGCCTTTAAACAAGGCATCCAATACAAAGGCAACGGCGTTGATCGGCATGCCGATGAGCACGATCCAAAACACGCCCCAAAAAGCTTCTAGCACAGGGAGGTCCTCGGAAAACAAATAACCAAGAGGGTAGTAAGCCAGCCAACCAACCAGCATCAACAGGGCGGCCACGCCCCATCCATAATACACACATTTACGGGTGAGTACCCAAAGGGTCTTGTAGTTTTCCTGTCCGAGCAGTTTCCCCCCGAGGATATTGGCTGACGTGCCGTAGCCATCGATCAAGAAGGCGGCAAATAACCACAGATTCAGCGCTATAGTGTGTGCCCCCACAGCGGCAGGACCCAGTCCAGTAGCTTGACGCACTGAAATGATCAGCGTCGTGTTGAGCGCTACCGATCGAACAAACAGGTTTAAGGTCATGGAGATCAATCGCTTCAATTCAGGATGCGGCGGCCCAATCCAGCGTAGTGGAATCGGTGTTTTGGCTCCTAAGAGCACCACGGCGATCAACGCCATGATGACTTGGGTAAACAAACTCGCCCAACCGGCACCATCGAGCCCCATAGCGGGAATCCACTCGCCCCAACCGAAAACAAGAAAATAATCCGCCACTGCGTTGATCACCGCCCCACTTAGGGCAATGGCCATAGGCCAAAGGGTGTTTTGTAATCCCCTAAAGGTGCCAAAAATTGAAAAGGTCAGCAAAGTCAGGGGAACTCCCCAGACCCTGATTTTGAAGTAGGAAACACAGAATCCAATCAAGGAGTCTGTCGCGTTGAGCAGACGAAACACAGGCTCCATAAAGGCGAGTCCCAAGGCGACTAGCACAAAACTAGCTCCTACACTAATGATGATGGCCTGGGCAGGCAGGGTGCGTATTTCTTCCAGTTTGCCTTTGCCCACATACTGAGCCACCAGAGAGGATATCGAGCTTTGGGTTTGTCCAAGTACCCAGGTCAACATGCCCAGAAAGGAACTGACGATACCAGCGGCAGCCAAAGATTCAACAGCATTAACGGGGATGTTTCCCACCATAGCTGTATCCGTCAACGAAATTAGGGGTTCCACGATGCCCGTAGCCATGGCGGGAAAGGCAAGCGGATGAATTCTTTTTAAGGTGGCGGTATCAAGGCGCATATAGCGTGCTTCAGGTTGTTGGATCAGCCGTAAAAATCGTCCTTATTCCTTAAAAAATAGCGAGAATAACCAAAAAAAGTATTTTCTTTGTACCCGCTTTGGGGGATTAGCTCAGCTGGCTAGAGCGCTTGCATGGCATGCAAGAGGTCATCGGTTCGACTCCGATATTCTCCACAAAAAACCCGAACATTTGTTCGGGTTTTTTTATGGTGTAAAATCACGAGCTATTGATCCTCTATCTCTTTTTGAACAAAAGGCTGTTCCGGATCTAACAACTCGAGTACCAAGCTTGAAAGTTGTTTTTTAAAGGCATCAAGCAAGGGATCATCCAGCAGTGTTTGAGGAGGCTTCTGACTTTTATCCACAAACCCCATCACCCCATCTTTGCAGTTTTTAAAGCTAAAAATACCCCCGGTGATTGGCCCTTGAAGCGACGGATGGTTTTGGGTGAGCAAACCGTAGAACAGTAGCTGAAAGGCTTTTTCTTTTCCCGAACCCGACAACAACTGATCCCAAGAATTCAAGGTAACCTCACTAGGGATAACCCGACCAGTTTTGTAGTCAATGATGCGCAGCACACCATTAAGTCGATCAATCCGGTCTATTTTTCCATAGAGCGCTAATGGAAAATCTACCCCAGGTAGGCTCAGTGACTGGGTATAGGTTTCTTCTAGCGATACAATTTCCAATGACCCTTGCTGGGCAAGCTCAAGATCATAATCAACCAGATTTTCAACGGATTTGATCAACACAGAGAGGGCAAGGGCATTGCGTCCCGTAGTTTTTTCCGGGTCTTCTTGTTTTTCTTTAAACTGAGCGCGCACCACAGGTGCTATCTTTTGCTTGACCTCAGTCAAAGCCTCAGGACTACAGACTTTACCCACTAAAGGGGTATATAATTCATAGAGGCTGTCATGGACGATATTGCCAAATACTCGGTGGCTGATTTGCCCATCAAAGGGATTAGGTTCCTCAATTTTTAAGACGTATTTCCGATAAAAATCCAAAGGGTTCCGCAAGTAAGCCATCAAAGCAGAAGCGGAGATTTTAGCGGATAAGTGTTCCTTGATCACCGAGATCACCTCTGGAGTTTTTTGGACTTTCAAGAGGTTGTTTGGATGAAAATCGCTGTTGGGAGATACGGGAAGTTCCACACATTTTTTCCGAGTGAGTTCATCAGCGAGCAATTGGTGAATCCATCGACTCTTTTCTCCACCGGCCAATACATCTGGCGCTGTGTTGTAGGTGAGGTAAACTTTTTTGGCCCGTTGTAGCAGTCTGTAAAAGTGATAGGTATACACCGCGTCTTTTTCCTTAAAAGTCGGGAGGCCAAAAGCTTTTTTTAACGCATACGGCAGGTGAGAATTCGTTGTGCGACCGGCTGGCAAAAGGCCTTCGTTCACATGGGTAATGACGACTTGCTCAAAGTCTAAATTTCTGCTCTCCAACATACCCATTACCTGGAGCCCCACTAAGGCATCTCCTTGAAAATTGAGTTGTCTTTGGGCCAGCAATTGATCAAAGAGGTACTGAAGAGACTTGGGTTGGTCGACAAAGGAATATTGGCCCGCGATATGGCTTAGTTCTTGCCATACCTCGTGCACGTGCCATAGAACAGATCCAGCTGTTGGATCATCGGCTAGTGAATCGTGTTCCATCAATCGTTCAGTAAATCCTTGCTGTCGAGCGATAAATTCGAGCGGGGCTTGACTCCACCCCTCAAAATATTTTTGCCAAAGACTACTCGCTTCAGGAATAGCGCGCATCAACGCGTCTAAAGTCCAATAAGTTTTTGTTTGGTGGATGATACGCTCCCGGAATAACGCCAAGAAACCTGGGAGCTGAGCCTCCCAAAAGGGAGTCAATAAGGGATGGGTAACCAGGGCTACTAGATCAGGCTTGTGAATCGGAGTGTCATCACCTCTGGAACCCAGCGTCCAAACCAGTCGCCACAGAGATGCCATCAAGCTGGAGGGAACTGGAAAACCCATCGTAATGTTGGCGGACGCCTCTTCAGGAAGTGCGTGAATTAAGGGGTTTAAAGCTGTTTCATCGCCCAGGATTACCACTGTTTTGTTGCGCTCATCCTCGGATAGGGCGCGTAATAATTGACCGCAATACTGCATTTGGGCAACAGTTTTGGGAATACCGATCAGCTGAATCTTTTGGGAGGTTTGTCCATAGGATTCAGGGCCTAAAAAAGGGTGATTTTGGTAGTACGGCCATTGTTTGTATTGGCGCATAAAGTGACCGGCGTCATGTACAGGATCATTGAGGTAGTGCAGATCGATATCCCAATAAGCGGTAGCCCTGCCTGACTCCAGCATTTTTTGGAAAATAACCTCTTCTGCCTGGTTCAGTGCGTTAAATCCAATAAACACCCATTTTTTATCGGAATGATCTTTTAGGTACTCATCGATTTTTTCACTCGCCCTTCGGTATAAGAGCCCTTGGTGTGCCCATCCTTTGGCAGAAATCCGCTCCTCAAACGCTTGGTAAAGCGGGTAAAGTATTTGCCAAAAAGCCATGTAGTTACCCACCATGGGCGTGGTGTGTTCTTCCTGCGACCAATGATTGAGTTCTTGCAGGTAATTTAGGTCACTCATCAAGGTTTTTGCAGGAATGAGGTAGCGATCTATTTCCTCAAAATCACCCAATAAGGTCGGACCCCAGCCCAAAAAAACCTGAAAAGAATCGTGATTTTCCAGAGGTAAAGAGCGATAAGCCTCGTAAAGCTCCAGTAGGAGGACCGTATTTCCAGGATGGTGTTTTTGAGCGAGTTCTGCTATAAAGGGTTCAATACTCCAAATTTCAGGCGCGAGTAGGGGCGTGTTGACTCGGCCCAACAACTGTTCCCCTAAGGCCCATCCTGCTCGTTTACTGGGCAGTACAAACACATAATCAGACAACCCCTGGCCCAGGGGCGCGTAACGATCGGCTATATCACTTAAAAAGGAACCCAAGAAGCGCTTAAATGATGTTCAAGGATTGACCGACAATTTTAAATGCTTCAAGAGCGCGATCCAACTCCTCACGACTCAAGGCCGCAGATAGTTGTACCCGGATTCGGGCCTTTCCTTTTGGCACCACAGGATAGAAAAACCCGATGACGTATACGCCGTGTTCCATCAAACGTGTTGCCATTTCTTGGGCCAGAGTTGCTTCGTACAGCATGATTGGAATAATGGCAGCCTCACCCTCAATCATATCAAATCCCAATGCCTTAATACCGGCTCTGAAATAGGCGGTGTTGTCCATTAATCGGTCTCTGTAGGACGTGTCTTTGTCGATCAACTCAAAGACTTTAATCGATGCGCCGACAATCGATGGGGCCAATGAGTTTGAGAACAAATAAGGTCTCGAGCGTTGACGAAGCATTTCAATAATTGGTTTACTGGCCGTGGTGTATCCACCCATGGCACCTCCTAAGGCTTTGCCCAGTGTCCCCGTAATGATGTCGACTCTGCCTAAGACCCCTTTGGCCTCTAGGGATCCACGTCCCCGGGCACCCAGGAATCCTGCGGCATGGCATTCATCGACCATGACTAGGGCATCGTATTGATCGGCTAAATCGCATATGCCATCCAAAGGAGCCACTAATCCATCCATAGAAAACACCCCATCAGTGACTATAAGTATGTTTTTTGCACCTTGAGCTCTGGCTTCTTTTAGTTGAGTTTCTAGGTCGGCTAAATCTCCATTGGCATAGCGATAACGCTGCGCTTTACACAGTCTGATACCATCGATGATTGATGCGTGGTTTAGCGCATCGGAGATAATGGCGTCTTCTGCGCCCAAGAGAGGTTCAAAAACACCTCCATTGGCATCAAAAGCAGCTGCGTAAAGAATGGTGTCTTCGGTGCCGTAGAAATCGGCGATTTTTTGCTCTAAAGATTTGTGTAAGTCTTGAGTGCCACAAATAAAACGCACCGAAGACATCCCAAACCCATGAGTGTCCAAGGCGTCTTTGGCTGCTTGGATCACCTCGGGATGTGAGGAAAGCCCCAAATAGTTGTTGGCACAGAGATTAATCAAGTGTTGACCGGTGTTGAGGTCAACGACAGATCCCTGTGGGCCCGTAATAATTCGTTCTTTTTTAAATAAACCTTCCGCGGCAATAGCGTCGAGCTCTTGTTGCATTTTTTGGTTAAATGTCGTGTTCATCAATAAGGGTGTTTTGGACCGCAACTACGTTTATAGATCCGGATTGAACATAAATAATGAGCGCTTCTTCTAAAGTGTACCCCATATGGCTGAGCGCTTGCGCATATTGAGCTACTTGTTGTTCGTGTTCTTTTTTGGACGCACCTGTTTTATAATCTAGCACCCAAACCCGATGATCTGATCCAAAGACCAACCGATCGGGGCGAAGGACTTCTTTCCTTGGACTATGTGATACCTCAGGAGTGGTATGGGGAAGCCACAGGGTACATTCATTTTTGGCAGTTACCCCAGGGCCATAAAGGTGTTTGAGCTTTGGGTGGGTTAAAACTAGCCGCGCCATCTCGGATAAAACGGCTATTTCAGCAGGTTTTTGTTGAAGCACCCATTGGGTTTCCACCGCTTTAAGGTCGAATGTTCGGTCGTAATCCTGCATGAACTCGTGAAAGAACTTACCCAGCTCTTGGGCTTTCTGTTGTCCGTTATCTTGACTCCATTTGGGATGGGGCACATAGGCCTGGGTTGATTTTGGCGACCTAGGAGAGTATCCTACAGATGTAATTTTTTCAGTGACCACTAAACCAGACGTTTCTTTGGGGACATATCGCCCGATTAAATGATCGTGCGTCGCTTCCTGCCACCTGTTTTTGTGTTGCAAATATTTGATGATTAGCCCAGCAATTTTTTGTGCTGAGGGGGCTCCTTTTTGGCTAATCGCTTTTTCGGCGATGAGGTAAAGACCTTGAATGGGTCGGGTCATAGCCACGTATAAGGTGTTAAATGCGTCCAGCTCTTTTTGTGCATTGTCCAATGCCCATACCTCGGAAATAGTCTCCTCTGCCTCGGCTAGATATTTGTTTTTGGAGATGAGCAGTTGCTCAATCCCTAAGTGCTGATTGGGATCTACAGGAATCCAAAGCTTGGCCTCTTGATCTTTAACCAAAGGGTCATTCACAAAATTATAGACGACTATGGGAAATTCAAGTCCTTTGGCCTTATGAATCGTCATTACTTGGATCGCATTGGCGTTTTCAGGAGCTTGAATGCTTAAACGATCTTTTTTAATGTCCCAATCCAATAGAAATTGAGCGTGGTTGTTGCCGTTGGATTGCGACCATTCATGTACATAATCCATAAAGAAAATCAAGTAAGCTGGTTGGTGGTCCCCTAGTCCAAAACGTTCAATAGCGCAGTGCATTCCATCAAAAAGAGAACGAGATAAAAAAGCGGAAATGGACCAATTCCATTGCTCTTTAAGTACTTTGTGCGTCTGTTTTGTTGCCGTACTTAAAAATTCGTGAGGCGTTTCAGTTCTTTTAAGCGCTAGATGCGCGGCCAACTCAAAAGCCAGTAGTTGATTGTCTGGGGTTAAGCTCCACCGCAATAAATCAATTAAAAAACGCACATCCGGATGCTGACCCACTAAAAGTGATTCAGCAGAAACCACAGGCATCCCCAGTTCGTTGAGTAATTTCGCTGAAGCTACAGCTTGTTTGTTATTGCGCGTCAATACACAGATATCCCCATAGGAGTATCCCAACGATAAAGCGTGCTTGATACAGTCAAGACCTTCATCCAGAAAAGCTTGTTGGGTGTCTTCAGTCTCTTGGGAGTCAATAAATCTAAATGAAACCCAACCTTCTTTTTGGTTGTGGATTTTTTGAACCACATCGTTTTCATATAAAGCCCGATACGGCTCATAGCTTAAATACTGGCTCAGGAAAGGGAACAATTCATTGTTGACGCCAACAATAGTTCCACTGCTCCGATAATTCGTGTTCAGGGACTTAATCGCTGGTTTAGCCAAAAAGGGGGTTGCTTTTTGACTGGTTAGGTCAATAAGCTGATTCACATCACCGCCCCGCCAACGATATATAGATTGTTTTGGATCTCCGACCAGTAGTAAGCTTCCGGCTTCGTCGCTCCATCCCTCTTTTTGAAGGGTATGGTCGATTAATGGCACTAGATTCTCCCATTGAAGCACTGAGGTGTCTTGAAACTCGTCGATGAAAAAATGGCTGTATCGATCTCCCAACCTTTCGTAGATAAATGGGGCAGGTTGATCCTTGATTTCTTGGGCAATTAACTGGTTAAATTGACCGATGGGCAACCATTGCCTTTCGACACATAACTGGTGGATGGCCCCGGAAATAGTTCTGATTACGGACAGCGGCAACAGATTTTTGTACTTGTTTTTTGCGAGTTCAATATCGTGGCGCGTTTGGACTAATTCTTGAACAGCTTCAGTCAGCTCAATCTTCCATGCGTTGATCAGTTCCTTTTGGCTTGACGCTGTTTTTTTGTTGTAGGGGTCCGTTTCACCAAAATTTTCCAACCACTGAGCATCTTTAATTTTTTCCATCCCGTCTCTGGAAATTTCTTCTAGCCATTTAGGCAATGAAGAACGGGTAAAAGAGGTGTGCTCGATTCCTTTTTGGTCCATCTGAGCCAATAAAGATTTTGCTTTTTGGGCGCGAGTTTCTGAGTGTTTAATCCAATCGCTCTTCAGCTGTTTTTTTAATCCTTTAAGGGCTTTTGGGTCTGCACTCTGGGCGGCATCCATTCCAGAACCATGCAGTTCTTCAAACAGCATCATGCCCACTTTTTTCAAATTTTGACTGGGATCCCAACTGGTATTACCATCCATTTTCTCCAGGGCATATGCCACTAAGATTTCTGTGAGTTCAGCATCGATACCGATCTGATCCATGAGCAGTTCTACCCCTTGTGTGACGAGTTCACCCGTGTCCAAGATCACCTCAAAATCAGGAGGTAACTTTAGGTCTTTTCCGAAAGTTCTCAGGATACGGTGGTTGAATTTGTCAATGGTCGATATGTCAAAAAAGGCAAAATGATGCAAAAGCTCTTTCCCTCTCTTTCTGGCCCTAGCCCTGAGCAAGGCAGGATCGATATCCAGGGTTTTCTGTACCGCATCAAAAAGATCTGTGGAACCCTTGGGTTGATGTCCGAAATCGTACAGGGCCTGTAGGATCCGCTTTTTCATCTCCCCCACCGCTTTATTGGTAAAGGTCAAGGCCAATATATTTTTAAAGGCCAATGGACGCTCATCTTCCAAAATAAGCGCTAAGTAGGATTGGGCCAAGGCAAATGTTTTGCCTGACCCAGCGGATGCACTATAAATTTGGTAGGGAGCCATCATATACCCATGCAAATTAATCAATCCAACCCATAACCTGAAGGTCATTTGGTCAAAACAGAGGGGTATTTCTTAACATTTTCATAGGGTAGCCCCCTTAAAAAATCCGTAAATTTGTACTCGAACCCAAAAATGAAAAATTATGGCATTTGAACTACCCGCACTGGCTTATGCATATGACGCATTGGCCCCACATATGGACGCCCGCACTATGGAAATCCACCATACCAAACACCACCAAGCCTACACCACCAATTTGAATGCCGCCATCCAAGGCACTACTTTGGAGGGACAATCTATCGAAGAAATTTTAGGAGGTTTAGATTTAAATAACGCACCTGTGCGCAACAATGGAGGTGGTTTTTACAACCATAATTTGTTTTGGTCTTGTATGAGCCCTCAGGGAGGTGGTCTGCCGACTGGCGCACTAGCCCAGGCAATCGACGCTTCATTTGGCTCGTTTGACGCATTTAAAGACGCTTTTTCCAAAGCCGCCGCTACCCGATTTGGTTCTGGATGGGCTTGGCTTTGTGTTCAGCCAGATGGCAGTTTAGAGGTCTGCTCTACCGCTAATCAGGACAATCCTTTGATGCCGGGAATCGGATGTGGAGGTTTCCCTATTCTAGGTTTAGATGTTTGGGAACACGCCTATTACCTAAATTACCAAAACAGACGTCCAGATTACATCAGTGCCTTTTTTGAAGTAATCGATTGGAACTATGTAGCTGAGCGTTTAGCAACTAGAAAGTAAAATAATATGCTTAATAAAAGCCCCCTGCAGCATCTGCTGCAGGGGGCTTTTTACATAGAAAAAGCCGGCTTGCGCCGGCTTTTTCATCCCAAATCTTACCATAAACTTAACCTACTTATGCTATGGTGATACAAATGTAGTGATATGTGTATAATCCACAAGGGGAATTAACTGAGTTTTCACATTGTTTTTTAGTGAGTTATTCACAAGATATGAGCAGTGACCTTTTTATTTAAAAAGGCGGGCCACAGGCCCGCCTTTTCCCCAATCTAGCCACCAGCTACCTACAAGCGCGTGGTTATTCAGCTAAATTAGTGAGCGATTATTCGATTGTTGAGACGATTTGACTTACGGCATAAAAACCAGGTTC
>Ga0208304_10001044_pt1 | contig 13716 bp, 10 predicted proteins | sample ColrivemetaGS713_FD_187603 | JGI IMG/M metagenome (GOLD analysis project Ga0208304, IMG submission 187603) | Estuarine microbial communities from the Columbia River estuary - Flood tide ETM metaG S.713 (SPAdes) (version 2) | ecosystem: Environmental > Aquatic > Marine > Intertidal zone >... | reverse complement strand
CCCATGTCGGCCACCAGGTAGCCGGTGTAGGCGTCATACAACTCGATCAGGATGTCATAGTCGCCAGTGGGATAGCCCGATGCCAGGGTGGTCTCGATGACATATTCATCTGAGGCCAGTTCCCCAAAGATCGTGAAGTCTTCGGTATAGGCATATTCGTTCCAGGCCCCGCCCTGGTAACTCAGGTACACCACTGCAAAGACATCCGCCATGCTGTAATAAGTATCAGCGTCGAATGTCAGGCTGATGTCGGTGTAATACCCATCCCAGTCCTGGTCGTACGACAGGGATACCCAGGCATCGTAGAACCAGAAGTCGTCATTGATGTTTTGGGAGATTATCGCTGATGGAGCCCCGGATTTTCCGGAGACTCGTCTGCCCTCGGAGGCTGTTTTCCGGGATCCGAGGATCAAGGCCGGATGGCGGGCTTCTTTTCGAATGCTGGCGCCAGCTGCATCGGTCTCCGATTTCAGGTAGCCGGCGGTATTGCTAACGCGCTGCTGATCCGCTTGATCGTCAGTGGTTACCGGCTGGGCGGCCTGCAGCGGTCCTGCAAGGATTACTGTAACCAGCGCCAGTCCAAGACTGCGCTTAAGCTGTGTGCCTGTTCCCATGATCCTGTCCTCCATTTCATCCAATATTCTCTGTTGGGTCCATTAGACCCGTTGTTTGCTGAATAAAAGCTGAATGGGGCAGGCAGCAAAAAAAAGGCCGGAACCCTGTGTGCAGGTTCCGGCCCCGGTTTTGGATTTACAGATTGTCTAGGCGGCGCTCACCTATTTCGAATCCTTAGACAGTGTGGACAACGCATCGGCCAGGGCTGTGCCTTCTTCGGCCAGTCGATAAGTCACACGCAGAGAAGGTTTTTCGATGTCGATGATCCTGGCAAGACTGATAGGCGTACCCACAAGCACCATGTCGCAGTCCACGGCGTTGATGGTGGTTTCCAGGTCCATGACCTGTACATCGCCATAACCCATGGCTGGCAACAGCGGGCCGATATCCGGGTATTTCTTGAATGTCTCGGCAATCTCACCAACCGCCCAGGGTCGTGGATCGACCAACTCTGCGGCGCCGTACATACGTGCGGCAACCACTGCGGCGCCAAACTGCATGCCCCCGTGGGTCAGTGTGGGGCCATCTTCAACAGCCAGTACACGCTTGCCGCGGATGAAATCAGAACTCGGTACGGTCAATGGTGAACGCGCACGAACCACCGTGGCGGTGGGGTTCAGTTTTCTGGCGTTTTCTTCGATTTCCGCGATGCCCTCAGGCTGAGCCGAATCGATCTTGTTGATGATCAGCATATCGGCCCGGGTGAAATTCTCGGTGCCCGGGAAATACTCAAGCTCGTGACCGGCACGATGGGGATCGGTGACCGTGATCCAAAGATCAGGTTTGTAGAAAGGCGTGTCATTGTTACCGCCGTCCCAGATCACCACGTCAGCTTCTTGCTCGGCCTGTTCCAGGATGGCTTTGTAATCCACGCCTGCGTAGACCACGAAACCGTTTTGAATATGCGGCTCGTATTCTTCGCGTTCTTCAATAGTGCACTCGTGGGTATTCAGATCTTCGAAGGTAGCGAAACGCTGTACTGCCTGGGCAGCCAGGTCGCCGTAGGGCATGGGGTGACGAATCACCACAACTCTCTTGCCCTGTTCTTTCAGCAGGTCCATCACGCGACGTGATGTCTGGCTCTTTCCGCAACCAGTGCGGGTGGCGCAGACAGCGACAACTGGACGAATGGAGGGCAGCATGGTGGCATCGATGTCATAGGTGGAGAACTTCGCACCTAGTGACTCGACCAGTTGTTTACGCTCTTCCACGTATCCCAGGCTCACGTCGGAATAGGCGAATACAACCTCGTCGACAGCCTTTTCCTTGATGAGATCGGTCAGGTTTTCTTCCGGGTAGATCTTGATGCCGTCAGGGTAAAGCGAGCCGGCCAGTGCCGCCGGGTAGCGACGATCGTCAATGTGTGGAATCTGGGTCGCTGTAAACGCGACAACTTCGAATTCTTTATTGTCCCGGTAACAGGTATTAAAAACATGGAAATCGCGGCCGGCCGCGCCCATGATCAGTACTTTATGGCTCACGCTATTCGCTCCCCGAGGTATATAAAAATCAGACGCAGGGCCACCCCGAAATCGGTTAAAAAACCCTGTGCGCCCCAATTAGACTGATCCAAGCCTAACCAAGCGGCCCCGTCCCCGGGACCCCGGATTGTGCCTATTTCCCGTCGCAGTTCGAAATAGTGTGGAGGACCCGTGATGCCCTGGCCCGGTTAGCTATGGATTACTAATGCGGAGGCTCCAGCAAGGCGATAAGTATTTCGGTGGTCATATCTGAAGACAGGCCGTGCCAGTTTGGGAGTTCGGGGTTTTCGGCAACGCTCACCTGGAAGCTACTGAATATATCTTCCACTTTGGCTCCTTTTGAACCAGCGTAAAGAATCCAGCCGCCATACTCCTTGTATGTGTTCCAGTTAGGCAATTGGTCGCGATACCACTGTCTTACCTTTTCCACGCTATCGCTGGTAGCAAGACGCATACCCGTGGTCGGGCTGCCTGTGCAAAATGTTGCCCCCGGATATGCAGGAACTTTTGCGGCATCGAGGGTCGCCTGGTTATCGGCAGGGATGTTGTCACCGGCCAAAGCCGCGACACTCCAGAGCATGAAGACGGATGCTGCAATCGTGTGCCAAATTTTCATATGTGTTCTCCCGGCCTGATGGAACTCATTACTTGTCCCTCTAATTTCTAGTTCATGAGGCGACTCCCTGCTCTAGGTATTTTCCGACGGTGATGAAAATATTCTTTCGACCAAGACCGATTACAATTTGTTAACGCCTGTTTTTGACGATGTCATGGCGTTTTTTTGCGTGTGTTTCACCAGTTCCTGACTGAAGTTTGGACTCATGCTGAAAATGGAAATAATCTAACTGAACAAATTAAAAAATATTTACTAGACTGAACTGATAGGAACAAGGGAACACGATTGGCGCGACAAGCTTGGTCACGCAGAAAGACCCGACCCATCGGTACATTGTTCGCCGATCGCGGGCCGAAGAAAAAGAATGCCTTCTGGATACCGCTAACAGGGAAAAGGGGTGAGTAATGATCAGGTTCGTTGTGCTATTACTGTGTTCGTTTGGATTGCTGTTTTTGGGTTCGCCGGCGGAGGGGGGCTGGTTAGATGACAAGTTGAAAGATGTGGCCGAAAAGGTTGCCGACAAGGCGATCGATGAGGCCGTTGATGAAGCCAGCGAGGAAGACGAGGAAGCCGAAAGTCAGGGCGAACAAGACGAACAAGATGATCCGGATGCGGTGGATGAGGATTACGAGGGCGACACCTACATGGGTGAGGAAGAATTCAACGTCCAGGATGACGAGTACTTCGATGAACCGGGTGCCTACTCCGGCCAAACCGGCCTGGCTGCAAAGTGCTCACGGTACGATCGCATCAAGATAAAGAGTGAGGACAAGGACAAGAACAAAGAGTTGTCTATTCGAGATAACCTGCATTTCACCGCTGAGCTGAAAGTGGAAGACCTGACCGGTGAGTCTGCTGACGGAACCTCTGTCGTGTATATCGACGGTGCGAGACTGCGCTTTGATATGAACTCCGGTGGGAGCACTCAAATGTCGCTCATCGTGTTGGGTACAAAGATCGGGGACAAGACCTATTCTCTGTATCACACCGAGCACATGTACGCGGAATCTACCCTTGACGAAGACAGCATTGGGATGTGGGCCGTGACCAGTGATGAGGAGCCCTGTGAGGGATACCGAAATGCAACAAAGGTGGGTACTGAAACCCTTGCCGGCAGACGTGCTATGAAGTGGTCCTGCACGGACGCCGATCCCACGGGTAGCGCACCGGATGTGCTTATCTGGCGAGATGAGAAATTGAACGTGTTCCTGGCGACCGAAGACGCCTGTCATAGAAGCACTCTTGTGCGCTTTGCCGAGGGTCGCCCGGACTCGAAACTGTTTTCTGTGCCGGAAGGCTACAGGGAATTGAAGATGCCGGCGGGTATGGGCAAACCCTAGGCGGTGCTCAGTATTAGTGGAGAGTGTCGGACTGGTGCGCTTGTCACCTTTCTGATCACTTGCCGGGTTATGTGATTGTTTCATCGGTGCCGGGATAGCGTCCCCGGGGGGTGGCGAAATCGCTGCATAAGGAGTGAGGAACATGAGAAATCTGGTCTGGTCCCTACTGATTCTGGGTGTGATTCTGCTTCCCCTGGACGGCGCGCTGGGCGCCGAACCAATCAGCGCTGAGAAACTGGCGGAGTTTTACCCGGCGTCATTTGAAGAGGACGCTCTGTCTCAACCGGGGCTTAGCCATCTCAATATTCCAGGGTGGCAATTATCCAGTACCACCAGGATCTACAAATTCGGTTCGGTGGAGATAACCTACTATTCCACCGACGACCACGTTTTTCAGAAGAAACTCGACAAGATACGCCCGGATCGCTACGCGTCAGAAAGCATGGAGAGGCAGGGCTTCCCAACAATCCTGGTCACAGAAATACGTAACGGTGAGCCAGTGAAAATCCTGTCGGACCTTGGTGGTGAAATTGTCCTCATTATCGACTGCTACACGTGCAAGACACGGGATCAATACTTCGAGACACTGGCCGCGTTCGATTTGCAGGGACTCGCGAAGCTGCTGGAATAAGGTCGTCTATTATCCTCCGGCGCCTTCTTCCCCGGAGAGAGACTGGCCTGGATGCTCTTTTCTGAAAATCGTGACGATCAGGAGTAGTGAGACAAACAGGACACCCATGAGGAGATAGCTTTGGGAATAGCTGGCGTGCTCTGAAGCCATGCCAAAGAGTTTTGATCCGATGGAGGCGCCCAGGTTTGCCGTGGACATGTAAATGGCGAACTGGGTAGCTGAGACTCCTTTAGTGCAAATACTCATGGCGATAGCGATTGCGCAAACCATGGTGACCGGACCCATGAGTACCCAGGCAGAAAGCATCCCGCGCACGTAAAAACTGTTGTCCCACATGTGTTGAGTGCCTGCCAGCAAGAAGGCATGAACAGCCACCAGCAGAATAGTCAGCATGAACATGCGTTTCGCGCCAACCCGGTCGATCACCGGACCCAGGGCCAGCGCAGCGAACGCGCCGGTCAGTCCCATCACGGCAACCAGGTTGGACCATTCGCCGGTTGTGAACCCAAACAGGTTCACTGCGGCGATGGGCATGAGGGCGTGACCATAGCCGCTTACCAGGCCGTCGACCAGCATCACTGCCAGGATCACCTGGCTGGGCCGGCTCCACAGCACGCCTTTCAGGCTGCTGAATACTGATCGCAGATCTGGAATGTGAGCGTGAGATTGGCTGGCCTCGCCCTGTGTCCACGGCAGCAGGCTTTCTCCTTCGCGTTCCCTCACAAATAGGAATGCCACGAATACGATACCGGCTATCACCGAGGCGACCAGTCCGGCCATGGCCAGTCCGTAGTTAACCAGCAGCCAGCCTGAGCCTGCCGCTGTGGATGCCCAGCCAATCGCTTTGCCGCAGGCCATGAAGGCGTTGATGCGACCATGCTCGGCTTCAGGCACCAGGTCGATAGCCATACCATCCACGGCCACATCCTGGGTGGCGGCGAAGCAATTGGTTACCAGGCCCAGCATGGTTAGCAATGGCAGTTGAGACATGGGGTCGTCCACAAGACCGAGGCTGAGCAGGCTGATGGTGAGTCCGAGTTGCGCGCCCAGCACCCAGGGGCGGCGTTGCCCCATGGATGGAAATTTGAAACGGTCCATCAGCGGCCCCGTCGCCAGCTTGAAGGCCCAGGGGAGGATGATCACTGCCAGGTAGGAGGCGATGGCGCCGGCCTCAAGACCCTGGGAAGCAAGCCAGGCGGGTATTGCAATGCTCAACAGGCCGTAAGGAAGTCCCTGGGCGAAATACAGCATGGCGCTGCTTCCGTAACGCAGCCTGGCACTGCCGGATAGATAAAACTCGATTCTCATCGTCTTACTCCCCTCGATATCGCGGCCTTTCGAAATCCTGGCCTGGGTGCGTTATTTTTTTTGGACGGAGTGTGCGTATCACCGTCGATTATTTATTCTTTTAGGCGGGCGCAGTGTCCGTTGCGCAGGGTCAATATGCCAGCAACCTGGGGCAACGTAAAATCCGGTGGCGTCAGGGTCAAGATGCTGCGCTGCAGTGTTAATGGCTGGGCTGTCACGTGATTGGGTATATATTCATCGTTGAATTAACGGGGGGTAATAGCGATGGCGGGAGTTGAAGGCAGGGTGGCGCTGGTCACCGGTGCGGGGCGGGGGATAGGCAAGGCCACGGCAAAATTGCTGGCATCCCGTGGCGCCCGGGTGATGTGCGTGTCGCGCAACCAACAGGAACTCGAAGCCACCGGCCTGGACTATGTGGTGGCGGACCTGGGTACGGTGGAAGGCTGCGAGTTGGCAGTGGCCGAGACCCGTCGGCGCCTGGGGTCGGTGGAAATACTGGTATGCAATCACGGACTGGGTTCGGCACACGAAAAAGTGCTCTGGGAACAAACTCCCGAGGTCTGGGAGCAGAGCATGCGCATCAACCTGGATGGACCGTTCCACCTGTCCCGCCTGGTGATGCCGGAGATGATCACCGCAGGTTACGGGCGGCTGGTCTACACCGCCTCCACAGCAGCCCAGATTGCCGAGAACGCCGGCAGCGCCTACAACGCGTCCAAGGCCGGCTTGCTGGGCTTGATGCGCTCGGTGGCTACCGATGGCGGCGCCCACGGGATTACCGCCAACGCGGTGTTGCCCGGTTGGGTGCGTACCGAGATGGCCGAGCGCTCGGCGACGGCCGAAGCCCGGGAGCGGGGCATCAGCACAGATCAGGTGTGGGCGGAGCGCTCGGCGTTGTACCCGCCGGGAAGGGTGGCGACCCCTGACGAGGTGGCCCAGATGATTGCCTTTTTTGCTTCAGAGGAATCCAGTGGCGTTAGCGGCGAGTCTGTGCGAGTGGCCCTGGGCAGCCACTGGTAGTTAATCCCAACGCTAACGGTGTGAGGCGGCGGTAAAGGCGGGTGACAAAAAAGGGGCGACTCCCGCAGGAGCCGCCCCTTTAGTTATGCACGGTGTCTCGGGTTGGACTAGCTGCCGTCGGAGTCTGCCTGGCAAACCGCTGCGGTGAACACCACGTCGGTGGAACTGTTCAGGGCGGTCTCGGCCGAGTCCTGCAAGATGCTGATGACAAAGCCTACCGCCACCACCTGCATGGCGATCTCGTTGGGAATGCCGAACAGGCTGCAGGCAAGCGGTATCAGCAACAAAGAGCCACCGGCCACGCCTGAGGCGCCGCAGGCGGACAGGGCCGCCACTACTGAAAGCAACAAGGCGGTGGCGAAGTCCACCGTGATCCCCAGGGTGTGAGCCGCGGCCAGGGTCAGGACGGTAATGGTGATTGCCGCACCGCCCATGTTGATGGTGGCCCCCAGGGGGATGGATACCGAATAGGTGTCACGGTCCAGTCCCAGGCGCTCGCACAGGGCCATGTTCACCGGGATGTTGGCTGCGGAGCTGCGGGTGAAGAAGGCGGTCACGCCACTTTCGCGCAGGGCAGTGAATACGATGGGGTAGGGGTTGCGGCGAATTCGAAGCCACACGATCAGCGGATTGATGATCAGCGCCACTGCCAGCATGCAGCCCAGTAGCACCACCAGGATGCGGGCGTAGCCTTCCAGGGCGGAGAATCCGAATTTGGCCAGGTTGCCGGCCACCAGGCCAAAAATGCCCAGGGGCGCGAGACGAATCACGACTTTTACGATGGCGGTAACGGCGCCGGCCACGTCAGACAGCATTACCCGGCTGGACTCCGAAGCATGGCGCATGGCCAGACCCAGGGCCACACCCCAGGCCAGGATGCCAATGAAGTTGCCGCTGGCAATCGCATTCACCGGGTTATCCACGATTTTGAATAACAGGTTCTGCAACACCTCGATAATGCCCTGGGGTGGCGACATGGCCACATCGGTGCTGCTAAGAATTAACGTGGTGGGGAAGACACTGCTCACGGCCACGGCGAGAAAGGCGGCGCTGAAAGTGGCCACCAGGTACAGGCCGATGATGGGTCGCAAATTGGCGCCGCTGCCGGCCCCGTTGTTGGCCAGGGCTGATGCCACCAGCACCAGCACCAGGACCGGGGCGACGGCTTTCAGTGCCTGCACGAACAATGTGCCAAGCAGCATGGAGGCCGAGGCGCCCTGGGGCCACACCTGGGCCAGGATGACGCCGGCTACGATGCCCACAGCAATTTGCTTGACCAGGCTGCCCCCGGAAACTTTTTGAATCAGTGTGTTGATATTCATCTGGGTCCTGGGATTCTTGAAAGGTGTGCTGATTCTGCCCAAAGCCCTCCAACTTAGCCACCATTGGCGCCGTGGGCCCGGTGTCGCCTGCCTGGTTCCAGGGCCCGGTGGCCCGTCCTGTGCAAGATCGCTTTCCCAGATTCTTGGTGTTTGCCCAGATTCTTGGTGTTTGCATGGAGAAGTAAATATAGTTGTGCTGTCGATGAATTGAATCCGCCACAGGGCATCCCAGAACATGCATTCCACCATATCGGTCCGTAATCTCAGCAAGATCTATGACGGCGGCTTCCAGGCGTTGAAGAACATCAACCTGGAAATCCAGCGCGGGGAAATCTTTGCCTTGCTGGGGCCCAATGGAGCGGGCAAGACCACCCTGATCAGCATTGTCTGTGGCCTGGTCAATCCCGGTGAAGGCCAGGTGCTGGCCGATGGTCACGACATCATCACCGATTTTCGGGCTGCCAGGGCCAAGATAGGCCTGGTACCCCAGGAGCTGACTACCGATTCCTTTGAGACGGTGTGGAACACCATTGGGTTCAGCCGGGGCCTGTTCGGCAAGCCCGCCAACCCGGCGCACCTGGAAGCAGTGTTAAGAGAGCTGTCTTTGTGGGACAAGCGCAATACCCGGATCATGAAACTCTCCGGCGGTATGAAACGCCGGGTAATGATCGCCAAGGCCCTGGCCCATGAACCCCAGATCCTGTTCCTGGATGAACCCACTGCCGGGGTCGACGTGGAACTGCGACGTGACATGTGGGAAATGGTGCGGCGGCTCCGGGCAAGCGGCGTGACCATAATCCTTACCACCCACTACATCGAGGAAGCCGAGGAGATGGCTGACCGGATCGGTGTCATCCACAAGGGCGAGATCGTGGTGGTGGAAGACAAGAGCGCATTGATGAAAAAGCTGGGCAAGAAGCAGCTGACCCTGCAATTACAAAGCCCCATGACGACGATTCCACCGGAGCTTGCCGATTACCCCCTGGAACTCTCCGCCGACGGCAATCAACTGGTTTACACCTTTGACACCCAGGGTGACCGGACCGGTATTGCCGGGCTGCTGCGCCGCTTGAGCGATCACGGCATCGACTTCAAGGACCTGAATACCAGTGAGAGCTCCCTGGAGGAAATATTTGTGAACCTGGTGAGGTCCCGGACATGAACCTCTACGGTATTAGAGCCATTTACCTGTATGAAATGCATCGCGCCTGGCGCACCCTGATGCAAAGCCTGGCCACGCCGGTAATTTCCACCTCCTTATATTTCGTGGTCTTTGGAGCGGCTATTGGGTCGCGCATGGCCCAGGTGGAAGGGGTGAGCTACGGGGCGTTTATCATCCCGGGCCTGGTGATGTTGGCCTTGCTGACGGAAAGCGTGTCCAACGCCTCTTTCGGTATTTATATGCCTCGCTACAACGGCACCATTTACGAGGTGCTCTCGGCGCCGGTCTCATTCGTAGAGATATTGATTGGCTACGTGGGCGCCGCCGCCAGCAAATCCATCGTGCTGGGTTTCGTGATTTTGCTCACGGCCCGACTGTTCGTGGACTATGAGATTCAACATCCAGTCTGGATGGTTGGCTTTCTTGTTTTGACCGCGCTGACCTTCAGCCTGTTTGGTTTCGTGATCGGGATATGGGCGGACACCTGGGAGAAACTGCAGGTGGTGCCTATCCTTGTGGTCACGCCGCTGGCCTTCCTGGGGGGCAGTTTCTACTCCATCAGCATCCTGCCGCCCCTGTGGCAGAAGATCACCCTGTTCAATCCGGTGGTCTACCTGATTAGCGGCTTCCGTTGGAGTTTCTACGGGATCTCGGATGTGAGCCCCATGATCAGCCTGGGTATGACCCTCGTATTCATGCTGATGTGCCTGGCGGCAATCTCCTGGATCTTCCGAACCGGATATCGCCTGAAAAGCTGATTCCGTGGAAGGAGTCTTTCAGATCCCAATACAGGCTGATGTCTTTTTCTAGTCAAGGATTTTCCGGCTGGTCAGGCAAAACATGACCTGGCTCTGTCCAGGCACCTGGATGAGGGGCCGACAAAGCCTGGCTGCAGGCGGCGACCAATCTGGATTCCTCAGTTCGGATCTGGCCTGGTTCTCACTGTATTTTCGATTGACCTAACTTCTGCCACCGGCAAGGCGGCCTCACCGGCGTGCTTGCCGGATCAATGTGCACGGTGCTCGCCGATGCGGGTAACGGCGCAGAGGTACTAATAAGGAGGCAAGTGAATCAGCAGATAAAGCGGGAAATACAGAAAAAATGCCCTGGATACCGGTCAATCTTTCGGTTCTATGGAGCCTGCCGCAGGCACAGGGTTCGCCAAACCACTTGGTTTTGGGGTCGGAATATGGCCCCGAAGACCCTCCGAATTGCGTTTGTTAACAAAAAAACAACAAATAACTAATTGTTTTTTATAATCATTTTAAATTTTGTTCTATTTTTGTATCAATTTTGGCCCAAATTATTGTGGTTTTATTCGTCTTCAAGTAGCATCGGGACGATCAATGAAGACAGTAATGACGGGTTGATGCCTTTATTTATTGTCCGAATCGATTTTTAGGATCCAAATAAATCCAATGTTTTGGGGGAATTTACATGTTTACACGTAAGCCATTGTCTATTGCTATGGCAGCTGCGTTTGGCGTCGCTTCCGCAGGAAGCATGATGTCCAGCGCTGTGTTCGCACAGGAAGCTGCTGCAACAAATGACGACTCGATGATTGAAGAGATCGTCACAACCGGTTCACGCATCAAGCGTTCAACCAACACCCAGTCGCAGGAAATCATCACGATTACTGCCGAAGACATGCAGATGTCTGGTGACATCAGTGTCGCCGACGCCCTGCGTTCTTCCACCATGAACTCTCTCGGTTCTTTCCGTGAGTCTTCTGGTAGCAGCGCCCAGTCAAACGCAACCTTGAATCTGCGTGGCGTGGGTTCCTCACGTACCCTGATCCTGATCAATGGCCGTCGCGTCGTTGGTTCACCCTCTTTGGGTGGTGGCGGTACCGTCAACCTGAACATGATCCCGTTCTCCGCTGTTGATCGCGTTGAGCTGATCGCTGATGGCGCTTCTGCTGTTTACGGTTCTGACGCTGTTGCCGGTGTTGTTAACGTAATTCTGAAGAAGAACTACGACGGCATGAAAGTTAGTGCTCGTTGGGGCGATCGTAGCCAAGACGATGGCGTTGAGAAGAGCTTCTCCGTGCTGATCGGTGCCACTGGCGACAAGTCCAGCGTCACCATGGGTCTGGAATATGACGCACGTGATCCTATCTTCGATGCTGATCGTGATTACACTGCTGCTCGTTACTCCGATCTGGATGGCGACGGCGAAATCACCGGTTATGCTGAGACGGTTGGTGTGTCGTACTACGGTTACACCTTGATCAACCCGACCTACGATCCCTCACTGCCCTTTGACTCAAACAACGAGGCCACCTGGGCATACTCTCCTGGCGCAAACTGTCAGGATGGCGTGAACGGATATGCCGGCGTGATGAACTTTGAAGCCGTTGCCGGTCCTGAGTCTGGTTACTACTGTGGTTACGCCTATGCACTGGTTTCTGCAAACCGTGCCGGTGTAGAACGTCTGAATGGCTGGGTTAGCGCTGAATACGAACTGACCGACAGCATCGACGTATACGCCGACGCCATCTTCGCGCAGAACGAGTCCTTTGGTCGCTACGCGCCGCCTGCGGCACCTGGCCCCACCATTCCTGGCGATCCCCGTAATAACGTTGGAGCAACCTTTGGTTACTTCCGCTGGACCGATATCGGTACCCGTGACAACGTTGTGAACGACACCTTCACCGATATCAACATCGGCGCCAAGGGCGACATCACTGACGAGATTTCATGGGAAGCGGGTTACACCTACTCAAACTATGTTTCCTCATCGGTTGGTAACTACTACCTGAACTATGCTGGTATTGAATACAATATCAACTACGATATTCAGGACTTTGATACCTTCGTAGCTAACATCAAGCACACCACACTGAACGATGACCGCCAGAGCATGAACAAGATGTTCGGTGGCATGCAGTTCGATATGTTCGAAATGGACGGTGGTACCGCTTCTGCTTACGCTGGCGTTGAGTACTACAAGATGGGTTACACAGCCCTCGTAGACGCACAGTCTGAAGCCGGCCTTGTTGGCGGTTCTGCTGGTAACTCTGCTGCTGGTAACCGTGACGTGACCGCGTTCGCTGCTGAAGCAGTGTTCCCGATCACCGATTGGTTGGAAGTTGACGCTGCCATTCGCTACGATGATTACTCTGACTTTGGTTCTGCCACCTCGCCGCGTGTCGGCGCCACCATGGCAATTCCTGGTTATGAAGCCATCCGCGTGAAGGCATCTTACGGTCAGGGCTTCCGTGCTCCCGATCTGTCATCGCTGTACGGCGCAACCGCATTCTCAGCTGAGACGGCAACCGATTACTGGCTCTGCGAACAGCAGGGTATTGATCCTTGCCCCAGTCGTCAGTTCGACACCTACATTGGTTCGAACCCGAATCTGAACGCTGAGACTTCGGAAACCTGGTCCTTGGGTGTTGATTACACCTTCCTGGACAACTGGACCGCCAGTATCAACTACTTCAGCCTGGACCTGAGTGATGCGATTAACTACGTATCTGCACAGGATCAGCTGAACGTTGATTATGCAAATGGTGGTACCAGTGCTGCAGTGACCCGTGACACCAACGGTGGTGTGCAGGAAATCTCGGCCGGTTACGACAACGGTACGACCGACCTGAACCGCGCCGCAGTTGACTTTATGTTGCGCGGTGGCTTTGACACCGACTACGGTAACTTCGGCGTTGCACTTAACTCAACCATGTACCAGAACTACGACGTTGAGGAAACCTACGGCACCGGCGAGACTTTCGACGCCGTTGGCACGCTGGGCTTCCCCGAGTGGCGTTCGAACCTGTACCTGGATTGGACCATGGGCGATTTCTTCGTCACCTTTAACTATGACTATATTGGTGAGTCGAAGAGCCGTCTGGGATCTGAGAAGTGGAAGGCTTGGGATGTCATGAACGCATCCGTAGGCTACAACTGGGCTGATTACGGTACCTTCACCTTGGGTGCCAACAATCTGACCGATGAAGATCCTCTTCTGGATAATCTCGGACAGCCTGAAGATGAATACCAGTACGACCAGACCGGCCGTGTTGTGTTTATCAGGTACACGAAGGAATTCTAAGCCGCAAGGTATTAGAATGGGGGGCCTGCGCACTAGCGCAGGCCCTTTTTTTTGAGTTGAGGAAATCCGATGAATCCATGGTCATTATTCTGGCGCCAGGGCCATAGCACTACGTTCGGGCCCTATTACAAGCAGGGTTACGAAGGAGCCGTTGCTGATTGGTGGAAG
>Ga0208304_10001039_pt1 | contig 13743 bp, 14 predicted proteins | sample ColrivemetaGS713_FD_187603 | JGI IMG/M metagenome (GOLD analysis project Ga0208304, IMG submission 187603) | Estuarine microbial communities from the Columbia River estuary - Flood tide ETM metaG S.713 (SPAdes) (version 2) | ecosystem: Environmental > Aquatic > Marine > Intertidal zone >... | reverse complement strand
ACAGATAGTCAATACTATTGACTTTAAATGCTTGTATAGCGTATTCGTCATAAGCGGTTGTAAATATTATAGAGCTTTCAATGTTTACTTGCTTAAAAATTTCAAAGCTTAATCCATCAGATAATTTAATGTCCAATAAAACAATGTCTGGATGTGAATTGTTTTTAAACCATTCCACAGCGGATTTTATACTGTTTAAACAGCAAACAACTTCGGTTTTAATATCTATTTCCTGCAAGGTTTCTTTTAGCAAGCGTTGTGCTGGTAATTCGTCTTCTATTATTACTACTTTTATCATTTTATTCTTCGATTAAAGGGATGGTTACAACAAAATTGTCTTCTTTTTCTCCATAAGTAAAACCATCTTTTTTAAGCAATTCAAATCGTTTGCTTAAATTTGATAAACCTGTGTATGTTGAATCGACAGTATCAATAATTTGTAAGTTATTACTAACGATTAACGTATTATAGCTACCGCTTTCAATTGAAATTTTCAGCACATTTTCTTCATTAGCTATATTGTGTTTAATGGCATTTTCAATCAAAATTTGCAAGGTTAAAGGTGGGATTTGCATCTGTACTATTTCATCAGAAATATTTACTGAATATTCTAAAGCATCTCCAATTCTGACTTTATGCAAAAAAATAAAGGAATCAATAAATTCAAGTTCCTTTTTCAAGGAAATTAAATCGTGATTTTTACTTTGTAAAACATATCGATATACTTTCGATAGTTTGCGTGTAAAAGCTTCCGCAGTTTTTGGATTATGTTTTATTTCTGAAATTAAAACATTTAAACTGTTAAACAAAAAATGAGGATTTACTTGATTTTGCAACACTCTATAATCTGCTTTTAGTTTTTCCTTTTTGTAGTGTTCTGCATTCAGTAAAGAATCTTTCCATTGCTTAAAGAAGTTTATAGCTATAGAAATACTAATAAAACCAATTAAAAAAACAACGGAACATATAAATATTATAACTGGTGCTTTTGGATAAATTAAGGACTGCCCGTTAATAAAATACCAAGCAGTAAATGGTATCCCTATGGATATAAATGTCCATAATATGATAACTCCTATTTGAATAAAAAGTCTTTTCTGCGGGTTGGAATACCAAGGATGTTTTTTATTCAAATAACGGTCAAAAGATAAGCTACCTTCAACATTCAAATTGAAAAACAGCAAGTAAAAAAACAAAAATAATCTCTTGGGAATTTGCAATTGAAGTTCAGCGTTTTCAGGCATACCCAAACTAACTAATCGCATTACAGCAATAGCATACAACGACACCAAAAAAATTCTAATTACAGTATTTTTAATATTTTTTGACATTTCTAATTACAGTAAATTACAGATAGCAATATATTAAATTAAAATTAACGCTATTATTTTCTTTTTGGCGGAACAAACACAATTCCTACACTAAAAAATGGTGCTGATTCAGAGTCAAAATCATAAGTCGTATCGTCTGTATCAATTAAACTGTACTTTCTACCTGCACTTAAGCCTCCAAAAGCTTCTAAACGAAGTATTTTAGTTAGTTGATAATTGGCTAATACTCCAAAATTTACTCTCGAATAGTTTATTTCATCAATACTATTGTCTTCAGAATACACATTAAAATTTCCTCCGTTAAGATTATACTTTACACCCAATTCTAATTTATTACTTGGCAATAATGAATAGGTATATTTAGCATTTATAGGAAATAAAGCATTTATCTCGTGCCTATTTTTTTTATACTGCAGATTAACTAAAGGAATTAATCTCGGACTTCCCAAACGTGCACTATATGCTAAACCTCCTCCTATTTTAAATGTAGAACTTAATTTTCTTGTAGCTGTAACTGCTCCTTGAAAAATAAAATCGTCAGAACTTAATTTTGTCTCAAAATCTGATGCGAATGTGGGTTTTAAATTGACAAGAAGATTCCATTTTTCGTTCCATTGATGTAACAAAGTTACTTGGTAATAAAACATTTGTAATTTTTTATTGTTATCATCAAACCGAAACAACGGATTATCAAATGATGCTTCCACAAATCCATAACCAAACTCATTAACTAAAACAGTTTTATCGTTTTTTAATTTCTTCGGAAAGTTTACAAAAACGCCAAATTCTTGAAACGAAATTTCTTGGTTTCCTGAATCATTTTTAATTTCTGATTTTTGATAATTATTATATTGAATTCCAGCTAATTTGAAATCCTGTGAATAACTTGCTTTCAGAAAAATAAAGAAGAAAAAAACACCAAAACTTGCTTTTTTATTCGCTGTATTTTTATTAGAATATCGCATAATTACTTTCTTACCCATTCAATCGTTTTACTAAAATAGCCGACCTTTATTTTAATATCAAGCGAATTTTTCTTTGGAATAAATTCTGCATCATACCATTCTTTACGCTTTGGCGAATATGTTTTTCCTTTCCATTTTCCTTTCTTTTCCTTTAGATCTTTAACCATCAGTTTTCCAATTTCAGCTTTAGGATTATCCGAAGAAATAATTGTTCCACTATAAATACCATCGTTTTGTTCAATTTTTACAACTGTATTTTGTTTTCCTACAACCCACTCTCCTGCAATATCTGCTTGTGCAAAACTATTTAAGCTAAATAGACTAATAGCTATTATTACAACTACATTTCTTAATTTTTTCATTTTGTTATGTTATTATTTGTTTATTTTTTATTGTTAGCTACTGATTAATTTACCGTCGGACAGTTCGATAATACGGTCGCAATTGGCTGCAAATTCATCATCGTGGGTAACTGCTATGATTGTTTGCCCGCGTTCTTTTGCCAATTCTTTAAATACATCAAAAACAATTTGTGTGTTTTTAGAATCGAGGTTTCCTGTAGGTTCATCTCCCATTATAATGGATGGCGAATTAATAAGTGCTCTTGCAATGGCAACTCGTTGTTGTTGTCCACCCGATATTTTAGAGGCTTTTTTAAACTCATTACCTTTCAAACCTAACAAGTGAAGTGATGCAATGGCTTCTGCTTCAATCTCATCTTTACTCTTTTTATTCAGTTTTAAAGCTGGTAACATTACATTGTCTAAAACGGTAAATTCTGGTAACAAAAAGTGAAACTGAAAAACGAAACCGATTTGTTCGTTTCTAAACTTCGCCAGTTCATTTTGTGATAAACCAGTAACCTGTGTACCATTAATTGAAATGTTTCCGTTGTATTTTGTATCCATTGTAGATAGCAGATACAGTAAGGTAGATTTACCTGAACCCGATTTTCCGATAATGGAAACAAATTCGCCTTTTTTCACATCAAAAGAAATATCTTTTAATACTTGAAATTCTACTGGATCGTAAAAATGTTTGTTTATATTTTGTATAGAAATTGCATTCATATGTTGTTGTTTTTAACCTCTTAATATTTCAACTGGATCTACTTTTGATGCTTTTCGAGAAGGAAGATATCCTGCTATTAACGTGATAATTGCACCAAAGGAAAATGCCAATATGTAATCCTTTACATTATATACAACGGGTAATGTGTTGTGTGAAGCAATTTTAAACGGTACAATGTCTAGCATTTGTACAATAACATTTCCTAAAAACAATCCTACTAATCCACCTATTAAACCTATAGCTACCGATTGTGTTAGAAAAATTTCAATGACATCTTTTCCATTGAATCCCATTGCTTTTAAGATGGCTATTTCTTTAATCTTTTCGTTTACGGTCATATTCATAATATTGTAAATTCCAAACCCTGCCACAATAAGTATGGTTAGCGAAACGGCTATTGCCAGTATATCTCTCAATAAACTTGAAGACACAAGCTGGTCGTTTCCTTCTTGCCAAGACTCAACTTTATAGTCTGTAAGTTTGCGTACTTTTTCTGCAACGGTTTTGGCATTATTATAATCATAGGTATTTACCAAAACATCAGTTGCATAACTTTTGTTTTTAGAAAACAATTGTCTTGCGGTTTGAATGGAAATTAAGGCGCTCGTTTTATCTGTGCCTTTAGAGCCAGATTCTAACAACCCTATGATTTTAAAGGTTTTAGATACTCCTTCGGAAGTTGAAACTGAAATGGTATTACCTGTTTTTACGCCAATGGTTTGTGCCAATCCAACACCCAAAATAATACCATCAGACCGTTTATCTAATTCACTTAAATTACCTTCTACAATATATTTCGCAGTTTCAAAAAGTTCGTTTTCATTAACTGTTTCAATACCAGAAAGCGATGCACTTGTATTTGAAACTCCATTTCTAATAAAAACTTTTTCATTGAGTTGTAGTGCAACACCATTAATTTCAGGCATATTCAACAATTCATTTTTAATAACATCTGCATTTTTAATACCTTGTGTATATTGAATATTTCGGGCATTATTGACCATTAAAATCGTATTACTAACCTTTGGTTTTGATATTATTGGTGTTATATCTTCCGATAAATCATTGTAAATTTTAATATGCGACATTGAAGTGAAAGTAATTTCCGTTTGAATATTATTTACACCTGCCATAAAACTGTTCATCGCTATGTACATTGAAATACCAAAGCTTACACTTAATATAGCTACAAGTAGTTGTCGAAATCTTGAGGCTAGATGTACTTTTGCAATTTTCTGATTGGTATTCATCGTTTATATTTTTGATTTTACAATGATGTCTTCTTCTGAAATCCCTGAAATTACTTCAGTCCAATCACTATTTCTTCTTCCTATTTTTATGGTTCTTTCTTCATCATTTTCAAGGATGACATAATTTTCTCTTATAAGATATGCAGTTGGAATAACCAATACATTTTTACTACTGCCAGTTTCAATATTTGCTTGTAGTTGAGAACCTGAAAATATTTTATTGGGTACTTGGTCAAACTGTGCTTCTACCACATACGATTGCTCTGTGGTATTAAATGAAGGGTATATTTTTGAAATTTTTGCTTTAAACGTCTCGTTGGGATTGGTGTTTAAATGCACAGAAACTGCCTGATTACTATTTACTTTTTTAATATCGTCTTCCGCAACAAATAGTTTGATGATAAATGCACCACTTCCAATTTCGGCAACAGCTTCGCCTCTTCTAATGAGTTCGCCTTGTTTTTTAAATACATTGATAACCGTTCCTGAAATAGATGAATTTAGTTTGTAATCATCTAAGATGGCTTTTTGCGTTTTAACTTGCACTAAGCTTCGTTTTTCATTTAGTTTTAAATCAGATGCGGTAGTCTTGTAATTGTCTTGTAATCCTAAAAGGTTATTGTGTGAAGCTTTGTATTGCAATTCGGCTTTTTCAAAATCAAGCTGTGATACCGAATTTTTTGCACGTAATTCTTTATAACGCACGTAATTTGTTTTGTCTAGGGATAATTGTGTTTTTGCCTGATTAATTTTTGTTTGTATTTGCTGTAATATTGAAGCATTTGCAGAAGCATTGGTTACCGCATTGTTATAGACCGCTTGTGCATCTGCAACCTGATTGTTTTGCACATCACTTTTTATAACAGCAACCGTTGTGTTATTAGTTATAATATCGCCTTCGCTTACTAGTATTGTGGTTAAAATTCCATCTGCACTGGCAGATACGGTATATTGATTTTCTTGTTCTATAAAACCACTTGCAAAAACTGCATCTTCAATATTCTTTCGTGTTGGTGTTGTTGTTTCTTTGTTATTACACGATGACAATAGCGATATTGCTACTATCATACATCCTAAAAAAGTTATTCTGTTATGTTTCATTACGTAATTATTTTAATTGTTGGATTTTAAATCAATTTGTCTAATATTCAATTTATACTTCGCTAATGTGTATGATGCCAAACTTTGTAGATACGCATTTTGTGCATTTAGTAAATCTTCATAACTGTCTAAACGTTCGTTTAAACTTGTAATTCCACTATTGTATTTGTTTTCTGCGTGCACATCATTTTTCTGTATGAGAACCATAATTTTGCTGTTTTCTACTAATTCTTCTTCAAATTGATTGACATCTAAAAGCAACAAATCGTCTTCGTTTTGCTTTACCAATTTTGTGTTTTCCAGTTGCAATTCTTGTTGTTGCAGTTCCAATTTTGATTTCTTGATTTTTGATCGAGAAGAAAAACCACTAAAGATTGGAATATTCAGCTTTGCACCAATATATTGTTGTGGCAATTCGTTAGCATTGGAAAAATCTGTAAATCCATCGGTAGCCCAACTAGTGTTGTATTGATAGTTAAGACTTAGATTAGGTAAAAGCAATGCTTTCTTTTCTTTTAGAAGCGATTTTTGTTTATCGACTTCCATTTCTTGCCAAGTAATTTCAGGATGTATGGTTTCAAAATTTGTACTTGTTAAACTGTAATTTTGAGGTGAATCTGAAATTATAATTTGTTTGTTGGTATTTAACTGACTTTGCAATTGCGTATAAAATCTGCTTCGATTACTTAATGCTTGTTGTAAGGTGTTACGATTTTGTAACTGTTTAATTTTAGCCGAATTGAGAGCATCTTCACTAACGATTCCTTTTTGAAATTTTTCATTTGTACTCTTATAAATCGCTTCTGAAACCTTTAGGTTTTCTTCATAAATAACAATAGCTTCTTGTGTTAGCAAAATGGAATAATACGTTGAAGCCAAATGATTATAGGTGTTAAATTTGCTTTTTTGTGTGTTAATTTCACTTTGTTCGGCAATTATATTAGCCGTTTGAGAGGCAAATAGCTGTTGGAAGTTTAAAATATTCCATTGTGCTTGAACTCCCGTAGAATAAACGTGTTGTTGTCCAAATGTTAATTCTCGAAAAGTCCCTGAAGTTGCGTTGGAATCAAAGAATGCTGTTGGAACCAAAGTGGGTTGCAGGGTTAGATTGTTGTTATATCCTGCACTAGCATTTACAGAAGGATATAAATAGGATTTTGCATCCTTTTTATTAGCACTTGCAATTTGTTCGCCAATGACTGCACTTTGGATTTGTATAGCGTGTTCATCAGCGTATTTCAGTACGTCCTGAAATGACTGGAACTGAATTTGAGCATCAACTTCATTGCTTTGCCCAAATGCAAATGTTGCGCTTAGCGTTACTAAAAAGAGTATTAAAATTCTGTTCATTACAAAAAATTTGTTTTAAATTCTTTGCAAAGATGTAGAGCTATGTCTTCCTTTTTAGAAATTAGTTATTGAAGTCGAATTTTGGGCGTTGGGGTCGAAAAGGAAGTGATGAAGAGAATTTGATAAGTTGTGCGGTGAGAAAAGGCAAGCTCTTTTTATTTTTTGAGGCACGAAAAAAATGAAATGTGCTTGACTGTGCGTTGGCTTTTTTTAGTTCAAATGTTGATGGTTTGCTCGGTTTTCAGCATTATGCACAACTTGTTATATGCGTTATAAATATACTGTTTATCACTTAAATTGTCGGGATAAACGTATATTGTTGTTATTTTTATCAGTTCTATTACAGAAGATATTTAGCAACTTTTAACAATAGTATAAATTTAATGAAATATTTTAAAAATAAGTACTTTGCAAGTAATTTATACAAAGTTTAAATAATTCGCTTTAGTTGAATTATAGTATTTTGATAAGTAATACTTTTTCATAGCAATTTTTAACCCACCTCTATATGGGGTGGTTTTTTGTTTTAGTTTAAAACTTTTTCTTAGGTTTCAATTTTGTAATTTATTAGTTCCTAATTTTGTAAAAACACATTTTACAATGAAACTTTTGAAATTACATCATACTACAAACCTTGAAATTTATACTGCTGACACTTCTACAAGTATTCATTTACCCTTTGTTGAAAGTGGTATAAGTGCAGGATTTCCAAGTCCTGCAGATGATTTTTTAGATGCTAGTATTGATTTAAATAAAGAATTTGTAAAAAATCCAAGTACTACTTTTTATGGTAGAGTGCGTGGTGACAGCATGATTAATGCAGGGTTGAATGAAGGAGATTTATTAATTATTGATAAAAGTTTAGAACCTATAGACAATAAAATTGCTGTCTGTTTTATAGATGGAGAATTTACAGTGAAACGCATTAAAATTGAAAAGGATATTGTTTGGTTGGTAGCTGAAAATGAAAAGTATAAACCTATAAAGGTAACTGCTGATAATGACTTTGTTATTTGGGGTATTGTTACTACTGTTATAAAAAACGTATAAAATGTATGCTTTAGTAGATTGTAATAATTTTTACGCATCGTGTGAACGTGTGTTTAGACCTAATTTAAGGAATGAACCTATTGTGGTTTTATCCAATAATGATGGTTGTGTTATTGCGAGAAGCAATGAAGCGAAAGCATTGGGTGTGCCAATGGGTGCACCTGCATTTAAGTTTAAAGAGCTGTTTGAAAAAAACAATATTCACGTATTCTCTTCAAATTATGCGTTGTATGGAGATATGAGCCATAGAGTAATGAGTTTACTTGCTACCTATTCACCTGATATTGAAATTTACAGTATAGATGAGGCTTTTTTACAGTTTAAGGGTTTTGAAAATTTTGACTTGCAGAGCTATGCAGCAACTATTAAAAAGACGGTTGATAAAGGCACAGGGATTCCAATTAGTATTGGTATTGCACCTACAAAAGCACTCTCAAAAGTAGCCAATAGAATTGCAAAAAAGTTTCCGAAACAAACAGGAGGTGTTTATATTATTGATTCCCAAGAAAAAAGAATCAAAGCTTTGAAATGGCTAGCTGTTGAGGATGTTTGGGGTATTGGAAGGAAACATAGTCAACGCTTAAATTCTTATAATATACGTACTGCTTTTGATTTTATTGAACTTCACGATGATTGGGTGCGAAAACAATTAAGTGTTGTTGGATTGCGTTTAAAACACGAATTAGAGGGAAAGCCAACCTTAAGTTTAGATCCTGTTCAAAGTAAAAAAGCAATAGCAACTACCAGAACTTTTGAAGCAATGCACACTGACTTTGAAAGTATCAAAGAACGTGTCAGTACTTTTGCTGTGAGTTGTGCTGAAAAGTTACGCAAGCAAGGAAGTTGCTGTACTATTGTAATGGTATTTTTACATAGCAATTGGCACAGAAAAGATTTGCCACAGTATGGAAAAAACATTGTTATTAAAACACACTATCCAACCAATTCAAGTATTGATATTATAAAATATGCAGTACAAGGGTTGGAGCATATTTTTAAAGAAGGCTATCATTACAAAAAAGCAGGGGTTATAGTAATGGGAATTACTCCTGAGAATACCAAACAATTTACGTTGTTTAGCAAAGAAAATCCAAAGCATATACCACTGATGAAAACTATTGATAGTTTGAATAAAAGCATCGGACAAACCAAAGTAAAATTTGGCTCACAGGATATTGGTAGAACGTGGAAAATGAAGCAAGAAAGGTTGTCACCCAGATATACCACTAAACTAACTGAAATTATCAATATTTATTAAAATGTGCTTTCATACGTCACATACTCAAAAAGTAAAAAAGGTTGAAAATAGATTTAAGGTTCAATTGGTTGACGATGCATTAAGAGAAACGTATGATACGCCCCATTTTCATAACAATGGATTTGAACATTTAAATTCATTAATTATACCACAACAAAAAGCAACACATTTAATCCCTGCAACCTGGGGAATAGTTCCATCTACTAAAAAAGTGAGTGAAGTAAAAGAATACTACAAACAACAACTGAAATACGGTAGTGGTTTAAATGCTAGGAGTGAAAAATTGTTTGATTATTGGCTGTATGAAAAATCAGCATTTACCAAACGTTGTATTATTCCAGTAAGTGGTTTTTTTGAACCACACGAATACAATAACAAGAAATTCCCAATCCACATAAAGCATAAAGATGATGATTTAATTGGATTGGCAGGAATTTATACTGTTGTTGAAAATATTGTTACCTATACCATACTTACTAAAAATGCCAGTCCATTATTTTCCAAAATTCATAATAAGAAATTGCGACAACCTATCTTGTTAAGGAATGATATAGAAAAAGATTGGTTGAATACTTCACTTACTGAAAATGACGTAAAAGACTTACTTAATATACCATTTGATGATGCTAAAATTGAAGCATATGCTGTAAACAAAGATTTATTTAATTCAAAATTAAATACAAATAGTGTTGAAATTCTTAATAAATATAAATATGAAGATTTAAAAATATGCTGGTAAATAATTTGGTGTTCTATCACTAGATAAAATACCATCTTTTAAGTTGTTTTTTGTACTTAAGATTTATTTCAAACTCTAAAATAAAATGCCAATATTTAAATTGGCATTTTAAAGTTTATGCTGACTAAAAAAATATTAAGCCTTCGGCGTGATTGATAACCTGATAACAATAGCCATCAGAAGCCATATAATAAACGTTTCACCATTAGACATTTCATACGTAGAACCAGCCAATTTAGCTAATCCTAAAATAATGTAAATAATGATTGGCGACAATACCAAGCATACTAGAAGGTTTAGAATTGATTTTTTTAAATCCATAATTTTTTATATTTTATTTGGTTAATATTTTGTGTTAATTGAAAAATTAAACACTAGTTAAATATAATAAATTTATTATAGGTGTCGAATTTTAGACTATTGAATTCAAATCTGATTATGTTTGTAATTTAAATTTAGCTATCTAAACCTTTTTAATAGCAATAACCACCTCTTTTAAGAGATGGCTATTTTTATTGCTTCTGTTTGAAATTATTCCTTTTGAAAAAATATAAAATATTAATGCTCTGTTGTATTTTTCTTATCTGAAGGAATATTTAATTATTATTTTACAAGATTTATATGTTTTTTCTTCAGAAGGAGCATTTATATCCATATTAATTGGGAAAAGAGACTCCTTTGGAAGAGTTATTTTGTAAAACATTAATTGAATACGCTTTTGATAAACGTATTGTTATTTAAAATGAATATGCTTTTCATTTTTTTATAAAGGAACATCTAAAATAATTGATATGGATTAAAGAAGTTTCTTAAGACAAAAAAAAAGTAAATTATAGCAGCATCCTCCCTAAACAGAAATTTATACTTAACGCATATTTTCTTTTTGTCATTTTCTCTTTCAAGCATACCTGCATTAATTGCACTAATTGCATTACTCTCATTTTTCTGAACTATTTTACCTTAACTACCTCCCCTATTTATTTAATTTTTCATTCAACTTCTTCATCTGCTCACTCACCTTCTTCTGTACTACTTTTCCATAACTTTCTTGAGTAATTTTAATACTGCTATGACCAAGTAACTCACTTACTATTTCAATTGGAACATCATTAAATAACAATACAGTAGATGCAAATGTTTTTCTTGCAATGTGCGTTGTCAATCTTTTATTAATACCTATAATACTTGTAATTTCCTTTAAATAGGAATTGTATTTCTGATTGCTCAGCACATTAAACACTTTATCATCATAAGGATTTGAATATGCGTCAATCAATGTTTTTGCTTTTGGTAAAATTGGAATTGCCATATTCTTTTGTGTTTTCTCACGTATCATTTCAATCCATAATTCGCCATCAAACCCTTTTACAATATGATGTTTCCTTAGCTTTTTAATTTCATTGTAAGCAAATCCAGTATAGCAACTAAATACAAACCAATCCTTAACTTCTTGCAATCTTGGTTGTGAAAACTGATGATTTTCTAATGTATTCAATTCTTCTACAGATAAAAATACTATCTCCTTCTTCTCACGCTTAGCCTTATACAACATAAAAGGGTCTCTAATTAAAAAACCTTCTGAAACTGCTACTCTTATAGGTTTTCTAAAACGTTGAATTACCTTATTCAATGTAATTTGTTTCAGACTTTTTTCTACTTTCAAATAATATTCTAAATCTACTAAAAACTGGCTTTTTAACTCTTTCAATGGAATATCTTTTGTTTTAAACTTCCATTTAATAAAGCCTTTTATGTGATTTTTAGAATTTTCATATTTATTATAAGTTGCATCAGTTATATCAATACCTACAAGCCTTTTAAGCTGTTTTAAGAACCTTTCGCAATATTCAATTACATTGTATTCTTTGGCTATTTTCTCACCTTTATACAGACTATAAATATCATTTACTGTAAAATTAGTTTCCTTAATTTGAAGCATTAAAAAAGCCTGACGGATTTTATTTTCTATCAGGCTCAGTTGCTTATTAATAATGTTATTTTGTTCTGTAGGTGGATTTGCTAATTGTAATTTACCATCCCAGAAATCAGGATTAATGAATAATCCTGTGCTAAATTCCTTTCTAATTTTATTATAGGTAATTCTGCACCTAATTGAGCATTTTCCTGCACTATTTGCTTTAATTTTATTTATTTGAAATCTTATAATGATTTTCATAATTTTTGGATTTTAATGATTGGAATTAAATAGGACACCTTTTAAAAATTAAAGGACACCTCGTAGGACACCTTTTTCTATCAAAAATGTTGGCAAGTTGGTGATTTGAAGTAAAATGCAATGAATGCACACAATGCATTGAGTTAAAAACTCTATCGCAAAAAAAAGAGTTACATTACTGTAACTCCACTAACATATTATGTTTAATATTCATTTACAAAATATTTCCAAATAGCTTTTGCATTTCAGATTTTGTGAAATATATACTTGCTCCAAAGGTATTCATAGCTAAGTTATTCTGCTTAATTTTAAGCATCTTTTCACCTTCTATGGCTCTGTATTCCAATTTAACAATAGTATCATTACTTGTTTGTAAAATAATTTGATGGTCTACATTTGAATTAAAACCATTCATAATTATTTCATAAACAGATTCCTTAATTGAAAAATGTATGGTATTTTCTACTATAACCTTATTGGAATTTATATCTGAATATACCATTGAATACCTATTATTTAATTTTAATAATTCAATGGAATGATTTCCTTTTTTAATACTTCCAACTTCTTGTGAAAAAAGTGAGGATGCAAAAAGAAATAAGCATATAAAAAGCAGAAGTCTAAAGTTAAAATATTTTCTAATCACACTTAATATATATTTGAGTGATGTAGTATTTTCCATAACTATCTTGTAAAGCTGAAATTCCAAAATGCGTAAGGTCTTTACTTTCAATAATAGCTTTATGAGAACTGCTTAACAACCAGCTTTGTAGCACTTCATTGGCAGTTTGTTTTCCATAAGACACATTTTCACTTACTCTTAATGCCTTTTCCATTTCAATTAAATTGAAGGTGCGAATGGAGAAATTATCATGACTTGCTTCTCCTCTTTCAATCATATAAACCGTATGGGTTTTGGCTTCATTTGAAACCGATTTAAGAGATAATAAGGAAGGGAATCCTAATTCATTTCTGTGCATATTCACTAAGTTCATGAGCTCCATTTCTAGAGGTTCATAAATTGTTGAATCTTTGCTAAGCAGGGTTAAATCTGTTACTTCTTCTTTTTCACAAGCCATTATTGTTCCACATAAGAATATTATAAAAAATATTCTTTTTAATAAATATGCCATACTTTGGGGTCAATTATTTTAAGTTTCTAATTATATCAATGCACGTTTTTTCATAGCAACTTTTTAGTTAAAGAAAGCCGCAAATATAAATTTAATTATTAGGTAAAATAATTAACTTAACCAATGGTATTATAATCCATTTAAAATGAATACTTTATCACATAAACAGCAGATGTGCTTCAATAAATAACCAAATTAATACGAAACCTTGCTCAAATCTTGAAAATAAAAAAAGGTTCTAAAACTTAATGAATTGAAACAAAAAAGCCACTCAATTTCTTGAATGGCCTTGTTTTGCTCCCCTTCTTGACAGAAGCTG
>Ga0208304_10001038_pt1 | contig 13750 bp, 8 predicted proteins | sample ColrivemetaGS713_FD_187603 | JGI IMG/M metagenome (GOLD analysis project Ga0208304, IMG submission 187603) | Estuarine microbial communities from the Columbia River estuary - Flood tide ETM metaG S.713 (SPAdes) (version 2) | ecosystem: Environmental > Aquatic > Marine > Intertidal zone > Estuary... | reverse complement strand
TACGGTTAATACCGCAACGTGGACGGCGGGTATTGGCGCATCAGATTCCGGTACCGGTTATGCCGACTACTTCGTTGGCACAAACCCGACCGACAAGGTGAACTGGTCAATCATCGCCTCAGATGAGTCCGAGCGGGGCGACGTGATAGAGGTGACCTTTAATGACTCACCGGCGTTTGGTGTGTGGTTTGTCAAGAGTTCGGTGCCTGTAGATACCAATACCTATAATTCCGGTGCAGTAGTATTCGATCTGAAGGTCCTGGATTACGGCAGCAACACAACGGGTATGACCTTCAAGGTTGACTGCCTCTATCCGTGCACCAGCGGTGACAAGAGCCTGGGCGTGGTTGCCGACGGGGTCTGGGAAACGATTACCTTCCCGGTCTCTCAGCTGACTTCCACTGGACTGGATCTGTCCAACGTCAATACGGGCATCGTGATATTCCCCACCACCCAGGCTGGCGGAATCACCTTCCAGTTGGACAACATCCGCTGGGTGGCTTCATCGGACGCGATTCCCCTGGCGCGCATGGACCTGCCCGTGACCTTCGATGATCCGGGCGTGGATTACGCGCTCATCGACTTCGGCGGCGCCGGGTCCAGCATTGGTGACGATCCTGCCGGCGGCACCAACAAGGTCGCCATCACGACAAAGGGTGGGTCGGTTGATGCACCATCCGAAGTCTGGGCCGGTACGACCATCGGCCCGGCTGGCGGCTTTGCCAGTGCGATTCCCTTTGCCGCAGGGCAGACTACCATGAGCGTCAAGGTGTATTCCCCAGCGGTGGGTGTACCGGTCTTGCTGAAGGTGGAGACCGAAGACAACACCGTCGCCACGTCGGAAGTCCAGGTACTGACTACCGTGGCCGATGCCTGGGAAACCCTGGTGTTTGACTTCTCTGGCGGAACTCCAGCTATTGACCTGGCTCAGGCCTATGTTCGTGCCAATATCTTCTTTGACTTTGGCACAGCGGGAACCGGCCAGACTTACTACTGGGACGATGTGTATTTTGGTGACGGGGCGCCTCCTGCCCCGAGCCAGATCACGTTGCCAGTGACGTTTGACAATACGGCTCTGGATTACGAGATCACGGACTTCGGCGGAGTGGCGACCACGCTGGTTGCCGATCCTGACAACGCAGCCAATACCGTAGCGAGCAGCAACAAAACGCCGGCAGCGCAATTGTGGGGCGGCACTACGGTCGGCGAAGTCAGCGGTTTCGGTGCTCTGCCGTTTACAGCTACCGATACCACAATGACGGTGCGTGTGTACTCGCCGGATGCCGGCATCCCGGTACGCCTGAAAGTGGAAGATCGCACGGATCCTACGATCTCGGTGGAGACCGAGGCGACGACGACCGTGGCCAATGCCTGGGAGACGCTGACGTTTGATTTCAGCGCCCAGGCAGCAGGCACCGCGGCGCTAAACCTGGCGCAAACCTACGACAAGGCCAGCATCTTCTTCAATTTTGGCACCGACGGCACCACCGCCGGTGACAAGACCTACTTGTGGGAAGACCTGGCGTTTGTCGCCGGTGGTGGCGGTGGCGGCGGTGGCGGCAGCGCATCCATAGACTTTGAGGGTGACTCGTACGCCTTCAGTGACTTCGCTGGGGCTGTTGCTACAGTTATCGCGAATCCCGATGTCAGCGGCATCAACGTCAGCGCGCAGGTCGCGCAGATGCAGAAGTTCGCTGGCGAAGTATATGCCGGCAGCACGCTGGATCTCGGTGGGGCTGTCGATCTAGCTTCGGGCGACTCGTACACGATGCAAGTCAGGGCGCAGCGCTCCGTCGAGGTAACTTTCAAGCTGGAAACGGAGATTGCAGAAAACACGGCGATCTATACAGGAAGCGGCACCTGGGAAGAACTGTGCTTCGACTTTACCGACGTCGCGGCGACCGTTACCGGCATCACCGTTATTTTCGATAACGGCACTGCAGGTGACGCAGCCAATGATCCGGACAACTGGACCTTCCAGTTTGACGGCATTCAACAGATCGCGGGCAGTTGTCCCGAGACCGGGCCGACTTTCGCGTCGATCACCTTCGACGACGAGGCGGTGACCTACACGCTGACCGACTTCGGTGGCAACGCGGCTGTGGTCACGAATGATCCGGCCGGCGGCACCAACATGGTTGTGCAGGTGAATAAATCGGATACGGCCGAGCTCTGGGCCGGAACGACGATTTCGACTGAGGCGAATGATTCAGTCCCGAGGATTCCCCTTGATGAGTCGAATACCACAATGACGGTGCGTGTGTATTCGCCGGATGCAGGTATTCCGGTTCGCCTCAAGATCGAGGACGCGTCAAACCCGACTATCTCGGTTGAAACCGAGGCGACCACGACCGCCGTGAACACCTGGGAGACGCTGACGTTTGATTTCAGCGTACAGGCGGCGGACACCGCGCCGCTGAATCTGGCGAACACCTACAATAAGATCTCGATCTTCTTCAACTTCGGCACGACCGGCGCAGATGCGGGAGCCAAGACTTACTTTGCTGATGATATCGAACTGGGGTCGGGATCTGGTGTTGGTTCGGCTATCGATTTGCCGGTGACGTTTGATGATGCGGGTGTGGATTATGTGCTGGTTGATTTTGGCGGCGCCGGTTCAATCGTGGGTGACGATCCCGCCGGTGGAGCCAACCAGGTTGCGATCACAACCAAGGGTGCAGTAGACGCACCGTCAGAGGTGTGGGCTGGCACGACCCCGGGTGGCGATGGCGGGTTCGCAACAGCGATTCCGTTCGCAGCGGGTGAGACCTCGATGAGCGTTCGGGTGTACTCGCCGGCGGTGGGTGTCCCGGTGCTTCTGAAAGTGGAGACGGCCGAGGTTCCGGCCCTCTTTTCTCACCAGGTGCAGATGCTAACGACCGTGGCCGATGCCTGGGAAACCCTGGTGTTTGATTTCTCCAGCGACGGTATTGATCTCACTCATACCTATGTCCGTGCCCCTATATTCTTCAATTTTGACACGGCGGGAACTGGTCAGACCTATTACTGGGATGATCTGCAAATGGTAAATCCGCCAGCCCAGACCAAGATCGTCTTTGATGAGGCGGTTGATGCGACCTGGGATGCGGGTGTGACCGGTTCCGATGAAGGTTGTGGATGGTGTGGCTACACGGATCCGGCCTCGCCGAATAAATCAAACTGGCAGTTCATCGCCGACGAGGATCTTGATCACGGCCAGGTAATAGATGTCACCTTCAAGGACTCCGGAATCTTTGGTGTGTGGTTTATTGGTAGCAGCGGTCCGGTGGATATGACCGACTATGCGGACGGCAACCTGGTGTTCGATATCAAGGTTGTGAATTACGGCACCAATACCACCGGAATGACCATGAAGGTGGATTGCGGATACCCCTGCACCAGCGGTGACCAACCCATTGGTGTAGTAGGTGACGGGGTTTGGGAGACGGTAACCATTCCCGTATCGCAGCTTTTAGGCACTATTCCCCCGGCCCCCGGGACTCCCCTTAATCTCGCTACGGTGAACACCGGCTTGGTGATCTTCCCGAATTGGGGTGAGCAGGCGGGTGGAGTCAATTTCCGCCTGGATAACATCAGGTGGGAGCCATGAGTACGTTGACACAGATCGGATTGGCAGTAACCAAATCCTTTGAAATCTTGGTTGGCGAAAACGCCATTAACAAAAGACTAAGCACCCATCAGACTCAGGGAAAGCCAATGATTAAGCCAATGAAAACGTTGTTCAGCGGAATCCTGATATCGGCTCTCGTAATGAACACCACAGCAGCGCTGGCACAGGAGGCACCTGAAAAGGAAGCCAAACCCAGCAGGGATGTCATCGAGGAAGTCGTGGTTACCGCCACCAGGGTGGAAACCGACGTCATGAGCACCTCGATTGCCGTTTCGGCGTTCGACCAGGACACCTTGACCACTAACGGTGTCAGGGATATTCGCGACGCAGCCAGCCTGGTTCCGAACTTCGAGGTCGCATTTTCGCCCTCGGACAGCGGTGTCCAGATGACCATGCGTGGCATTAACAGCAACAACTTCACAGAGATCTCTGATCCGAGTGTTGCTTTCCATGTGGACGGTGTTTATTCGCCGCGTCCCCAGGGTGCTGTGGCGCTGATGTATGACCTGGAACGCCTGGAAGTGATGCGTGGTCCCCAGGGAACGTTGTTCGGCCGCAACTCCGCGGCAGGTAGCGTGAACGTGGTTACCGCCAAGCCCACTACCGAAGGCGTCTACTCTACATTCGCCCTTGAACTTGGGAATCGTGCGCAACGCTCGATCCTCGGTACCGTCAATCTTCCAGTGACCGATAACTTTGCGGTCAGGGCAAATTTCTTTGCTGAAATGCGAGACGGTTTTGCCAAGCAGGATAGCGGAACCAAGGACTGGGAAGGCGTTGGCTACACTGGCCCCGATGGCATTGCGGACATGGACCAACGTTGGAACCATCCCGTGAGCGAGGACGATTATTACGGTAATGCGGATCGCTGGGCTGCTCGGGTGAGTGGCTTGTGGGATGCAACGGACGATTTGTCCTGGCGAGTAACGCTTGAAACTGCCAAGGACAACGCTTCGGGCTGGCCGATTGCTCCGAATTGCGAGAGAAACCCGGCCTTGTGTCAATACAACGGCGGTAGCATTGATTACATCGATCCGAATATCCCCGGTTACCTGGATATGACCATGGATGCGATGCGTAGCCATGTTAATTACCAGCTGACAGAGAATATCGATCTCGTCTACAACCTGGGCTATGCCAGGCAGCAGCGTAGTCAGCAGTGGGATGGTGATATGGGCTGGAGGCCTGTACCGGGTGCCACGACAGGCTGGCTTAATAGGGATTCGCCCTGGGGAAGTCTCTACCTGGCGACTGACTCATCAGATTACAAATCCTGGTCTAACGAGCTACAGCTGATCGGTTCGACAGGCCCTGTAAACTGGATTTTCGGTGCATTCGATTTCCGCGAAGACAACGCGATTGTCTTCGATGTGGAACAGCCTTTCTGTTGTTCCCTGGGCGCCCCGGGCGGAATATCCTTCATTCAGCCTGAGCGTACATTGGAATCCCAGGCCTTGTTTGGCCAGGCCACCTGGCACTATACCGAGCAACTGCACTTCACCGCAGGCATGCGTTACACAGAAGATACGCGTACCGACATTGGCGGCCGCAACTACGGTTGCTATGGCGGCGGAAATTGCAGCTGGAGTGGAGGGGCGATTCCTAACGACGGTTGGCCTACTCCGGACCAGCAAGATGAGTTGATATTGCCTCTGTATACCAGTGCAGACCTGACCTACGGAATGGGCTCCCAGGATCGCCTGGGGAATTACGAGTTGTTCGATACCAATGACAACAGCGAGTCTTTCGACGCATTTAACTGGCGCCTTGGCGTTGACTACGATCTGGACAACGACAACTTTGTTTATGCCTACGCGGCGACAGGTTCCAAGGCCGGGTCCTTTGGTGACGGCGTCGACGTTTGCCGTTGTGGACGAATCGAGTTCTTCTCATTCGAGCCTGAAGAAGTGCTCAACTATGAGATCGGTTACAAATCCACGATGCTGGATGGGCGTCTGAAAATTGCCGTTGCCGGTTTCTTGACCGAGTTCACCAATAAGCAGGTATCCCAGTTCAGGACAGTTGGCTACGCAGAAGATGCGGACGGCAATCTGATTGATCCTCTCCAGGAAATTGGAACCCTTGTGACCTCTAACGCCGGTGGCGCAGATATCATGGGTCTGGAACTTGAGTTCGATTACATTCCCTGGGATAGCGGCAGGTTCACAGGAAGCCTGGGTCTGCTGAATGCGGAATTCACAAGCTGGCCGGGCTACGCGGGCGAAGCGTATTTCTGCGATGCTCGTGCTGATCTTGGTGCCCAGTACGCGTGTGTGGCGGCAGATGATGGGTCGGGTACCTCCGACATCGAAGGCAACAAGCTGCCTTACTCGACCCCCATGTCATTCACCATGATGTATGAGCACAATTTCTACCTGGGCAACGGCGGTCGTCTGACACCGTGGGTCAAGTTCCATTATGAAGGTGAAATGCACTTTACCGAGGGCAACTTCGATGACGTGGACGCGTTCTCGGACAAGCGTGACGCATACGGTATGTTTGATGCGACCCTGCGTTACACCTCGCCCAGCGAAAGCTGGTCGGTGGAAGCCTATGCTTATAACCTGACAGATGAGCGTATTCCCACATACTGGTCTGACTGGCCCGGTGCCGGTGCACCCCTGTATGCATGGAATTCGCCCCGTTCAGTCGGTATGCGCTTTGCTTACAACATTCGTCCCTAGAAAGGATGAGTTGACCTAAACAGTTGTGTGGTGAGGATTGTTTCTCACCGAAAGTCTACATCCAGCCCCTGCCGCGAAGGCGTCAGGGGCTGGTTTGTTTTCTGCTCCAGGTGATAAAGATTTCGATGCAGATGGGTGGCTCTGTTAGCATTCGGTCATCATGAAAATCCTTCACGTTGAGTCAGGTCGGCGCCTGTATGGCGGCGCACAGCAAGTGAGGTTCCTGTTGCAGGGCCTGGCTGATCTGGACGCGGAAAATATACTCGTCTGTCCTCCCGACACGGCCCTGGCAGGGCGGGTGCGCTCCTGGGCCAGGGTGATCGAAATTCCCTGCTCCGGGGACCTGGACCTGCTGTTTGCATGGCGCCTGTATCGCTGTATCCGTAGAGAACAACCCAGCCTGGTGCATGTGCATAGCCGGCGGGGTGCCGATTGGTGGGGTGGCTTGGCCGCGTTCCTGGCGGGTGTGCCTGCGGTGCTGTCGCGCAGGGTGGATCGCCCGGAAGGTCGCCTGGCTGGATTGAAATACCGCTTTTACGACAGGGTGATAGCGATTTCTCACGCGATTCGCGAGCAGCTACTCGATTCCGGTGTTCCCGGGGAAAAGATTTCCTATGTTCCATCAGGGGTCAATGCGGAGGCCTTGCAGGTAGAACGTGACAGGAAATGGCTGCACACCGAACTGGGCATCCCTCGCGAGGCATTCTTACTGGGGATTGTCGCCCAGTTAATTCCACGCAAGGGCCACAGTGATTTGTTGTCCGCCATGCAAATACTCGGTGACTCCTCGGCCTGGTTGCTGGCACTGGGCGAGGGCAAGGAAGAAAGTCGACTGCGGATTGAGGTGAGGAAACGAGGTCTGCAAGAGCGCGTGGTTTTTGCCGGGTTTCGTGAAGATGCTGCGCGGATTCTTCCATGTCTGGATGCGCTGGTTCACCCCGCCCATCGAGAGGGCCTGGGTGTGAGTGTTCTCGAGGCGGCTGCCGAAGGGGTGCCTATCGTCGCGACAAATGCCGGGGGACTGGTTGATCTGATTATTCACCAGGACACGGGCCTGCTGGTTAACCCCGGGTCGCCGTCGGAACTGGCTGAGGCGATAAAACTGCTCATGGATGAACCCGAGCTCAGTCGACAGTTGGCCAATGCCGCGCGTCGCAAGGTAGTTCAGCAGTTTTCTGTCGAAGGCATGGTGGAAGGTAATTTACGGGCATATGAACGGGTGCTCGAGAATCGGGAGAAGGGGTGATTTATGTTCAGTGACGCCGACATTGCGGGCCTGGTGAGAGAATTGGCCAAGTGCCTGCTCAGTCGGGGGCGCACCCTGGCCACCGCTGAATCCTGTACCGGGGGGTGGATAAGCAAGGCGCTTACTGACCTGCCTGGCAGCTCGGACTGGTTTGGTTTCGGATTGGTTACCTACAGTGACGAGGCGAAACAGCGCTTGCTGGGCGTCCAGTCCGCGACCCTGGAACGACACGGTGCCGTGTCCGAGCAAGTCGTGGAAGAAATGGCCAGGGGCGTGTTGCAGCAAAGTGGCGCGGAGCTTGGATTGGCCGTAAGTGGCGTAGCCGGTCCCGGAGGTGGTTCCGAGGATAAGCCGGTGGGTACCGTGTGGTTCGCCTGGTCCTGGCGAGAAGCTGATGGGATCCAGGTCCAGACAGGTCTACAGAAGTTTCCGGGTGATCGGGAGTCAGTGCGCCGCCAGGCTGTGATGTTTGCCCTGCAAGGGGTCCTGCCCCGTGCCTGAGTTGCATGTCTGAGTCCGCCCGTCTTCGATTGTTTTTTGCCCTGTGGCCCGATCCGGGCCTGGGCCGGCAAATTTGGGATCTGACCCGGGGCAGTGTCCGGGCCAGCGGCGGTCGGCCGGTTAATCGAGATAATCTTCACCTGACCCTGGCGTTCCTGGGGAATGTGGATGTCGGGATGCTGCCGGAATTACGCGCAGCTGCAGCTGAATTACACAGTCCCGGCTTTGAATTTACCCTGGATGAGCTTAGTTTCTGGCCCCGTCCCAAGGCCCTGGTGATGCAGCCGTCGACGTTTCCTGATGCCTTGCCGGGCCTGGTAGCGGGTATCTGGGATGCCATGACGCCATTCTCCCTGGGCCACGGCGCGGGCACGTATCGTCCCCATGTGACCCTGGCCCGTAAGGCGGGTCCGGTGCCACTGCAGCCGCTAAAGGCGCAACTGTCGTGGCGGGCAACGGAGTTTTGCCTTGTCAGTTCGGTGACGGATCCGGGTGGCGCACGCTATGAGCCACTGGCCCGGTATCATCTATTACAACCAACCTCCGAGGCAGTTAAGGAATAAATCCCCAATTGGCCGGAAATTGACCGCTGCCTAGGCAGTCCAGATATGAAATAATCCGCCCCTAAACGGGCTTCCCCCTACTCAAGTTCAGGTGACAAATGGACGACAATCGTAAAAAAGCACTGGCCGCAGCGCTAGGACAGATAGAAAAGCAGTTTGGTAAGGGCTCAGTAATGCGCCTGGGCGACGGTGGCCCTGCCAAAGACATAGAAGTAGTCTCCACAGGCTCACTTGGCCTGGACGTAGCGCTGGGCGTGGGCGGGCTCCCTAGGGGTCGGGTCGTCGAGATTTACGGTCCTGAGTCCTCTGGTAAGACGACCCTGACACTGCACGCCATTGCCGAGGCCCAAAAGCTCGGTGGCACCTGCGCGTTTGTTGACGCCGAGCACGCCCTGGATCCCCAATATGCCCAGAAGCTGGGTGTGGACGTGGATAACCTGCTGGTGTCCCAGCCGGATACCGGCGAGCAGGCCCTGGAAATCACCGACATGCTGGTGCGCTCAGGCGCAGTGGACGTGGTAGTGGTTGATTCCGTGGCTGCGTTGACGCCCAAGGCTGAAATCGAAGGCGAGATGGGTGACTCCCACATGGGCTTGCAGGCGCGACTGATGTCCCAGGCCCTGCGTAAGCTCACCGGTAACATCAAGCGTTCCAATACCATGGTGATCTTCATCAACCAGATTCGTATGAAGATCGGTGTGATGTTCGGCAATCCCGAGACCACCACCGGTGGTAACGCCCTGAAGTTCTACGCTTCGGTGCGACTGGATATTCGCCGCATTGGCGCCATCAAGAAGGGCGATGAGGTGATTGGCAACCAGACTCGCGTGAAAGTCGTGAAGAACAAGGTGTCTCCGCCATTCCGCCAGGCCGAATTCGAAATTCTCTACGGAGAGGGTATTTCCCGCCTGGGCGAGATCATCGACCTTGGCGTGGCCCATGGCTTCGTGGACAAGGCAGGCTCCTGGTATAGCTACAACGGTGACCGGATCGGGCAGGGCAAGGAAAACGTCCGCCAGTTCCTGAAAGAAAACCCCGAGGTGGCTATCGAAATTGAAACCGCGGTCCGTGGCAAGTTGCTGCCAAGCAAGCAGGCTACGGCTGAGGCTGAAGCTGAGGCCAAGGAGCAGGCCGAGTCCTGAGTGCGGGCCGGGATTCAGTGACAGATAACGACGAGTCGCAGTTCAGCCTGGCGGATGTCAGGCGAACTGCGATGGATCTGCTGGCGCGTCGCGAGCACTCCGTCCTGGAGTTGCGCAGGAAGTTGCAAAAGCGGGATATGTGGGGTGAGCTGGTCGAGCAGGCCCTGCAGGGCTTGATTGACGACAACTTGCTGCACGAGGGGCGATTTGCGGAAAGCTTTGTTTCCTCCCGGATCCAGAAAGGGCAGGGCTCAGTGCGTATCAGTGCGGACCTTTCTGAAAGAGGCGTCTCCCAGGCGCTGATTGAGCAGGCGTTGGCCGAAGCCGAGTGCGATTGGTTTGAGTTGGCGGCACAGGTTCGCGTTAAACGTTTTGGCCAGGGCCTTCCCGCTGACTTTCCCCAAAAGGCCAAACAGTTACGATTCCTGCAGTACCGCGGCTTCACTAGCGAAGAAATTCGCTTCGCGGTTGGCGACAACTAGGCCCCTGCGGGTTAGGATTAGAGGTTGATTGCGGTGCCGCCCTTTCGGGGACGGGCACGTTATTTTGTTTACTTGATTCGGATGCAGTGACGCATATGAAAAGCGCTGAAGTCAGACAGAAGTTCCTGGAGTTTTACCAGAGTCGAGGCCACGAGATCGTGGCTTCCAGCCCCCTGGTTCCGGGAAATGATCCCACCCTGTTGTTCACCAACGCGGGAATGGTTCAGTTCAAAGACTTGTTCCTGGGCAAGGAAAAGCGCAGCTATGAGCGTGCGGTGAGTTCCCAGCGCTGTGTACGAGCCGGCGGCAAGCACAATGACCTTGAGAACGTGGGGTATACCGCCCGTCACCATACCTTCTTCGAAATGCTGGGAAATTTCAGTTTCGGCGACTATTTCAAGCACGAGGCTATCGCCTTCGCCTGGGAGTTTGTAACCAAGGAACTGGGCCTGCCGGCCGACAGGTTGTGGGTCACGGTTTACGAGGACGATGACGAAGCCGCGGATATCTGGATCAAGGAAATTGGTGTGGACCCCGCCCGGCTGAGCCGCCTGGGTGAGAAGGATAATTTCTGGGCCATGGGTGACACCGGTCCTTGCGGTCCCTGCAGCGAAATCTTCTACGATCACGGCGCCGACGTGCCGGGTGGACCGCCAGGCACGCCTGAAGAAGATGGCGATCGCTACGTGGAAATCTGGAACCTGGTTTTCATGCAGTATGACCGTGCGGAAGACGGCACCTTGACGCCTCTCCCCAAGCCCTCAGTGGATACCGGTATGGGACTGGAGCGGGTCTCTGCGGTGATGCAGGGCGTGCACAGCAATTACCAGATAGACCTGTTCGCCAACCTGATTGGCGCCACCGCCGATATCATCGGCGTGAAACAGCGGGACCTGCCGTCCCTGTATGTTATTGCCGACCACATCCGTGCCTGTAGCTTCCTGATCGTGGACGGCGTTTTACCTTCTAACGAAGGCCGCGGTTATGTGCTGCGGCGGATTATCCGTCGGGCTATTCGCCATGGTTACAAGCTGGGCATGAGCGATCCGTTTTTCCACTTGTTGGTTGCCCCCCTGGTGGCCGAGATGGGCGAAGCCTATCCGGAATTGGCAGCCCAGGCTGACCATGTGCGCAAGATCCTGCTCCAGGAAGAGGAGAGGTTTGCCGAGACCCTGGACCAGGGTATGCGCATCCTGGAAGAGTCCATTGCCGGCATGCACGGCAGCGTGATTCCAGGGCGCACGGTATTTAAACTTTACGACACTTACGGCTTCCCCATTGACCTGACCGAGGATATTGCCCGGGAACGTCAATTGACCCTGGACCACGCCGGCTTCAAACAGGAAATGGAAGCCCAGCGCACCCGGGCGAGGGCCAGCAGCATGTTCGGCTCCGTGGGTACTGCCTCGGACGCCAAGCTAGTTGCCGACCTGCCTGCCACAGAGTTCACCGGATACGAAAATTTGGAAGGTCAGGCCAAGGTCGTGGCCCTGATATGCGAAGGAAAGTCTGTTGAGTCCCTGGAACCGGGGCAGACTGGCCAGGTGGTGCTTGAGGCCACGCCTTTTTACGCCGAAAGCGGCGGCCAGGTAGGTGACACCGGTGAACTGGCCGGAGCCAATAGTCACTTCAAGGTGATGGATAGCCAGAAGCTGGGTCATTCGGTCAGTCACATTGGTGAATTGTCCGGGGGCGCCATCAAGTTGGGCGAGACCCTGACTGCAACGGTTGACGCCCAGCGCCGCCAGGCAATTGTCCTGAACCATTCAGCCACCCACCTCTTGCACGCTGCGTTACGCCAGGTGTTGGGCGAGCACGTGAACCAGAAGGGCTCAAGGGTCGCCCCTGAACGCCTGCGGTTTGATTTCTCTCACTACGAGGCCGTGACCAGCGAGCAATTGCGACAGGTTGAAGACCTGGTGAATGAACAGGTGCGCAGAAATGGCGAAGCCAGCACTGCAGTCATGGGTTACGACGAGGCCATTGAGGCTGGGGCCATGGCGCTTTTCGGCGAGAAATACGGAGAGCATGTCCGGGTCTTGAAGATCGGAGATTTTTCCACCGAATTATGTGGCGGCACCCATGTGGACCAGGCCGGTGATATTGGCTTGATGCGCATTGTCTCCGAGTCGGGTGTGGCGGCCGGTGTACGCCGTATAGAGGCGCTCAGTGGCAAGTCTGCCCTGGACTGGATTCGGGCCCAGGATGACCAGCTGGGTGAGTTGGCTGACATGGTGAAGGGTCCGAAAGAGGACCTGGCTGACAAGGTGCGACAGTTGCTACAGCGCAATCGCAGCCTCGAGAAAGAACTGGAGAAGCTCAAGAGCCAGTTGGCGGGCGGACGCAGCACCGACCTGGCAGACCAGGCGGTGGATGTGAAGGGCGTGAAAGTTGTCGCGGCTCGCCTGGAAGGCGCGGATCGCAAGACCTTGCGAACCGCAATGGACCAGTTGAAAGACCGATTGGGTTCAGCCGTGGTCGTGCTTGCCGCCGTGACGGGGCCCGAAGAATTGGCGCTAATCGCCGGGGTTACCAAGGACCGGATGGGGCAGGTCAAGGCAGGAGACCTCATTAACGCTGTTGCCCAGCAAGTCGGTGGTCGTGGCGGCGGTCGTCCTGATATGGCCCAGGCAGGGGGTTCTGATGTGGCGAAGCTGGACGAGGCACTGGGTTCTGTCGTTGCCTGGGTTGAGGAACGCCTGGGCTGATTTCCTGCTGAGATTTTGGCTGGTAATCGGGTGCGAGGTCAGCTTTGTGAACCGGTATCCGTGTGCCTAAAGCTGGACTGAGTCCAGAATACAACCTTATTTCAATGACTTGGATTGGATGTCCGAGTCAAATATAGGGGAATCCCTGATTATCGTGGTAGTTCGAATGGGTATACTTACACCCGAGCCAGATAATTGAATGACCAAGGAGTAGAGCTATGCTCATTCTGACAAGGAGGGTCGGTGAGAGTGTTGTCATCGGTGATGACGTGACTGTTACCGTGTTGGGTGTGAAGGGAAATCAAGTTCGTATCGGTGTTGATGCCCCTAGGGAAGTATCTGTACATCGCGAAGAAATATTCGAGCGGATTCAGCAAGAAAACGAAAACACTGCGATTACCCAGGCAGCAACTGCCTAGAAATCCTAGCAAAATACGAAAGAATTGGGCCGGTACTCTTTACGAAGGGTTCCGGCCCAAGTATTATCTGCGTCCTTTTCATGGACCTTGAAAGTTCATGGAAGGATAAGACTTTCGGAGAGGTGGCTGAGTGGTCGAAAGCGCTCCCCTGCTAAGGGAGTAAGGGTGTTATAGCCCTTCGAGGGTTCGAATCCCTCCCTCTCCGCCATTTGATTCCCGTCGGGATTAGATGGAAATAAAGCGAAATGAGTCCCAATTAGTGGGTGTCCATTTCGCAACCGCACTGTACAATACGCAAGCTTTTAGCGCCCGTAGCTCAGCTGGATAGAGTACCTGGCTACGAACCAGGGGGTCGGGAGTTCGAATCTCTCCGGGCGCGCCACATAAATAAAAAG
>Ga0208304_10001023_pt1 | contig 13876 bp, 13 predicted proteins | sample ColrivemetaGS713_FD_187603 | JGI IMG/M metagenome (GOLD analysis project Ga0208304, IMG submission 187603) | Estuarine microbial communities from the Columbia River estuary - Flood tide ETM metaG S.713 (SPAdes) (version 2) | ecosystem: Environmental > Aquatic > Marine > Intertidal zone >... | reverse complement strand
TAGCAATCAGGGTAGGACTTGATGGGTCAGCATTCAAATCGTAGACCAGCATATGATCACCGGAATTCCCTCCAACAACGTAAAGAAATCCTTCGCCTTCATCAATAAACAGGTTGTGCGCTGCCGTGAAAAAACTGTTTTGTTGATCGACAAGGGTTACCCGATTGGATCCACTACCAGTGATATTGCTTAGGTCAAATACCAGCATTCCTTCACTGCCTTCCATTACACAGTAGGCGTAGGTGCCATAGGTTTTTATATCTCGCCAGGTGGAGCTACTACCTCCCGCAATGGCTGCTACTTCTACGATGGTATTAGGGTCGGTAATTTCCAAAAAATGTATTTTTTGGCGTGACCCGATAATGGCAAACTCCCGACCAGCGACTGCGTAGCCCCAGATGTCGTTGTATTGCACTCCATTGGTAATGGGAAGGGTGTTATCGTCCCATTGCCCGAGCAAAGTCATATTGGCGGATTGCTGAGCCATCAAGCTCACGAGCATACTTAAACAAATAGATAAAGTACCTATGCTTCTCATGGTTGTAATTTTTTTCTGTGATAAGTAAGCGAGAGGAGATAGGTGGCTGGTAGCTTATAATGACTAAAGATAAACAACTAATTCGTGGTAGTGCCTGTGTTTTTATTCATATTCCAAACCAAACCCATACTCAAACAAGGGGTTTTCACTATCGTAAGGCACATCCGTATTTTGGGCGGCCACCGCTTCCATCGAAGAAGGCAACTCGAAGGGCAGTTTACCAATGGGTGCCGTTTGGCCAAACAATACCTCGCAGACCGATTTATCGCTGGCACCGTAGTCTGCAATTAAAACCTTAGCGGCCTTCGTAATCTCGGGGAGGACCGCTGGCCGATCCAGGTAGATATTCACAATGGTGGGCACGGTACGGAGCAATTCCATGATCCTGGCTTTCTCTGCTCCCTGGAAGTCCAGGTCCCCGTGATGGAAGCCCAGTCCGAAGGGAACTTTAGTATCTGCCGGAGACCAGGGGGTGTTGACCCGAATAATAGCAAAATCAGCCTCCTGGGGCGTGGCCACTACTTGCGCATAATTGGCCACCACTGCACTGTCCATGTTTTCTAGATATACCTTAGGTGTTCCTTTGGTCAATGGCAGGGTGTTCTCTTCGTTTTTCAACAGAGTCATGGCTTGCTGCTGCGTTTTCTCGCCGAGCGCCTGGTGCTGGGGCAAGCCTACCACTTCCGCAACTTTCGTCTCATCAACGAAGGGATTGTCAAATAACCCCAGCTGGAACTTCTGCCGCAACAAGCGCTTAACGGAAACATCAATCCGGTCTTCACTCAATCGTCCCTCCTTGACGAGTTGTACCACGAGCTCCACCCTGGTTTCTCCGCCAAACTGGTCACAGCCGGCTTCAATTATTTTCAATACCCGATCCGCTTCACTGAGGTCTTCTACGCCCCAGGCCCGTGCTTTCCAGACCACATCCGGTCCCATGGGAACATCGGTGATCAGCCCCCAGTCGGTACATACCACCCCGTCGTATTGGTGTTTTTCGCGCAGCAAAGTGGTGATAATGTATTTGTTATAAGCCATCGCCACATTTTCCTCTGTCTGGTCGGTAGGGATGCCGTAGTAGGGCATAATGGCCGCCGTATTTGCGGCAAAAGCTGCTTCAAAAGGAATCAGATGGTAATCAAAATTGTTGCCGGGATAAATTTGCCCTTTCTGAAAAGAGAAGTGAGGATCAAGCCCCTCCTTTTGGGGTCCGCCGCCAGGAAAGTGTTTTGTCATACAGGCGATGCCGTTTTCGTCCAGGGTAAGCCCCTGCATCCCTTCCAGGTAAGCTTTGACCAGTTTGGCCGACATCTCGGCATCTTCTCCAAAAGTTCCGCTGATGCGCGACCAGCGGGGTTCCGTCGCGAGATCAATCTGTGGGTGAAGTGCTTCTCTAATCCCTACTGCCAGGTATTCCTGACGGACGATATCCGCAAATTCTTTCATCAATGCTTCATCGCCAAGTGCAGCAAATCCCAGTGTTTCGCAAAATTGAGAGAACCCTTTTGCACTCATCGCGAAGATGTTTTTGCTAAAATGGTGGCGAGGATCCGAGGCAATGGTTACAGGGATGCCCAGTCTGGTTTTTTCGGCAACCAATTGTACCTGGTTGTACCATAAAGCCATCGCCGCCGGGTTTTCGGGAATATCCCAGATGTTGAAGTGCGTCATCTTGCGTTCGGCCATGTTCTCCGCAATCGTAGGCATCCTCAAAGCGGTCCCGGTCACGCCCTCCTTACTGGCAGGGTCGGCATCGGTACTGACGCCCGTTCCGTTAATGAACATCATTCCTGCTTTCTCTTCCACGTTCATCTGACGCAGTAAATCATCCACCCTTGCTTCAATTGTTTGGGAAGGATCTTCGTAAACATCCAGCTGCCCATTGTCATTCAGATCCCGGAATGACTGGCCATTAGCGGTACGGATAACCGCTGATTTTTTACTAACCAATTCCGGGAGCTCCTTCTGTGGTTGTTCCTGACAGCCAGTGATTAGAAGCGCTAAAATTAGAAGTGACTGGAGATGATTCATAAGGCTCATTTTTGGAAAAAAAATTAATGCGTATAATTGACGCATTAAAAATAAACCTTTTTCCTTATAGTCATCCTCATTCCCAGATAAAACCTTAGATCAATACGCTGACAAGTAAATATCGTAGTACCGCTTCACCAGTCCATTGATAAATCTTTTCAAAACCACCGCGCGAAACCTCCAACTTTGGTTGGGGCTGATTGTTTTTTCAAAAATAGCTGCACTTGATACACCGTCATCTTGTCCCAGCCAAAAATCATAAACTATGACTGTTTACAATAAGATCAAATGGACCTTGGGCATTTTATCCGTCTTTTTTATCATCCTGGCCACAAATTTAATTGACAGGAAAAATTTCAATATTGTAAAAAATTCAGTGGAAACGATCTACGCTGATCGCCTCTTAGCGCAAGACATCCTCCTGGATTTGTCCGGATTAATCTGGGAGAAAGAATTGGCGCAGATAAAATATGATCGTTTGCAGTTTGACAACAAGAACGTTACAATCAATACGCGCGCAGAAGAATTGATAAATTTGTTCTCGGAGACGAAACTGACGCGAAAGGAAGAGGTCGTTTTGGGGCAACTACAAAAGAATTTTAAAACCCTGAAAGAATACGAGCATACGGAAATTCAGTTGCCTAATCCAAAGTTTTCTGAGTACCTCGCTTTAATCAAGGATAACCTCGATGACCTTTCGGAGATTCAGATCGAGGAAGGAAAGAGAGAGTTGTTTGAGAGTAAGCGAGCCATCGCATCCGTAGACTTATTCACTCACTTAGAGATATATGCCTTGATTATTATTGCCATCTTTATTCAAATAGTAGTGATGTACAATCCTAAAAAAACGTGAGATTGGTGAGGAACCTGATAATAAGGCAATAACCTCCCCAATCTCACGGTACTTGGTATTGGGTACTTAGTATGACGTCAAATTTAGAGCTAGCACAATACCTATACCCTATACCCAGTACCATAAAATTTCTACTTCTTCGCCATAAAGATACCATCCAGCGTATCTCCGTCAAAAGCATCAGGGGTATTGCCATTGGTGTGCTCATAGGCGGCGGTCAGGAAGACGTTGCGGGCGGCACCATTCACTACCAGCGTGAGCATAAAGGTGAGGATACCAGCAAAAACGCCTACTCCTGGATGAATTGCAAACCCTAGTATAAAGCCAGTGGTGATCGCAATCACGATGCCCAGTAAAACAAACAGTCCGAGGCTGAAACCAGCACCAATGGATTCGCCCCAACGCTCGCGGATCGTCCGGGAAGATCTTTTCAGGGCTTCTACCGGGCCAATGTCTTCAGCAGCCAGGGTAGGAATGACAAAATAGGTAGACAACGACCAGGCAAAACCCAGGATACTAGAGACAAAACTACCTACACGCTGTTCAATAGCTTGCAGGATCAGTCCCACTGTTGCTGCTAATGCTGCCCAGGCCAGGATCTGTGGCGCGCGTGAAGCACTGAAGGAGATACCATCGCGAATGCTAGGTTCCTCGCCCGCAAAGATGCGCCGCACGTTGAAGACCAAGGCCACGTTGAAGAAGACAATCACGAAATAAGTAACCAGGTAGAACACAAAAGCTACCAGCCAAAAGACGATTTCTCCAACCTGATCTACTCGATTGAAAAAGGCTTCTATTGCCTCAATATTGAAGGCGGCAATTCCCAGGAACGCACCCCCAAAGGAGAGCAGCACCGCTAGTAACGCGGCACCCGATAACACGGGGAAAAGCAATAATTTAGGGTGTGCACCAATGACTTCCAGGCTTTTAAGTCCTAAAGTCCAGCCGCGTCCTAATCGATCAAAGATTCTCATGGTAAATTTACTAGGTGATTTAAAAAGGTAACTTTTTTCTAAAAAGCGCTTACCTAATAAAGATAAGGAAAATCAGCTGATCCTTACCCTTCAGAATCGATGAGTGTCAACAGATTAACGACAAAATAGGGTCTAGCCGGACTTTCGGCATTCGCCGAAGTCAGAAGAGGGATTTCTGGTAGATGGTATAGGGACGGCAAAACCAATAGGTAGATAAAACGCAAGTTCTAACCTGCGCAAAAACAAGCGATGTTAAAATTGAGGCCTTTCAGAATGGTTATCCCTATACCCTCTACGCTAGGGACGCAAAGCGGACCGCATTCCCTCGACGGACTTTCGTTGAAAGTCCAGCTTAGGGGATTACAACAATCGGTAGTCGCTGCCGATACAACCCCTGATCGGTTACCTGCCGCAGTTCGCAAAACCAAAATCCCGTTCCCGGTAGGTTCAGTGTCAGGGTAACTTCTCCGTTCGCTACGGCTATTTCCTCTGCGTGGACTTCGCGACCAAGCGGATCAAAATACCGCACTTGCAATATGCCTGCTTCAGCAGTCTGTAGCCGGAGCTGTCCCTGGCCGCGGGTAGGATTAGGGAAGAAAGTGGCCGCTAAATCACCAAGTACTACTTCGCGAGTGTTCACTACACAATTGGCATTGGGGATCTCCTGACAGTACAGTCGCGAGGGCAAGGTGCAATCGACAATAAAAGGATTGGGTTTGCCATCCTGGTACTGGGCAATGGCGAAGGTGCGCGCCCATTCTGTCGCATCTACGGGGTCTTGCTCGTGCCACTGGCAGAGGGTCGCCCGCTGGCTATTGAAAAAATCCGGGGCATTGGCATTGGCTTCATCCCGGTAGATGGTGTAGAAATACATCAAGGCTCGCGCGATATTTCCCTTGAAATCCTCGCGGGGCTCAAAAGCTACGTTTTGGCGGTATTCACTATAGGCATTCCGGTTGGTAGCGGGAGGGTTACCCACTTCCTGGTTCAGGTAATACCAGCGATCCGTTAGGGCATCGGAAATTTCCCCGTAAGGAAGATTCCCACGGTCCTGGTTGACATTGACTCTGGTGGGAAAAAGGTGGTGCATGTCTGATCTAGCGGGCTCAAATTCTGCGCCGAACGACTGTGGCCAGCAATGCTCGGTGTTAAGGCCCTGGCCATTCTGAAAGGCCGCCTCGGTAGGGTCTACGCCCGGAGTGATGTACACGGGCCAGTCGGTGTAGATACAATGTAAGCTATCGTTGACCTTGTCAATGGTTCCGAAGAGTAGGTCGCGAGCCGTACCATAAGTCTGTACAGAACCAGGCGTGAAATTATCGATCACTGCCTCCAACAGGTCCTGCCCATCTAAATCGGAAAAAATTATTTCGTGGTTCTGGGCTTCAACGCGTACACTTAGCAATAGCAACAGCCCACAAAGGCCGAGTAGATTTTTCATGGTATTATTTTAATGCTCTCCAAATACAAAAAAGCTTAGAGAAGGATTATTTCTTCAGGCGGTCTTCCGTAAATAATTCCACCGTGAAGTCCAGTAAATCACGCCCACCGGCATGGCCATGGCCGGGCACGATTTGGCTCGCCTCCGGGAATTTCTTTTGCACGCGTTCGACGGTATCCGACCATTTGGCTAAGTTAGCATCAGCGGTATTGCCGCGACCAGCTCCCAATGACTTGATCAGACAGCCGCCAAAGAGCACCTGCTCGGTCGGGAGGTAGGTCACGATATTGTCTACCGTATGACCGGGGCCTGGGTAGTAGTTGATGATTTGTTGGTCGCCCAGCTTCATGACTTTCTTGCGGCCAAATTTCTTTTGCGGAGCGGTGGTTCCCTCGGCAAGGCAGAGCGCAACCGTCTTTTTGTTTCCATAGGTCAGAATACCCCGCGCTTGTACGCTATCTAAACCTGCGGTACAGTCTTCGTGAAAGTGATTTACCACCAGGGCCTGTACGGTATATCCCTGTTCTTTGGTCAGGTAATCCAGTAGGCGGACGGTTGTTTTGGGGGTTACCGGGGTGTCAAAAATCACACAAGTACTGTCTACCAAATAAATCAATCCATTGGAGCCAATTCTTCCGTAGCCTTCAAAAACCTTAAAGGAGCGGTGGATGAAGGTGTTATCCGTAAGCCGGATAAGTTGAATGTCCTCTCCAATTTGTTGTACCGCAGGTTGTTGTGCATGGAGCACAATATTCCAGACAGTCAGGGTTAGCAGCAGCGTAAATATCTTGCGCATTGGTTACTCTTGATTTAGGCCCGCAAAGTTAGGGATAAATCTATCAACCTTAGAGTTTACGGCCATAATAGACTTGCCCGCAAATCTGCCCGTTTATTTCTGCTACTTCGGGGAGGTGTGCCCAGCGATCAAAACCTTTTTTTTCCAACAAGCGAATACTGGCGGTATTGGTATCCATGGTAACGGCAAACAGGTGGCGAAAACCACGCCTGCGGGCTTCTTCTATTAAAAAATCCACCGTAGCACTGCCCAATCCGCGGCCCTGCCAGCGATTATCCAGGTAGTAAGTAATCTCCACCAGGCCCGCTAGCGATTTCCGCTCCGGGCGGTAAGCACTAAAGCAGCACCAACCGACAATGTCCTCGTTGTTTTCTACTACAAATACCGGCCACTTAGCGGGTGGGTGTTTGGTCAGCCAGGCAGTTCTTTCGGCGAGATCAACGGGCTCTGTGTAAGCGTTCTGAACGCCCGTTTGGATAGACTGGTTCAGGATGTCCGTGATAGCTGGTAAATCCTCCGCAGTAGCGACACGAAATAGGGGAGAAGAGCTCATCTGTTAGGCTTTAAGCGCAGCGCGGATCTGACGTAGGTGATGTTCATTGTGCCAGGCGACTTTATCAAATTCTTCCTTCACTGTACGCAAGCCGGTCTCGTTATGAACATATTGCCGATCTCCGGCCAGATCGTAATGAGTGTTCACCAGGTCAATAACCCCTCTTCGTATCGATTGGTATATGGCCTGATTGATAGCCAAATCACGAGTATTGTAATTCAATTGATCTGCCCACTTATCTTGATCGAAGCCCCAAACGACTTGTCCAGGACGAGCAATGCCCCGTCGGATACGCTCGTATAAGACGGTTTCGGCATCAGCCAAATGATGAAGCAATTGGCGAACTGTCCATTTTTCAGGAGCGTAAGTTTTGCTTAAATCATTAGGCGAAAGCAGAAAAAAACTTTCCATTTCTTCGGCCTGTGCTTCCAGCACTTGCAATATCGCTTCCTTGTTTTGATAAATTACGTCCATGGCTTAACGGCATATAAGAGGGAGAACGGAATCGTACCAATCCACCAGGGAAACGCGGCGTGCTATGGTTAAATCCTCGCAGGCTTCCGCCAGCTGGCTGTTGTTGAGGTAGGCCTGGCCGCGCATCATGCGGAGTTGCGCATCATTTGGAAAAGCGTTAACCGCCTCGGTCATTTTGGCCATACCTTCCTCTATTTTCCCTTCGTTGAAAAGCACCACGCCAGCGTCGGCTACTTCACGAGCCGTGATAAAGGCGTCTACTTGGGTGGTACACGTTTCCACGGTGGGCAGGAAGGATAAACTGAGGTCAAAGGCAGCATTTACGGGGCGTCCCTGGTAGGTAGCAGGCTCCCAGTTGCCATAGGTAGAGGTGGCCGCATCAATGGCGGAATACCAAAAATCGAAACCCAGATCGTTGTAGTCTGTCACGTCCAGGATTCTCACGTCGCCATCGCCTTCAACGAGAACTTGAATATCAATTTGCCCCATCTGGCAGCTATCATTGCCAGAGGTAGGGTAGTCGAGTGCCGTATCCAAATAGGCTTGCAGTGCCTCTGCACCTCCCTTGAAGTCCAGCGATTTCTCAAATTCTGTATATACCGTGTCCCGGCCAACGAGTAGAAATGGATCAGGATCCTTGAGCTTGAATTTTACAGGCAAATTAAATTGAACCCTTACGGCTTTTCCCTGCTGCTTGCCAGGTAACCACCGGAGCTTTTCCTCCTGCATTTTCAAAACTACACTCAGCGCCGCCAGACCGGTACCCGCGCCCAGGTCGCGTACGATCTTAGGTTGGCTGATCAGTCCATCCTTCTCAACTACAAAAGTGATCACGGCAGTACCCTGGATGTTTTCATTGATGGCCTCTTGAGGGTAGACGACCCTCTGGTAGACATATTCCAACATCGCCTGGTTGGAGCATTTTTGTTTATAAACAATAGTGGTATCAAGTGCCTCGCAGGCCGCTGGAAAGCGGGGCATTTGCTCTACGACCTGATAGATAGTGGTATCTGTTTGTGCGTTGCCAAAACCAACCAATAGAAGAAAAACGAACAAGGAGATGTATTTGAACATAACTGTTAACAGCTTTTAGTTTATTCCACCCGCAAAGGTAGCTATAAGACACAACAAAAAAAGCGGGTAATAAGTGACGTTGTTACCAACGACTTATTACCCGCTCTTAGCTGGACTTTCGGCGAATGCCGAAAGTCCAGCTAAGCTGCTTTTATTTTTTGATCAACTTGAAATCACGCAATTGGTAATTAGGCAACAGTTGTGATGCATTTCCTTCCCAACGTTTGCTTACCACAACGCGTTCCATAGGGGAGAACAAAAAGATAATGGGTTGTTCTTCGTAAACAATGCGCTGAAATTCCTGGTACAGTTCGTTTCTTTTGGCCGGATCCATCGTAGCGTTGATTTCCTCAATAAGTGCGTCCGTTTCGGCATTGCCAAACTGCCAGCGGTTGCCACCTCTGGGGGTGTTGCTAGCGGTGTGCCAAAGTTGTGTAAAGTCATCCAAAAGGTGATTGCCACCTGCTCCGTAGCCGAATAAGGCATATTCGCGGCGAGCAACATCTTCTCCCATCATCACCCGTGGTTCACGAGGGACAATGGTAATTTCTACACCTACCTGGCTGGCGCCGTCTTTCATTACTTCGGAAAGGGTACTGGCAAATACACTGCCAGGAGTCACCATGTACTCCATCTCCATTTCTACCAATTTGCCATCGATCATCTTGTCGCGGATACCATTGCCGTTGGTGTCTTCCCAACCGGCTTCGGTCAATAGGGCTTTAGCTTTTTCGATGTCCTTTTGAATCAAAGGCAGATCTTTGTTAGCATGCGCCTTCGCCGGTGATACCGGCCCGGGAACGGGTACTGCTAGTCCCGCGTAAGCCGCATCAATAATGATTTGCACGTCCAAAACGTGCGCCAGGGCTCGCCGTACGCGCTTGTCTTCCAGCAGCGGATTTTTATTATTCATAGCTACGTAGAAAAAGCTGAAGGTCTTGGTGGTCAGGAAATCGTAGCGCTCCTTCAAGAAGTCATTTTCCCGCAATTCTACAAAAGTATTCGCATCAAGCGCCGGCGCTACATCCACGATCTCATTGCGCAAGGCACTGGCAGCGGTCACCTGATCCGGGATGATCCGAAAGACAACACTATCGGGATAAGCGTGCAAATGAGGATGCCCTCCCGGTACTTTATCCGCCCACCAATTGGGGTCACGAACCATGCTGATATAATCTCCATCTACCCATTCTCTGAGTAAGTATGGGCCTGTACCAATCAGTTTACTCCCCTCGCGTGCAAAAGGTGCCGAGCGAAACTGTTCCGCCAAAGCTTTCATCGGCGCTTCTTCAGCAAGCGCTTCGCCATTGGTAATCATATCCGCCAACGTGTAACCAGCCATCAATCCTTCCGGATCGAAGATATGCTCGGGGTAAACATTGGTACCACTGTAAGAATCCTCCGCCAAAATGTACTTTTCTTTGGCAATGACGGTAAACTTACGCGGGTTGTCCGGGCTGGGGACGACATCAGCTACCGCTGTATAACTGCCCCGGTGCGGTGCAGCTTCCGCAATATTCAAGTTGAACAAGAGCTTGAAAGAGAAGATAACATCGGCCACCCGTACGGGTTTGCCGTCGCTGAAAGTAGCGTATTCGTTGAGCTCGTAGGTGTACTTTACGCCGCCAGCATTAGGTCCTTCGGTAATTTCCTCGGTCACCGGACGTCCAACCGCCAGGGCAGGAGTGGGCTCAAATGTTTCGTCGTTATACTCCAGCAGAGGGAGGAATATTTCCTGATAAATGGGGCGGGAGTAAGCACTTACTGTAAGGTAAGGACTCAGGCGGTCGGGTTCAGAAGGAAGCCGTACTCGCACGGTGTTATCGTTGTTTTTAAAGTCTATTCCGGGGGGCTGGGTGCCTTGGTCGCTAGTGCAACTATGGATAAGCACCCCTGCTAATAAAAGAAACGATAGCCGACTAAGGGTCTTAAGAAATCTGTTCATGTCTGGATGTTGTTGTGATTCGCCCCGAAAATACGAACTTTTTTTATTCGTAGGCTTCATAAAGTGGTCAGCAGGTGACTTAAGTAGGTAAACAAGATGATTGAACGGATGAACACACCACGCTGGTTGTTGTTTCATTTGCACCACCAAATACCAGGAAATATGGCCATCGTTTTAATTGCCGGCGGAAGCGGCCTTATCGGAATGCGACTCAGCGAACTACTCACTGAGCAAGGCCACGAAGTGCGCCATTTTAGTCGATCATCAGGAGGTCGTTCTCCTTACGCTACCTTTCAGTGGGATGTTGCCGGAGGGAGCTATGACGCCGCCGCTTTTCAGGGGGTTACCCATGTGATCCATCTTGCTGGCGCCGGCGTTGCCGATGCTCGCTGGACGGACCGTCGCAAGCAACTGATCATTGAAAGCCGCACCGAATCCACCCGCTTGTTGAAGAAAGGGATCGCTGCGCATGGATCAACGGTCAAAGCTTATTTGGCCGGAAGCGCCATTGGGTTTTATGGAAACAGTGGAGAGCAATTGGTCACCGAAGATACCCCGGCCGGGAATGGGTTTTTATCTGAGTCAGTCTCCATTTGGGAGGATGCTATTCAGGAGATTCCCCAGGAATTGAACCTGCCTACGCTGGTAGTGCGTACGGGTATTGTGCTTTCACCACAAGGAGGAGCACTCCAGAAAATGCTGCTTCCGCTCCATCTGTTTGTTTCTTCTTACTTCGGTAGCGGCCAGCAGTGGTACTCCTGGATCCACATTGATGATATCTGCCGTATTTTCGTAAAAGGAGTGGATGATGACCAGTTCAGAGGATTGTTCAATGGGGTAGCGCCTAACCCTGTACGCAACAAAACCCTGGCCCAGGCCCTCATTACGGCCAGCCAGAAGTTCGCTTTTTTGCTTCCTGCACCCGCTTTTATCCTGCGCCTGGTTTTGGGCGAAATGTCACATACCATCCTGGATAGCTGCCAGGTATCGGCGGAAAAACTGAAGGATAGTGGATTCACCTTTGAGCACCCAACGATTGTTCCCGCCTTGGAGGATTTGTTGCAGTAACTTTTGGGCAGCTGCCTGCGCCTACCGGCTCGCCACCGCGCTATCCGCTCTTATGCAGTGCTGCGCATTGCATACCGCTGCTATCGCTGCTGCGAAAATCTACCCAAGGAGACGGACTAATATAAACAACACCCTATCCGCAAACAGGACAACACCCTGTCCTCCGCTAGCGGAGGTGCCCAAAGGGCGGAGGTGGACAATCCTCCCCTCTATCCTTTGGAGCGGTCCCTTCAGCGGGACACATTTTGATGGCGCTTTTAGGGCAAATTCATGAATTTGCCCTAAAATGGCATTATGTTAATTGGGCCTTTGGAGGTAATTCTTTGGGGAAAGTAGTAGAACCAATCAATCCTGCCCCCCTTTGAGGAATCCTCTAGAAAAATGCCGTGTCTCGGTGCCCCTGTAGCTCCTAATACTTCGGGGTTTTCCAAAGGGAGAACCGCTCCCTACTTATGATCGAACTGGTAAGATTGAAGCCTAAAATAAAAAATCCCGAACCACGTAACGCAACGTAATTCGGGATTTTAGCTTATTTTCTGCCACGCAATAGTTACGAGCGAAAAACCTCTACCTCTTTGTTTTCGACCACCAAATCGGTGAACTTACCTTTGAAACGGGTCGCCCGTACAATGTGGTTGTCAATCCAATGGTAATTGCCGCCACGGGGTTTGCCCATCAGCAAACCATGGTACTTGAAATCGTGCTTTTTCAACCACTCTTCGGTAATCGCGCGGTGTTCTTCCGTGCGAGAAGTGAAGAAAGTGATGTAGTGCCCTTCTTCGTACCACTTGTTACAAATTTTCAAGGCGTCGGGGTAGGGTAGGCAGGTGCCCATCCTTTCCGGCTCTTCGTTTGGGATATCATCACAAACGGTACCATCTATATCAATTAAGAAATTTTTTACGCCTTCTGGTAGGGTTGGACTAATCGTCTCTCCTTTTTCGTTAAACGCCGCTTCCAGTCCCTGTTGTTGATCAGCCATGATCTGATTATTTTCCTTTGGTTCAAAATGCAAAACTAGCAATTATTCAACGTCTTACCACCACCTACTAGTGCAAATAAGTGTGGTTTTACGGCATCTAAGTGTATTTTTTACACACACTGTACGTTTTATATCTGTTTTACCCCTCGCAAGGCTGGTTTAGGAACATTCTTGCGGAGCAGATTTTGGAGGGCAACATTTATTTTTTCGGTTGCTGGATTCAACTCTGTATTTACTTTGCTGATCGCTGTATTGTAAGCATTGACATCTTCTTGCGTCAATTGATCACCTTTGGTCTTGACCTTCACCAGAGCCGGATAATCATCTTTGGCCAGCGCCTGCAAGATTTCCAACTGAGCTACAACGGCGTCGCGGTAAGCTGTATCTCCATTATAGTCTGCTACTTTTTTCAGTTGGGGGATTTCCTCCGAGTTTGCTTGTAATAACTGTTGCCGTATTTGCTCCAGATTTTCAGCACCTTCTTGTTCCATAGCGAGGAGGAACTGTGCATTCAGTTTGCTCACTCTGAAACTGCGCAGAAAGATGTTCCGCTGATATTCATTCAGGGCATTTAACTGTTGCGCCTCGGTGACCGAGCCAGGCTCCATCTGTAGTTGGATATTGTTGGCTTTGGCAAATTGCTGCTGAGCGGCCAGTAGTTTGGCACTGGCTCCCGCCATCTGTTGTTCTGCGGCCGTCTGTGCTGCCAGGTATTTCTCCATTTGGTTAAAGCCATCCTGGGCACTTAACTTGAGCGCTTCTACCTCCTGGAATCCGACCTCAAACAACGCTTCATAAGTTTGTAGTACTTCTACCATCGTGGCCTTCAGACCAGCATCGCGGGCGAAATCAGGCAGTTGTTCCATCTTTGCTTGCGACTGTTGTACCTGTGCCAACAGGGCCAGGCGCTTCTCTGCAATCACCGTCAGGTCATCACTGTGTACGGCGTACTGGAGGTATTCCATGTTCTTTTGGGCCAGCGCACTGTGTTCCTGGTTAAAGAAATCGAAGTACGTAATAGGATTATCTATGGTCTGTTGGGCCTGTACTGCAAGGCTCCCCAAACCTAAAAGGCAAAATAGAACAACTCGTAACATCTGTGTTTTCATTTTGTGATTTTTTTTGTTTTCAATCATGCGCTAAGCTG
>Ga0208304_10001003_pt1 | contig 14002 bp, 10 predicted proteins | sample ColrivemetaGS713_FD_187603 | JGI IMG/M metagenome (GOLD analysis project Ga0208304, IMG submission 187603) | Estuarine microbial communities from the Columbia River estuary - Flood tide ETM metaG S.713 (SPAdes) (version 2) | ecosystem: Environmental > Aquatic > Marine > Intertidal zone >... | reverse complement strand
AGAAAAAGGATTTCCGGGGAAAAAAGATGAAGCTTGGAAATACACTTCTTTAAATAAAATTTTAAAAGAAGATTATAGCGTGTTCTCTAAAGCTGAAAATGCTTTAGAATACCATCAAGTCAAGAAATATTTTATTCATGAAATAGATTCATATAAGATTATTTTTATAGATGGGAAATATTCATCTCATTTATCGCAAACTACTCATGATGGATTAGATGTTTGTCTAATGTCTGCTGCTTTATCTAAACCAAAATACAGATTGGTTATAGAAAACTATTTCAACAAAGCAACTACTAAGGATAGCTTTGACTCTTTAAACACTGCGTTTTCTAAAGAAGGCGCTTTTATTCATATTCCAAAAAACAAATTGGTTAGTAAACCAATTCAAATAATAAACTTTTCAACAGGAAAAGAAGATGCGCAATTAATTCAACCTAGAAATCTAATTGTAGTTGGAGAAAATTCACATGTTCAAATATTTGAACGTCATCAAAGTTTAACTAAAAATCCTGTTTTAACTAATGTCGTTACAGAGGTTTTTGCAAGTAAACGTGCAATAGTAGATTATTATAAGATTCAGAACGATAAACCTAATGCTTCTTTAATAGATAATACTTTTGTTAATCAAAAACAACAAAGTGTGGTTTCTGTACACACCTTTTCTTTTGGCGGAAAATTGATTAGAAACAATCTAAATTTCTTCCAAAATGGTGAACAAATAGACTCTACATTAAAAGGTATTACAATTATTGGAGATAAGCAGCATGTAGATCACAACACTCTTGTGCACCACATCGAACCAAATTGCGAAAGTCATCAAGATTACAAAGGTATTTTTGGTGATAATTCTACAGGAGTGTTTAATGGAAAAGTAGTTGTTGAGAAAGAGGCTCAAAAAACAAATGCGTTTCAGGCTAACAACAATTTATTACTTAGTAACAAAGCAACAATAAACACAAAACCTCAGCTTGAAATTTTTGCAGACGATGTAAAATGTTCTCATGGTTGTACAATCGGACAATTAGACGATAGTGCTATGTTCTATTTAAGATCAAGAGGAATTCCTGAAAAAGAAGCCAAAGCATTATTAATGTATGCGTTTGCAAATAATGTATTAGAAAGTGTAAAAATCCCTGAGCTCAAAAAACGTATTAATAAAATTATAGCAGAAAAACTTGGCGTAAATATTGGGTTTGACTTGTAAATGACAGAAAAATCAAGCAATACAAAATTTAATGTAGAGGAAATTAGAAAAGACTTCCCAATTCTGAACCGAAAGGTTAACGGAAAACCATTAATTTATTTTGATAATGCTGCTACTTCACAAACACCACAACAAGTAATTGATGTGATTGTGGATTATTATTCAAATTACAACTCAAACATTCATCGTGGCGTTCATACTTTAAGTCAAGAAGCTACAGACAAGTATGAAAAAGCTAGACAAACAATTCAAAAGCACTTTAATGCTGAAAAATCCCATGAAATAATATTCACTTCTGGAACTACACACAGTATTAATCTAGTTGCCAGTGGTTTTGCCTCATTATTAAACTCTGAAGATGAAATTATTGTTTCAGCATTAGAGCATCATAGTAATATTGTGCCTTGGCAGATGTTATGTGAAAAAACTGGGACAACACTTAAAGTAATTCCGATTAATGATAATGGTGAATTAAATATTGAAGCATATAAAAAACTACTATCCAATAAAACAAAATTGGTGTTTGTAAATCATGTTTCAAATGCATTAGGAATTATTAATCCAATTGAAACAATTATTAACGAAGCTCATAATATTGGAGCTGCTGTGTTAATTGATGGTGCTCAATCTTGCCCACATTTAATAGCAGATGTTCAAGCTTTAGATGCCGATTTTTATGTTGCTTCTGCACACAAGATGTGTGGGCCAACAGGAGTTGGTATGCTGTATGGAAAAGAAGTATGGTTAAATAAATTACCTCCTTATCAAGGTGGAGGTGAAATGATTGCAGAAGTTACATTCGAAAAAACAACTTATGCAGATTTACCTCATAAATTTGAAGCTGGTACACCAAATATTTGTGGTGGAATTGCATTTGGAGCTGCTATAGATTATATGAATTCAATTGGATTTGAAGCTATCGCAAATTATGAAAACCAACTTTTAGATTATGCAACTTCAAAACTAATAGAAATTGAAGATCTAAGAATATATGGTAATTCAAAAAATAAAACTTCTGTAATTTCATTTAATGTTGGTGAAATTCATCCTTACGATATAGGCTCAATTTTAGATAAATTAGGAATTGCAGTAAGAACAGGACACCATTGTGCTCAACCAATAATGGATTTTTACAAAATACCTGGAACTGTAAGAGCTTCTTTTGCTTTTTACAATACTAAAGAAGAAATTGATACTTTCATAGCTGCTTTAAAAAGAGCAGTTTTAATGCTTTCTTAAGTCATTCTTTCCTGTTACATTAGAACACTACTACACTTAATCGAATATTTTAAGATATTTTATGATTTTCTTTAAGTTATTCTCAATATTATATTATATTGACGGTGAATTTAACTAAAAACTCAAATTTTTTATGAAAAAAGTATTTATAGCATTTGCTGCTTTAGCAATGGTTTTCACATCGTGTAGTGAAGACAAAAAAGATAATCTTCAAGAACAAAATGTAAATATGGACGATTGGTATGTATATACTGATGCAGACGTTGACGAAGCAAATAAGGTAGGAAACGAGAAATTAAAATCCTGTTACTCCATGGTAAACCTTAATCGTCTATTAAATGAAAATCCTGGTCTAGAGCGAAAAATGTATAATATTGAATACCAAACACGAGCTTTAATTGCAGCAAAAAAACCTTCTGGCACTCCTGGTGGTGGTGGTGGTGGAAATGATGGTGGTGGTGGAGATCCACCAGTTGGTGATGGTTTAGATGTAATTAATATACCTGTTGTTGTACATGTAGTAATGCAAAATCCAAGTATTGTTACAGATGGGCAAATATCTGCTCAAATTGATGTGCTGAATGAAGATTTCAGTGCTGGAAACAGCGATTTAAGCTCTGTACCTTCCGAGTTTTCTGGATTGGTTGCAAATACTGATATACAGTTTACCTTAGCAAAAACAAACAGAGTTACTAATGGAACATCTGCTTGGTCAACAAATGACGCTGTTAAATATGCTTCACCTGTAGAATCCCCTTCAACTCAACTCAACATTTGGATATGCAATATTAGTGGAGGAATTTTAGGTTATGCACAATTCCCTGGTGGTCCTTCAGCAACAGATGGTATTGTATTATTATATTCAAGTTTACCTGGTGGTTCTGCTGCTGCTTATAACTTAGGGAGAACAGCAACTCATGAAGTTGGTCATTACTTAAACTTACGTCATATTTGGGGAGATGGCAGATGTAATAGAGACGATTTTGTTTCTGATACTCCTATATCAGATGCACCAAACTATGGCTGTCCTTCTTATCCAACTGTAAATTGTCGCTCTACTGACATGACAATGAACTATATGGATTACACATATGATGCGTGTATGTATATGTATTCTGAGGGTCAAAAAACAAGAATGCGTGCTGTTTTTGCTTCTGGAGGACCTAGAGCAAGTATGCTTCCATAATATTTATTTCAAAACATTTTTAAAAGACGCCTTTTTGGCGTCTTTTTTGTATATTATTTTTTTAAATAATTAATATGAAATATTTAACTATACTTCTTACAATATTTGCTCTTAAAACTTGTGATGGCTCTGAGCAACTCATTAATACTAGTAAAATGCAAGACATGACACTTTCTGGAGTATTTACGGTAACAACATTAGAAAAAACAAGCAGTACTAATAATCTAACTTTAGAATTTGATGCACTAACAAAAAAAGTTAGTGGTTTCTCTGGATGTAATCGTTATTTTGGTTCTTATACTATAAATAAGGATTCTATATCAATTGGGCCATTAGCATCGACTCGAAAATATTGTATTGGAGAGGCTAACGCTATAGAATTAAAATTTCAAACAGCACTTAGCAAAGTGAACAGTTTTATTATAGATAATAATGAAATGTCATTATTAAAGGATAAAGAAGTATTAATAAAAGCAAATAAGAATACTAATAATGATAAAGCTCTAAAAGAATTAGGTTATGTAATTACTTATTCTGCTTTTTCAAGAGGTTTTTACAAAACAATTCTATTTAATGGTCAATCAATAACTTTCCAAAACAACAGAAACGAATCTCCTACAATTTATAAGTGTACTGAAGAAGATCTTGCTCGTATTGATAAACACTTAAAATCAATAAATCTAAAAGCATTGCCAGAATTAGAATCTCATACAAAAGCACATCAATATGATGGTGCAGCTGGTGCGATTTTAAAAATTGAGTATTCTGGTAAAACTTACGAAACAGTAACATTCGATCATGGTAATCCTCCTGAACAAATCTCAGAATTAATAAATTTAATACTAGCATTGACGGAATCAATTTAAGCTTTTGATTTGAATCAATTCTTATTGTACTTTTACAAAAAATTAAAAAAGTGACTATTCAAGATATACAAAATGAAATTGTTGATGAGTTCTCCATGTTTGATGACTGGATGGAACGCTATGAATATATGATAGAGCTTGGAAAATCTTTACCTATAATAGAGGAGAAGTTTAAAACTGATGACAATCTTATTAAAGGCTGCCAAAGTAAAGTTTGGGTAAATGCTAAATTAGAAAATGATAAAATTGTATTTAGTGCAGATAGCGATGCTATAATTACAAAAGGTATTATTGCAATACTAATTCGAGTGTTTTCAAACCAAACACCAAAAGCTATATTAGAAGCAGACACAAATTTTATTGACGAAATTGGACTTAAAGAGCATTTATCTCCTACAAGAGCTAATGGACTTGTTAGTATGATAAAACAACTTAAAATGTATGCAATAGCATACCAAACACAACTACAATAATGAGCGCAACACCTATAGACACGAATAAACTTGGAGAAAAAATTGTTCAAGTATTAAAGTCAATTTATGACCCGGAAATCCCTGTAGATATCTATGAGTTAGGCTTGATTTACGATGTTTTTGTAAATGAGGATTATGACGTAAAAGTTTTAATGACACTTACTACACCTAATTGCCCTGTTGCAGAAACTTTACCCTTAGAAGTTGAAGAAAAAGTTAGATCACTTGATGAAGTAAGAAATGCTAAAGTAGAAATAACTTTCGATCCGCCTTGGACACAAGATTTAATGAGCGAAGAAGCGAAACTTGAACTTGGTATGTTATAATAATGTCTGGTGAAATTGTAAATCGCGTAGCGAATAGTAGTTTAATAACTTTTAATCTTGAGGATTTTTATCCTTCTGGAAAACGTATTCTTTTTGATATTAAAGATTGGTTGTTTCATGGATTAGTGTTAAAAGAAAAGGAATTTAGAGATTACGTTAAAAACCATGATTGGAGTTTCTATAAAGATACATATGTTGCTTTAACGTGTTCTACTGATGCTATTATACCTGCTTGGGCTTTTATGCTTATAGCTTTAGAACTTGAAACTTATGCTAAAAAAGTTAGTGTTGGGAATTTAGAGCAATTAGAATCCTTAATTTATCAAGATTTAATAAATTCAATTAACGTTATTGAGTACAAGGACAAACCAATAATAATTAAAGGCTGCTCTAATAAACCAATACCTATTAATGCGTATACAATGATTGTAAACAAATTAAAACCAATAGCAAAATCTATTATGTATGGAGAAGCATGTTCTTCTGTTCCATTATATAAAAATAAATCTTAATTTAACTGTGACTCCTAAAAATATTTTGGGTCTAAAAAACTATTAACAAATAATATTTAAACACATGAAAAAATTAATTCTATTAGCAATTCTAATTTGTGGATTTTCATATGTACAAGCGCAAACAAAAGAAGAGTTAGTAAAACAAAAATCTGAAAAGCAAGCTGAAGCGGATGCTGCAACAAAAGAAGCAAAAGCTATTCAAGCTCAAATTGATGCTTTACCTGGTTGGAAAATAGGTGCTTTTGGCACTATTGGAGGAAGTCTTTCTAATTTTAATAACTGGTATTCTCAAGGCACTCCTAATAACTCATCAGGAAATATTGGGCTTACAGTAAATGGGTATGCTAATTTAATTCAAGAGAAATTCTTTTGGAGAAATGCTTTAACTACTAATCTTAACTGGGTGAAATTAGATAATCAAGATGATCCTGATGATGATGACAGTTTTAACCCGACAACAGATGTTTTTGGCCTTTCTTCATTATATGGAAGAAAACTAAGTGAAAAATGGGCTATATCTGGAATGGCTGAATACAGAACTACGTTATTGGATAATTTTAACGATCCAGGTTACTTAGATTTAGGTGTAGGAGCTACTTGGACTCCAATTAAAGATTTAATTGTTGTTATTCATCCTCTTAACTATAATTTTGTATTTAGTAAAGGAGACACAGTTTTTGAGTCTTCTCTAGGTGCAAAAATAATGGCGGATTACACAAAACAAATAGGTGCAGTTAATTTTAAATCTAACTTATCTATGTTCCAAAGTTATAAAAGCTCAGATTATTCTAACTGGACCTGGACTAACTCATTTGGATACACATTATGGAAAATGATTGGTGTAGGTTTTGATTTTGCATTAAGAAGCAACAAACAAGAAGCGCTCAATTATGCTTTAGCTCAAGATCCTGCTACAGCAACTGGATTTGATGATGTTGATAATGATTTACAAACTTACTGGACATTAGGTCTTAGTTATAAGTTTTAAATAATAAATCTACATATAAAAAAAGCGCCGATTGGCGCTTTTTTTATACTTCATTTTCATTATAATCTGGATAAAGAAATTCGTTATAGGGAAAACGTGTAATATGGATTTTTCTAACCTCATCATAAACACGTTTTCTAAATTCTTCTAAATTTTCTTTATTAAGAGCCGAAATAAACAAAGCATTGCCACCAAGTTGAGACATCCAGGTATTTTTCAACTCTTCAAGAGTATAATTAGCTTTTGTTTTCTCAGCAATTAAATCGGTTTCATCAAATGGCTCATGTCTATAAGCATCAATTTTATTAAAAACCATAATTGTGGGCTTATCAGAACTATCTATCTCTCCCAAAATCTTATTCACAGATTCTATATGTTCTTCAAAATTAGGATGTGATATATCTACAATATGAAGCAAGAGGTCTGCTTCACGAACTTCGTCTAGTGTACTTTTAAAAGATTCTATTAATTGCGTTGGAAGTTTTCTTATAAACCCAACCGTATCACTCATTAAAAAAGGCAAATTCTTCACTACTACTTTTCTAACAGTTGTATCAAGTGTTGCAAATAATTTGTTTTCTGCAAATACTTGCGATTTACTAACGACATTCATTAAAGTAGATTTCCCAACATTTGTATAACCAACTAAAGCAACTCTAACCATTTTCCCGCGATTACCACGCTGAATAGCCATTTGTTTGTCAATCTTTTTGATTTTACTTTTTAATAAAGAAATCTTGTCTCTTACTATACGTCTATCTGTTTCTATCTCTGTTTCTCCAGGTCCACGCATTCCAATTCCACCTTTTTGTCGTTCAAGGTGTGTCCACATTCCTTTTAATCGAGGTAATAAATATTCGCATTGCGCAAGCTCTACTTGAGTTCGCGCATAACTTGTTTGAGCACGTTGGGCAAAAATATCTAGTATAAGATTAGTTCGATCTAATACTTTACAATTTAAAATCTTACTTATATTTCGTTCTTGAGCTGGTGATAATTCATCATCAAAAATTGCAGTTCCAACCTCATTTTCTTCAATAAATTTCTGGACATCGTTCATCTTACCTGTTCCAATAAAAGTTTTTGGATTAGGTATTTCCATTTTTTGGGTAAAACGCTTCACAACTTCACCTCCAGCAGTATACGTTAAAAACTCGAGTTCGTCTAAATATTCTTTAGATTTATCTTCGTCTTGATCTTTTGTTATAACTCCTATTAAAACTGCTTTTTCTAGTGTTATATCTTTATTTTCTATCATATATAAACTTGTGTTGCAAATGTACAAATAGAAACTCAAAAATAAATTTATTTAATGCTTAGAAGATTTCACTAAATTTGACGCTTATTTAATTTTACTTATGGCTGATCAAAAACTAAATTCTTCAGATTATTTTACTATTGCATTTTATAATTTAGAGAACTTATTTGACACTTTTGATGATCGCTTAACTAATGACAACGACTTTTTGCCAAAATCTGAAAAAAGGTGGACAGAAAAACGATATAGAAAAAAAGTCCGCAAATTAGGTTATGCCATTTCTCAAATAGGGACTCAAACCGCAAAAAAACTGCCTACAATTATTGGTCTTGCCGAGGTCGAAAATAAATTAGTGATAGACGATTTACTAAATTCCAAATTCTTAAAAGATCATAATTACAAGTTTGTTCATTACGATTCTCCTGACGAACGCGGTATAGACGTCGCTTTAATCTATGATGAAACGGTTTTTAAAGTTGAATATTCTGAAGTTTTTCCTTTAGATTTATATGATGAGGATGGAAATAGAGATTATACTAGAGATATCTTATTGGTAGATGGCTATTTAAATAATGAAAATCTAACTTTTTTGGTTAATCATTGGCCATCAAGACATCAAGGAGAAGAACTAACTGAACCAAATAGAATTCTAGCTTCAGATAAAGTTCAGGAAATCATTACAAATCTAAAATCTTCTAATCCTGATTCAAAAATTATTGTAATGGGAGATTTTAATGATGGCCCAAATAATAAAAGTATTAAACAATTAGTAAATAAAACAGATTTATTCAATCCTATGGAATCTCTAAAATCGTATTTAAGAGGCAGTTTAAATCATAGGTTAGATTGGTATCTTTTTGATCAAATATTATTTACTACTAATTTCTTCGAATACAAAACTAATACACATAGTTTTTCTAAAGGAAATATCTTTGATTCTGAGTTTTTAAAGCAATATAAAGGTAAATATAGAGGTGTACCTTTTAGAACCTATGTTGGACTTAAATATAAAGGTGGTTATAGTGATCATTTTCCAGTTTTTATTCATTTAAAAAGAATATTATAAAATTCGCAATATTTTAACAGTTGTTTTGTCGATTAAATATGCATTTGGTCTATTAACAGAATATTAACAGAATCTTATTATATTAGTTAATTTACTTTTTTTCTATCTTCATAGTCTTATAGGTTTTACAACAAAAAAACCAACATTTTTAGTAACCAACTTAATCATTGTATAATGAAAAAAAATACTTTATTTTTTATTGCGTTTATAGCACTAAGTATTAGTGCTTTTGCGCAATATTCATTTCCGCCTGTAACAGGGCCAACAAATGTATCTGCTGGAGCTCCTGTAACTTTAAGTATCAATGATGCTGGGAATACAGCCGCAGTGCCTGCTTCTTCTTCTGGAAGTTATTCTTCTTTTTCTGTTTCGGCAGATTGGATAGCTGGAGGAGGGAACCCTTATTCCAGCGAAGCAGATTTAACTTTAACAACTACTGCAGGATCAATTTTAATTAATCCACCAACATCTGGAGGTCTTTCTAGTGGGAGTGCAACAACATTAATATTTGAAGGTGACTTTTCAGGCCTTTACGACCCAACTACTGATGGGTTTTTGGATATTGTTATAAATCAATCTTGGTCTGGATCAGATGCAGATTGGTCTAATATAGTTGTTACAATTTTTGAATCACCTACTTGTCCAGAACCTTTAGGAATGATGACTTCAAATCTTACAACAACAACCGTTGATTTAGCATGGACAGCTGGAAATACTGAAACAGCTTGGAATCTAGAATGGAAAGCAGACACCGATTTTACTCCTGGTAATAGTGAGCAAGATGGCGCAGATAGTGCATCAGGAACTGCTGTTTATTATGCTATTGGACTATCTGCATTTACTACATATTACGTTTACTATCAAGCAGATTGTAGTGGAGATACCAGTACTTGGGTTGGTCCATTTAGCTTTTATACAGGTTATTGCGAATCCATGCCTTCTTCTAATGATGGACAAGGAATTGGTAGCATCATTCTTGGTAGCACAACTTTTAATTCTGCTGGAGATGTAACTTATGAAGATTTTACTGGAACAACTGTAGATTTAAGTGAGTCAATACTTGCTAATCTACAGATTACATTCTTAACTGGTTATACCTATGGAACAAATGTGTGGATTGATTTTAATAATGATTTAGTTTTTGATAATACAACTGAACTTGTTTTTTCAGGTACTTCATTATCAGATAATCCAACAACTTTAGATGCTTCATTTATGATGCCTTCAGTTCCATATGGGACTTACAGAATGAGAATTGGTACAGCGGACTTTGGACAAGCTACTCCAAATCCTTGTTACACTGGGGCTTGGGGTGTAACTGCAGACTTAACTATTAATGTAACTGCACCTCCAGCTTGTATTCCACCTAATGGTATTATGGCTGCAAATTCAGGAGCTGATACAATTGTATTCTCTTGGACAGCAGGTGATGTTGAAACTGATTGGAATATTGAAATTAATGCAGGTGCAGATTTTACTCCTGGGAATAGTGAGGAAGATATAGCAGATACTGTTTCTGGAACTCCTTCTTACACAGCTTCTGGTTTAATGACAGACACTACATATTATGTGTATTACCAAGCTGATTGCGGTGGTAATACTAGTACTTGGGTAGGTCCATTTAGCTATTATAATGGTTATTGTGATTCCGTTCCTTCTTCTAATGATGGAGATGGTATTACACAGGTTGTTTTAGGCAGTACTACTTTCGTTTCTGCTGGTGATGTAACTTATGAAGATTTTACAGGAACTACTGTAGATTTATCTGAATTAGTAACAGCTAATCTTCAAATAACGTTTGGACATACATATACATATGGAACTAATGTTTGGATAGATTTTAATAATGATTTAGTATTTGACAATGCTACAGAATTAGTATTCCAAGGTAATTCATCTGGTGGAGCAAACCCACATACACTGGATGCATCATTTGTGATGCCTGCAACACCATTAGGTGTTTACAATATGCGAATTGGATCTGCAGACTTTGGTCAAGCAACTCCAGACCCTTGTTATGATGGTTCTTGGGGTGTAACAGCTGATTTAATAATTAATATAACAGCACCTCCAGCTTGTATACCTCCAAGTTTTTTAATAGTGTCTAGTATTGGTGGTACAACTGCTGATATAAGTTGGACAGCAAATAGTGGAGAAACTTCATGGGAATATGTAGTTCAGCCTGTTGGAACAGGAGAACCATCTGGTTCTGGTATTTTAAGTTCTACTAGCACATTTACAGAAACTGGCTTAAACTACTCTACTAATTATGAAATTTATGCAAGAGCAAATTGTGATACTGATGGATATAGTACATGGTCTGGTCCTGTTAATTTCACAACAACAATCCAAACTTATTACGATATTGTTTGTGATACAGATTCTCCAATTAATATAAACTACTGTTATGACAATAACGATACAACATCTTGGACATTCAACTCTGATAATGGTTTCCCTCTAGAGTTAACTTTTAATGCTGGAACTATAGAAGGATTTTGGGATGATATCACTATATATGACGGTTCTGATAATACAGCTCCTGTATTATTTAATAATAATGCTAACGATCAAGATGATTTAGCTGGCTTAGTTATAGAAACTACAGGAACTTCAATGTATATTGAGATAGATAGTGATGGTTCAGGAAGCTGTCAATCTTCTTCATTTTACACTCCATGGGATTTTGATATAGTTTGTAAAACTTGCCTAACTCAATCTGCTACCTATACAATTGTAGGAGATTGTGATACGACTCAAGAATTTACTATAGATGTTGAAATCACAGATATGGGAACAGCTACATCTTTAACTGTTTCAGATGGGACTTCAAACCAAACTGCAATGGCTACTGGTATTGTTACATTTGGACCATATCCTACAGAAACACCTATAATCATTACAGTTACAAATGCAGATGATTCAAGTTGTGAAATTATGAGTAAAACATTAAATTTAATTTGTCCTCCGCCTCCAAATCCTTGCTCAATTGTTTATGCTGGAGAAGATACGTCTACCTGTGAAGGTACAAGTACTAATCTAACAGCTTCATACCAAGTATTGGGTCAAGACACAAATTCATATGAGATTAATGCTTTAGATAGTTGTCCTCTACCTCCAGCAAGTGGTGGAGAGCCATCCTTTGTTGAAATTGATGATAGATGGTCTGATGTAATAGATTTAGGCTTTGAATTCTGTTTCTTTGGTGGAACTTATAATCAAATAGTTATTGGAGCTAATGGCGTATTAACATTTGACTTAGCTAATGCTGGAGGATTTAATAATTGGAATATTGATGCTGGAGACACATTACCAAACAGCTCGAATTCTTCATTGTCTCAAGCAAATATTTTTGGTGTAGCTCATGATATTGATCCTTCTGTTTGTGGAAATATTAATTATTATATTCTAGGAGCTTCACCTTCAAGACAATTTGTAGTAAATTATACCGATGTATGTCATTTTGGTTCAAGTTGTAATGCGTTAACTTCAAGTTCTCAGATTATTCTTTACGAATCTTCAAACGCAATTGATATTAATATTTTTGATAAACCAGCCTGTGAAGATTGGAATGAAGGAAATGCTGTAGTTGGTGTTCAAAACCCAGAAGGAACAATTGCATTTACTCCTCCTGGTAGAAATACAGGTGTTTGGGAAGCTACAAATGAATATTGGAGATTTACACCTTCGTTAGGTGCTCCTAACTTCACCATTGAATGGTTTGAAGGAGATACTCAAATTGGTGGTTCAGATACAGTAACAGTATCGCCAACAGAAACTACTACTTATACTGCAGCTATTACATATGCTTTATGTACTGGTGGTACTGCTACTATAACTGATGATGTTGTAGTCGAAATTCTTGAGAATCCTGAACCAGTTGCTGTACAAGATACGATTGTAATTTGTGAAGGTATCGGAGTTACTCTAGAGGTTGTAGTCGAAAATTCAGATATTCCAGAGACTATTACATATTACTGGACTTATGATGGTGTAGACATACAAGTTGGACCTGAAAACTCATATTCTATACCTGAAGGTACATCACAATTCGGAGATTTTATTGTTACAGCAATAGATGGCAACGGTTGTTATGGAGATACAATTATAACTGTAATAGCAGGTGCTTATCCTGTAGTTTCGCCTGTTGAACCACTAATAACTAAGTGTATTAATGAAGAAGCAATACTTGAAGTATTAGTTTCAAACACTAGCGAATTAAGTGATTCTGTAACGTATAATTGGTACATAGGTGGTTCTATTGCTCAATCAAGCTCAGATAGCACTTATTTACATGGAATTGGTGACGCTGAAGCAGTAGTAACTATTGAAGTAGTTGATGATGTTTCTCAATGTTCAACTGAAACTGAAATTACTGTTACTTACTATGAAAATGAATATTGTGTTGATATTCCTCAAGGATTATCACCAAATAACGATGGTTATAATGATTGTTTAATACTTGATCATTTAGAAGATAGACATGACATTTCTAAAGCTATAGTATTTAATCGCTATGGTACTAAAGTGTTTGAGTTAAATAATTATGTGGATCAATGGTGTGGTACTAATCAAGATGGTGAAGTTTTACCAGTTGGAACATACTTCTATATCATTTACTTTAATACACCAAGAGAACCAATAACAAGTTGGATTTACTTAAACTACTAATAACCATTAAGAACTAAATAATGAAAAAAATATATATCATTCTATTTGTATTCTTGTTTGTATTAAATTCTAATGCACAACAGGACCCTCAATACACACAATACATGTATAATATGAATGTCATAAATCCAGCTTATGCTGGATCTACTGAAGGACTAGCTGTTGGCGCTCTTTATCGAAGCCAATGGGTAGGTCTTGATGGTGGAC
>Ga0208304_10000992_pt1 | contig 14111 bp, 6 predicted proteins | sample ColrivemetaGS713_FD_187603 | JGI IMG/M metagenome (GOLD analysis project Ga0208304, IMG submission 187603) | Estuarine microbial communities from the Columbia River estuary - Flood tide ETM metaG S.713 (SPAdes) (version 2) | ecosystem: Environmental > Aquatic > Marine > Intertidal zone > Estuary... | reverse complement strand
AAATAATGACGCTCTCAACAATGGGGGGGGGACCATGGAAGAGAGCGTCTTATTTATCTTAGAACGTGTAACGTGCTGAGAACACGTAACGTGGATCAAGCTCTTGAACGAAGAATGCAGCAGTTGGAGTACGACCGTACTTACGCTGTCCTTCACCCGTCAGATTGATCGCATCCATAGACAGGATAACACCAGAGTTGAACTCATAACTTACATTCAAATCTAGCTGCTCAACAGACTCAATGTACTCAGGGTTACGAGTACTGCCCACTGAACGGTTAACCTGGTTCAAGAAATCATCACGCCAGTTGTAGGCTAAACGAGCAGACAGCCCGTCTTTCTCATAAATACCTACCAGGTTGAGAGTGTCACTCAGGCCAGGCAGTGCGAACTGGTCTTGACTAGGATCAGATCCATTGTCGTAACCAATATCACCCTCTACCATTGTGTAATTGAACTGGTAGCCAAAGCCTGTCTCACCAAAGAAGTGCTGAGATGCAATCTCAAAACCATAGATTTCAGCATCCTGGGAGTTGGTTGGACTCTTAACCGCAAACATAATTTCAGGATCCGTTGCAACAGGTGTTACATCGTATGCACTGAAAATTGCGTCGTGGCCTTCCTGCTCAGTACCACCGGCCATGGCATTGGTATATGCCTCAGCACCGGTTGCACCCTCAAAGGAATCGAGGTTTTGCAGAATTGCAGTCATGGAGAAAAGTCTATCTTCACTTTCTGCCAGACCTAATTCAGCTAACTGGTCAATAGCCTGAGATAAGAAGGTGCTGTTTGATGCTGTAGCATCTCTCAAACCAAACAGTGACTGATTAGCCTGCTGAATACCCACAAAGTTGGAAACGTTCTTTTGGAAGTAACCAACAGAGAAGTAGTTAGCATCACCGTAGTAGTACTCAACCGATAAATCGAAGTTATTGGATTCCAGAGGATCCAATGCAACGTTACCCTGACTAGCAGAAGGCTGATCACCTAGGTGAGTAATACGGCTAGGCGCTTCTACTGAGGTAGCTGTGTACATATCGCTGTAGGTTGGGCGAGCCAGCGTCTTGCTGAATGAAGCACGAGCTTTCAAGCTGTCGGTAATATCAACCGAAACATCCAGGCTAGGCAACAGTGCACTGTAAGTGTAGTCTTCAGCTAGAGCTGAAACACCAGAACCCAGTGTAAATGAGAAGTCATTATTTGATTCCCAAACAAAGGCGCTAGGTACTGACTGCTGAGAAGTTGAAGTGACTTCAGTTTCTTCCCAACGAATACCGGCAACCACATCAAATGGCATGCCACCTACTTCACCGTCCATTGTTATCTGGCTGTAAATAGACACTGTGTCTTCTTCAACCAAATTGTCAGCAGTGCTGTTGATAGGCATATTGGCGGGATCGTAGCCATAGGTGCCAGCAATAGCATTGAGCAATGTCAGTGGATCAGTCTGCCAAGAGACAGAACCCAAAGCTATAGGAGCAGTTTCACCAGCAGGCTGAGAAACACCAGCAACGCCAGATCCGTTATAGTCGAATTCACCTAGAGTATTCACCTGCTGGATAAGACCTTCTGGGATATCACCTGGAGCATCAACACCCCAACCACCCAGTGCATTAGAACCACCAATGCGAGTCTGCTGCATCTCTGAGCTCATAAAGCCTAGACCAAAATCTACCTCAACAGAATCTGAAACTGCAAAAGTACCGTCAAAAGAGAACTGGTCAATTTTGGCTACCTGGTCAGAACTAGTGAACTGAGTTACCTGAGAACCCACATCAGCAGCGTCAAAGACGCCGTTTGCATTGCCTTTAGATGAATCATCAATAGAGGCCACACCCTGTGGAATTGTCTGACCGAAATCAACAGCCTGCCAACCGGCAGTAGCACCAGCAACGTTCATACGCAGTACGTTGTGACCCAGAGGGCCATTACCGCCACTCTCGGCTTCTGAAGAAGCCAGGTCAAAACGCAGATTCAGCTGATCGCTCACATTCCAGTCAAGGTTCAAGCCGAATGATTCCAGAGTGTCCTTGGTACCCATGGCTAGATTCTGGAAGAAGAAGTCCTTACCACCGGATACGTCTTCTGCGAAGATTACAGGAGCCGCAACAACTGGGTTGCCATCATACTCAACATAGTCAACAGTACCGTTAAACCACAGGCCGTCAATCAAAGAAGTAGAGTCCTGAATATTCTCAGCATAGGCAAAATCAGCTGTGAACGTCATTTCATCATTGGGAGCAAACTGTGCAGTCAGCAAACCATTGGTACGCTCACGCTTGTCTTCGTTGAAACCCAAACCCAGGTTAGTTGGGCGATAAACCAGCTGCCCGTCGTTTGGCGCATTCTCGATAGTCGCGTCTGCAACTATACCCAGATTAGCCAGGTTTGCTGGGTTAGTGCTGTCCCAGGTACGCAGACCAAACTCTTCTACTGAAGAGTGACGGCTACCGGAGTCACGCTCCTGAAAGCTACCGAATACAGAAACACCAAAAGTAGCGTCGTCGTTAGTCCAGCTGTACAGACCACTTACTTCTGGAGTGATTTCGTCACCACTGGTATCGTCTACAGCCTTAACACCCAAGCTAGCCTGAGTACCAGATGCTTCCAGAGGTCTAACGGTTTCAACATTAATAGTTGCACCTACACCACCAGTTGCCACAGCTGCACGACCGGTCTTGTATACCTGCAGGCCACGCACACCCTCAGAGGCCAGGTTTGAGAAATCAAACGAACGGCTGCTTCCTGAAGCGCCCTGATCCAGAGGGTTACCCGTAATAGTGCCAACATTAGCTGAAGGCATTTGACGACCGTTCAGGGTGACCAGGTTGAAGCCGCCACCAAAGCCGCGAACTGTTACCTCAGAACCTTCACCATTAACACGGTTGATAGATACACCTGAGATACGCTGTAGTGATTCAGCTAGGTTAGTATCTGGGAATTTGCCGATATCTTCGGCAGAGATTGCATCTACAACACCAAACTGAGTACCCACAACCTCTACTGCTCTCTCAAGGCTGCCTCGGATGCCGCTTACGACAACCTCTTCGATCATGCCTTCTTGAGCTATGACCTGGCCAGCACTCAGTGTTCCAGCAGCAGCGAGAACAGCTACAGAAAGTTTTGACTTTCTAAACATATATATTTCCCCAAAAGTTATAGATTATGTTAATTATTGTTAAATGCGATTTTTCGCACCGATATGAGACGGGGTCCGAAGGGGCAATCCGCTCCCCCCTGAGGGAAACTTTTAGACAGAAAAGAGAGAGGCAGGATTAGCCTGCCCATAGAGGCTATCTCGAAGAGACAGATAGGTTTAGAGGCTGATCAAATCCCCAATGTAACTAGCACTCTGCGCACGCGATCGCCATCATAGGGTCGCCGCCCGTGCATAGAGAGATGGTTGTCGACTACAGCAACATCGCCGTCCTGCCACATCAGGTCGTAGGCAGTGTCTGCTGCTATCTCACAGATTTTATCCAGAAAGTGTCGGGGAATTGCCGAGTCATCGCCAAAGCAAATCCCAACTGAGGGGTTCTCCTTGACGCCTTGCCATCCCTGGTAAGCCGCAATAATCTGATTAAAGAAAACCTGCCTACCACTATCAACTGCTCTGATGGCTGGCAATACTCTGGTTTGAGCTGACAACGACCCATCTGCATGCCACTGCCACTTATAACCCAGATTAAGCAGCTTATTTTCCGCCTGCTCTCTGGAGGTCACACTCAGGGTACTTTGCCAACCGCGACCCTGAGCTGAGTCGGGATTATCGCCGTTGGGCATGCTGTTGGTATATTTAATACCCTCTTTAGCCAGCTTCTCAAGCCACTGGGGTTCAGCTATGGCGAGTTTGTTATACAGAGTATCCGACCTACAGAGTATAGTGGCGCCGCCTATGTCCGCAGCTTTTTCACAAAATAAGGAAATAATATTAGGGAATACTGGCGTCTGGGCCATTTCACTGTGCAGAAAAATCTCCACATCCTTTGGCGCTTCGTTGGCGCTGAATACTTGATCGGTATAATTGATGCGCACCGCGTTCGACAGTGACTCTTTGTAGGTAAAGTTATTATAGCCGAACGCCGAGAAGAATCTGTCATAGCTAACTGCATCGCTGACCGGGAAACCTCTGAATAACAGAGCGCCTGTGCAGGCTAGCTCTCTCTTCAAGGCTACCTGGTTGGTATTTATCCAAGCATGGGCTTGCTGCAATGTATTTATCGAACCATCGTTAAGGATAATCGACGGAAAGTTATCCTGACTGTATTCAAGATCTGCAAGCATATTGGATTCTCATCTGGCGCGAGGTTAGTTTAAAGATTTAGGGGATAAAAGCATAGTTAACAGTACGTTTCATTTTTTTAATGCTAAATAAGTGCGCGAACAACTAGCCTGAGACCTTATAAATGGTAATAATCAAATCTACTGTACACCGCAAACCCCCTCCTCCACGGCATTTGTCACTGCGGCGGAATAAAGATAGGTGAAAATAACCATGCTGACCAAGCTATTTCCCGGCCTGCTGTGGCTAAAGGATTACCACCAGGGTACCTTTAGGAGCGATCTGTTATCCGGGCTGGTTATAGCTTTTATGCTAATTCCCCAGGGCATGGGTTACGCTCTTGTCGCTGGCCTGCCTCCAGAATATGGACTCTATGCCTGCATTTTTCCGCCCATTGTCTATGCGCTACTAGGCACCTCTAACAAGATTTCAATGGGTCCCGTAGCTCTTGACTCAATCCTGATTATCACTGGCCTCAGTGTTCTGGCCGAACCAGGCTCAGAGCGTTATTTGGAGTTGGCAGTACTGCTGACGCTTATGGTGGCGGTTCTGCAACTGGGGTTGGGTTTGGCGAAGTTTGGATTTATCGCCAACTTTTTATCCTATCCGGTGATTGTGGGCTACACCTCGGCGGCGGCACTGATCATTATGGGCAGTCAATTCGAAACCATGCTCGGTGTGGATGTTGCCGGTGGCAATATTTTTGTATTGCTATATCAGCTTTTTCTGCAGGTACCCAACTGGTCCTGGATAACTCTGAGCATTGGCATTCTGGGCATGCTGATTATGACAGTGCCTAAAAAACGCTTTCCAGTCATGCCCTTCCCACTATTCCTGCTAGTCTTTGGCATGCTGGCCTCCGGTATCTGGGAACTACAGGCAATGGGGGTAGATGTTGTCTCTTCAATCCCCCAGGGATTGCCCTCATTTAATCTTCCCAATGTTTCACTGTCTGACCTAGAGGCTCTGGTGCCTGTGGCTATCACTGTGGCACTGATGGGTTATGTTGGGACCATGTCAATCTGCAAGTCTTTAGAGAACCCTACTGATAAAATCACTACTCAGCCTAATTTAGAACTTATCGCTGTGGGTGCCGCTAACTTGGTGGGCTCTCTGTGTAGAGCCTTCCCGGTTTCAGCTAGTTTTTCAAGAAGTGCGGCCTTTAGAGAAGCTGGGGCAAAAACTCAGGTATCTGCGCTGTTTTCCTCGTTATTTATTGGTGCTGCCATGCTGGTTGTGGCTCCCTTATTTGTGTCTTACCCTCTGCCCAAAGTACTGCTGTCAGCAATTATTATTGTCTCTGTATCAGGCTTATTTAAGTATGCAGAGATGAAGGTTCTCTATGCCCACAATAGACGAGAATTTTATATTCTACTGACTACTTTTTTGGCCACCCTAATACTGGGTGTGCAAGAGGGGCTGCTACTAGGTGTCAGTCTGTCTATTATGATGATGATCTATAACACCACATCGCCCCATATGACTGAATTGGGTTCCATCCAGAATGGCAAGTTATATCGCAATATCACGCGCTTTACCCAGGCCCATATTCGTGATGATGTATTGATTTTTAGATTTGATGCGCCAATTTATTTTGCCAACAAGGACTACTTTGTCTCGGTACTGTACCGCTGGATAAAACAGCGGGATATGCAGGCCCTGCAGTTTGTGGTGCTCGATGCGGAATCTATTAATAGCCTGGATAGCACCGGGGTAATTATGCTGCAGCAGGTCATCGAAAACTTACAAAAACAGGGTATCCAGTTTTATATTACCAATGCCATAGGCCCGGTTAGAGATACCATTAAGACCTCTATACTCAGTGATTACATGACTGAAAAAACCATGTTCTCAACTATCAATGACGCAATGGTCTTTATAGACAGAGGTATCAATCTGCACGCAAGCCAAGCTCTGCAAACCAACCCGACTGCTGCAGATAGCACGCCTGTATAGGCTGTCCCAGAGCAAAAAAAATAATAATTAGGTGAGTAAAAAGGTTGTGGTAAATGATTAGTTTTGAAGGGGCGACCCCGGCCTGGAATGATATTCCTGCACTTAGAATAACCGCGGCTAGCCATCTTACTGATGATAAGAAATCTCTGTTGATGCAGACAGAGGCTGGACCTGTAGAAATCTCTCTGCATGGCTTCGGCGCTCGCTTGCGCCTGGGCAAAGTCTCAGCTACTGACTATGGCATGTTGGTCGAGGAACCGGAAGCAGTGCCTCTGTCTGTAGACAGTGCAGATGCTATAACAGTCATAACTGGTGCTGGTTACCGACTGGAGATAGGTCACAGCCCCTTCTCTTTTAAGTTATTTAAAGGAGATTGCTGTGTCCAGCGCTCCCCTACAGATGGCCATTTTGTGCGCCAGTTTCGACTGCCTCCTGTAGCCAAGGTCGATCAGGGCTGGTTTGTTAGCCTGGATCTGGATTCTAGCGAACCAGTTTACGGCCTGGGTGAGAAATGGAGCCGTCTGGATAAACGCGGCCAGCTATTGCGCTCCTACAACCAGGATGCCCTGGGGGTCAATGCCGAGATTTCTTATAAAAATACTCCCTTTGCCTGGAGCCCCAATGGCTGGGGCGTTTTTGTGCATACTCCTGCACCTGTGACCCATGCTGTGGGCTATCCATCCTGGTCTCAGCGCGCCTATGGCCTGCTTGTCGAAGACAGCTATGCAGATATATTTCTGCTGGCCGCCGATAGTCCTGCCGAGATGATCGGCTGCTATACCAAGTTGACTGGGCGATCGCCAGTACCACCCAAATGGTCTCTGGGCGTTATATTATCTAAGGCGTACTACCGGGATGCCGAAGAATTATTGTCCACCGCCAGAAAGGTGCGGGAGCAGCAGATGCCCTGCGATGTAATTACCTTGGATGGGCGAGCCTGGCAGGATACCCAGACAAGATTTGCTTTTGAATGGGACCCAAGCCGCTACCCAGAGCCGGCACTGGTGATGGACCAGCTAAAAGCGCTTAAGTTTAAAGTCTGTATCTGGGAATACCCTCTGGTCTCTGTAGATAATCCTCTGTTTGACCAGATGTCAGCCAAGGGCTGGCTGCTTAAACATCGCAAAACCGGAGAGACCTATCGCTATCAATGGGATACCAGTTGCTTTGGTGAGGTACTCACTCCACTACCTGATTCCGGCATTGTCGACTTTACTCATCCTGAGGCCTATGAATTTTGGCGCGATAGCCACAAACCACTATTTGATCTGGGTGTGGATATGATCAAAGCTGATTTTGGCGAGCAAATTGAGCCTGATATGCTGGCATACAACGGTGATAGTGGCGATAGATTGCACAATGTGTACAGCCTTTTATACAACCGCTGTGTCTACGAGGCAGCAGAGCTTTACTGTCAATCAGGGCCATTTTTATTCAGCCGCTGTTCATGGATAGGCAGTCAGAGATACCCAGCCCAATGGGGAGGCGACCCACAGGCAGACTGGGGCGGGCTCGCCGCCAGTTTGCGTGGCGGTATTTCCTGGGGCCTTTCAGGTGCGCCATTTTATGCCACCGACATTGGTGGCTTTTATGCAGATCAGAGAGATGACGAGCTATACGTGCGCTGGACCCAGGCAGCCATATTCTCTGCTCATATTAGATTGCATGGCATAGGGGCGCGGGAACCCTGGTCCTACAGTGCAGATGCAGAGGCCGCGGTGACTCAGGCTCTTCGATTGCGCTATCAATTGTTGCCCTATCTCAATCAGGTCATGGAAGCCTCCAGCCAAACAGGCCTACCTGCGCAGCGAGCCATGGTGCTGGCCTGTCCAAACGAAAAAGCCGCCTGGGGTTTTGAAGATCAGTTTATGCTGGGTGACAGCCTGCTAGTGGCGCCCTGTTTGCAACCTGGGGGAGAAGTTGAAATATACTTGCCTGCCAGCATGGGTAAGCGTTGGAAAAGATTCCCTGGAGAGGAGATGTTTGAGGCAGGCCGCAGCCATAAACTCAGACTGTCACTGAACCAAATAGCTGCATTTGTACCAGAGGATACTTCGATTTCTCTGGGGCCGGATATGCAGTTTATTGATGATAATTAAAAAGAGCACTCTGTAATGGCCCCTGCAATCAGCGAGAGGAGTAGATTTTGGAACTGAACTACATCACTTCCACACTGGTGTCCTGTGTATTTTTTATGGGCATTGTTGCCTGGGTGTCCTATCAAAAAACCAAAGGTATTACAGATACCAAAGATGGCTATTTTCTTGCTGGCCGAGGTTTAACCGGCGTCTTTATTGCTGGCTCCATGGTGTTAACCAACCTGTCTGCAGAGCATCTGATTGGACTTAACGGTTCTGCTTACGGCTACAACATGAGCAGTATGGCCTGGGAAGTCACAGCCACTATCGCCACCATTGTTATGGCTTTGGTGTTTTTACCTCGCTATTTATCCGGTGCCTTTACCACATTGCCTCAGTTTCTCAGCAGCCGCTTTGGTGACGATGTCAGACGTATGACTGTGGTGCTATTTATGGTGGGTTACGGCCTGATTACTATTCCCTCGGTACTCTATTCTGGCTCTATTGCTGTGCTGCAGCTTTTTGATATTCCCAACCTAGTCAATGTTAGCTACAGCGCCGGGCTCACCCTGACCATTGTCTGTGTGGGAGTTATTGGTGCTATCTATGCAGTCTTTGGCGGGCTTAAAGCAGTTGCAGTTTCCGACACATTAAACGGTATTGGCCTGCTGATTATTGGCGTTGCAGTACCCGTATTTGGATTTATTGCTCTGGGAGATGGCAGCCTGGGAGCAGGTATTAATCAGGTGGTAACCACCCATACCGAAAAACTCAATGCCATAGGTGCACCAACAGACCCGACACCCTTCAGCACCTTATTCACAGGGATGATTTTTGCCAATTTATTTTATTGGGGCACTAACCAGTACGTAATACAGCGCACTCTGGGCGCAGTTAGTTTGGCTGAGGGACAAAAAGGCGTTCTCTATTCCGGATACTTTAAGCTGCTGGTACCATTTTTTATGATGGTGCCAGGAATTATTGCTTTTCATCTCTATGGTGGCGAGCTTCAATCTATAGACTTAGCCTACCCCCATTTAGTGAAAAATGTGCTGCCGGTATATATGAGTGGTTTCTTTTTAGCGGTGTTGCTCGGCGCGGTTTTTTCATCCTTTAATTCGTTGCTTAACAGCGCGGCCACTCTGTTTGTGCTGGATATTTATCAGCCCTATAAAAAGACTGAGCTGAGTGATCAGCAACTGATCAGGGTCGCCAAGATTGCCAGCATACTGATTGCGCTATTTTCTTTTGTAGTCTCTCCTCTGTTGCAGTTTGCGCCTGAGGGTCTATTCCAGGTTATTCGTATTTTTACCGGGTTTTATAATATTCCAGTGATCACCATAGTGCTGGTTGGCCTATTTACCAAACAGGTGCCTGGCCTAGCTGCCAAGGTCGTTATTTGCTTCCATGTGATCGCCTACGCCCTGCTTAAATTTGTGATCGATATAGATATTAATTTTATTCATATCTACGGCATTCTATTTGTTATTGAGCTGATTATTATGTTGGCTATTGGCTACTGGATGCCTATGGAGAAACCCTGGCAATTCACCAACAACAGCCGGGTCGATATGACGCCCTGGGCCTATGGATTGCCAGTGGCTATCACCATGGTCAGCTGTGTGATAATTATTTATTTACTGTTTTCGCCCATAGGCTTGGTCAACGGACTCAGCTCGGCATTTTGGCCTCTGGTAGGCGCTGTGTTGGTGATCAACGGGTTTCTCTGTTGGCTAAGCATTAAATACTGGCGTAAAAAATACTTCCAAGCTCTGGATCAATCCCGCGGCAAATACTGAATTGGCGAAGACCAGGCGCGCTCCTGAATAGTGGTTGCCAAATCAGGTCTTGGCGCAACACCAGCCCTAATAGCATCCCAGGTTGACCAGCGGCAAGTTGGGTTTTCTATTGCGCGAGCATAGTAAAAGGCGCGCTGTTGGGGATCAAATTCTGGATCCTGCCAAAGTACAGAAAGCTGCGCAGAGCCTTTCTCTGGGTTAATGGAACAGTCAGAAATATCCACTCTGGCACCATTGTCCGGGCAGCGATTAGTTTGCGCATTGACCTCCGCACCATGGGCACAGGCCACATCCACAACGTTCTCATAGGTTTTACCCGCAGAATCCACCCAACCCTTAATAATCTGAATACGCTGTAATGGTGCATTTTTTGGATCGGCTGAAGCTATCACCATAAAGCCCGGTGAGGAATTATCAGCTCCCTGCTGTTTTGCCAACAATGTGCCACCCATGGTCACGCCATTGGCATAGGCCCGCTCTATACCATTGGCAGCACTCAACATGCTTGAGTCAAAGTTATAGCCAGCAAAAAAGCGCAATCTAATTCTTGGACCGGACGTCGCAAATACCTCTTTGCGGCGAAATGCCTGATAGAGTGAATCTCTGGTATTTTCTTCCGCCCAGGCGGCGGCAAACCCTGAGGCTCCATAGGTAGGCGAGGCTCCGCCAGCATAGACATCGCTGTCAATTTTCACATACAGACTTTTACCCAGTGGTGTGGGATTAATGGTTTCGAATACTTTGGTGCCGTAATAGGCCAGCTGGCCGTCAAACCCTTTCTGCGGAATTGAGCCCCGCTGCTCAGCAGTACTGGACAGTATGCCAAGCTTCGATGAGAAGGCTGACTCATTGTTCTGACTTGCTGCAGAATGTGTGTCGCTGGAACCAATAAAACCAAACTGATAGGGGTTTGTCGTGCCCTGTGTCTCAATGGCCAAACCGGTTAATAATGCCTCGCGCACATAGGAGCCTTTAATTTGGCTGAGCGCACCGGTGGCCACTCGGTAAGGCGTGATTTCAAAGCCAGCCAGTTCATCCCTGGTTGAAAGGGTTGGGTGAGTTTCCGAGGTGCCTTTGATCTGGGTTATCTCCACAATAGGCTCATTTCTACTGCGCTGTTCCGCATAGCTATTGTCGAATGGGGTGCCGGACCAATCAACTGTCTTAAACATCTGACCGTTAGATCCATTGGAGTTATGGGGTATAGCCAAACTCTCCACCCCCTTGCTTCTCAACTCATCCATCCAGTCCCAAAGGTCTTCCGGATTGTTGGAGTGCAAGCGAGAAAAAGGCTCGCGGGGTAATGTCTCTGTGTCTTGAAAGATCACGTTGCGGTGTAAATTGCCCATGCTGGCAGTGGACGAGGTATATTCATAGGCGGCGAATGTGGTGAAGCGGCCGGGATCATTAAACTGATCTGCGGCATCAATGGTATCCGCCCAGGCGCTTCTGGTGATCTCAAGCACTTCCTGGCGATTCAGCTGCTCACCAAATACGCCGCTGACAGCGCTGGGAATAAAATCGGCGAAGGTCAGCAGCCGTTTGAACCTGCTGAACATATCAGTGCCGAAATTGCCCGGGGCGTTCAGGTCATGGTAAGGCTCTGAAAATTTATTCTTAGAAAATTCTGTGTTGGTTTCGGCCGCAGCTTTAACCAGACCTAAAAACATGCCGTGATCTGTGACTGCATAAAAATCCATTGGCTCAGTCAGCTGCATATCGTAGCCACCCGGATTTGAAATCGCCTCCCCTCTGGCAAAACTATAGGCGTCATAGGGAGAGGCCAATGTGCCGAATGCATAGCCGTCAAAAGAATAGGCGGTATGCACATGCAAGTCGCCATAATAGGGGTTGCGCTCGCTGGGGTTTGCCTCTTTTACTGTGGAACTGGCAGCCTGGGTTAAACTGGGTTCTAGCAGTTCAGTTTCTATGTCAAATAGATTAGCCTGGCCCCCAAGAATGCCGAATTCTCGGCTATTTAACAGCGCATCAATCTCAGCGGTTTCAGCTATAACTCTGCTGTCGGAATGCACATCTGCGGCAGTGCTAAATGCCTCGCTGGATGGCTCGATATTTTCGCCTGAACAGGCTGTTAAGCTCAGCCCTAGAGACAGGGCCCACAATGATTGTCTGGATACAGAGAGGTTATTTTGCATATTATTATTCTTTTAGTTTTTGTGAAGTCCAGTATTCCCCTTTTTTGCAACATTTAATATAGACCCTCACCCAAATAGGTGACCCCCAAGCCATTTCTGTTCCACCTGAGTGGCGATGGTTAGTCCCGGCTGTAGTAAATATTTTTCAGGGAAATCTGTTTATTCTCGCCAGGATTTTGGCTGAGCAAAGACAGAATACCGGTCAGGTCTTTGAGGTCGGTGCCAGCATTTAATTCGTCTATCGACAGCTTATAGCTGGACCATTGATCAGTCACCTGGTTGGCTGTGCCTGGCCCAAATGCTGCAAAACTATTGATCTGATCACCATCCAGATAGCGCCCGGTTTGGAAACCTATATTAAAGCTAACATCTGCATCACCTCTAATTTCAAAATGCAGATAACCAGATTTAAAATTCTCCAGGTTTTCGCCCACCTCAGCCTGAAACTCCAGACTGGTGCCCCACCAGTCACTGGTGCGAGTTGTTATGCTCACCACACCTTGCTGAGACATCTCAATACTGACTGTGCCCTCCCAGGGGATCAGTTTGAGAACTGCACTGGGGTAAGTCATATTATTGCTATCGGAGGGCTGCATAGACTCATGCACCACGATATAGCGATCAGCAGTTACAGCTTCTCCGGGAACAGCAGCTGGATTTACTGTAGTAGTTTTACGAATCGCCATGCGGCTCTTAAAGGGCGGGTTGAGCACCTCAGCCAACAGTTTTGTCTCGTCGCCACCATAGCTTTTTACCAGAGGTCGGCCGTCGCGGGTCAAACCGTCAAAACCACCCTGATCAAAGATATCCCAGAGGGCGTATTTCACTTCATTATTGAGCCTTATCAACCCAAAATGGTTTTCAGAACCCCAGGCATCCCCTGAGTCTTTCCACTGTTCGTCAAAGGCCTCGAAATAGAATAACGACATGCCGGCCCGGTCAGTCCAGTCCCGCATATAGTTGTAAAATAGCTTTGCTTTGTATTCATCCGCTGCTTTTGAACCCTTGGCACCATAGGCAGCAGAGTCGCTGGAAGCCCAGCCAGTCTCACCTATATGGATGGGTTTATCCAGACCTAAACTCTCTACATAGTCTGCCACTCCCTGGTACTGTGAGGCGGCATAGTCCACTGCTCGCGCCATGGCTGCTGCTGTCATCTCCTGCTTGGACAGCTGCTCTTCGTCTGCCAACACACCCCAAAAATCCTGGTTATAAAAAGAGTCATGGAAGGGATAGGTGTGCACAGACAGGAAATCTACCGCTTTAATCAGTGCGGCTAAATCTTCAGTCTGATAAAACTTGGCACCACCACCCCAGGATTCATAGTTGTCTGAACTGGTAATCCAGATATCCGGGTTTAGCTCACCAGAGGCTTTTAGGGCCTGCAAATGGTTGACCCACTTGAGAACTGTCTTGGGGTAGACAAAGTAATTGACCGCCCACTGCACCATGGCTTCGTTGCCCACAGCAATGGCCTTAACAATATCGGGATACTGGTTGGCCATGGCCACCGCCGTATCTATCTCGCTGGTGTTGTTGTCGATATTGCCTCTGTGGTGATCAGTGCGACCATCCCTATCCCAGGCATTATGGGCCTCGATCCAGGTGCCGATCATCAGGTACATTTCAAACTCTGGATCCTGATCCTTCAGAGCTTTAATCGCCGCTAACAGCCGCTCTACCTGAGGGTACTGGGAGGTGTTGTAGGTGCGCAGCACCTTAATACCCATGGCAGAGAGTATTTTTAAATCCTCGGTTAGCTGTTCATGGGTTGGAGCCAGATCTCGGCTCTTGCCACGGTAGCCGCCATAGGAAAATGCTGGATAGTCTAGATTTCCCA
>Ga0208304_10000971_pt1 | contig 14275 bp, 11 predicted proteins | sample ColrivemetaGS713_FD_187603 | JGI IMG/M metagenome (GOLD analysis project Ga0208304, IMG submission 187603) | Estuarine microbial communities from the Columbia River estuary - Flood tide ETM metaG S.713 (SPAdes) (version 2) | ecosystem: Environmental > Aquatic > Marine > Intertidal zone >... | reverse complement strand
CGGGGTCGATATTGGTGACGATCGCGATGGTCGCAGGCAGGCGGTTAAAGGTGCCGTCGCTTTCATCCGCTTCGACAACCATCCATTCGCCCTGCCCCACGCGGGCATTGGACCCATAGGCATGGATGATCCCGCCATTGACCACGGTCGGGTCGAAATTGCCGGCATCCAGCAGGGCCGAAACCATCGTCGTTGTCGTGGTCTTGCCGTGCGTGCCAGCCACAGCCACGTTTGACTTCAACCGCATCAGTTCGGCCAGCATCTCGGCCCGGCGCACGATCGGCAGCTTGCGACGGCGCGCTTCGTCCAGTTCGGGGTTTCCCGGTTTGATGGCCGAAGAAATCACCACGACCTGGGCATCGGCCAGATTTTCAGCGCGTTGCCCTTCGAAAATGGTGACACCCATCGCGGCCAGCCGGTCGGTGATTTTCGACGTCTTGGCGTCCGAACCCTGCACGACATAGCCAAAGTTCACCAGAACCTCGGCAATCCCCGACATGCCGATCCCACCGATCCCGACGAAATGGATCGGTCCGACATCCAGTGGAAGTTTCGTTGCAGCAGCGTTCATGGGTCAGTCTTTCTTGTTGGCGGCGAGCTCTTCGACAAGCGCGACAAGCCGCAGGGTCGCATCGGGAATTCCGCAGGACAGGGCAGCCGCAGCCATCTGGTTCGCGGCCACTGGGTTGGTCAGGATCGAGGTCACCTGTTCGCAGAGCGCCTCTACAGTAAAACGGCTCTCGGGCATCAGGATGGCACCGCCAGCCTCGACCAGCGCACGGGCATTCGCCGTCTGTTCATCGCGGATCGCCTGCGCCAGCGGCACGAGGATCGAGGGCCGCCCGATGACAGCGATATCCGCGACCGTCGAAGCACCCGCACGGCAAATCGCAAGCTGGGCCTCGGACAGACGGTCGGGCACGTCATTGAAAAAGGTTTCGACATCGGCCCCGATCCCTGCGCGCGCATAGGCGTCGCTGACACGGGCCACATCTTCGGCACGCGCCTGATGGCCGACGCGGATAAAGCGGCGAATGTCTTCGGGAAGTCGCGACAGGGCCTCGGGCACCACATCGGACAGGATCCGCGCGCCTTGACTGCCGCCCATAATAAAGATCGACATCGGGTAATCACCCGGCGCGATATAGCCTGCACCGGCACGGCGCAGAACGGCGGACCGCACGGGGTTACCGGTATGTTCGCCTGCCACCCCTGCAGGCAGTTCGGTTGGCCATGTGCCGCAGGCGATCTTGTCCACGCGTCGGGCAAAGACCTGATTGACCCGCCCCAGAACGCCGTTTTGTTCATGCAGCATGCGCGGAAGCCGCAGAATAGTCGCCGCCGCCACCGCCGGAATAGAAGGATAGCCGCCAAAGCCTACGACGACCGCAGGCTTGTCGCGCCAGAACCGCCATGTTGCGGCCATGACACCGCCCGCAATACGGAACGGCACCGCCAGCTTGTCCCGCAAACCGCCCCGCGCAAAGGTCGCGCTGCCGACCTGCACGACCTCGACCGCCTTGGGAAAGCCGCCCGTATAACGCGCGCCCCGCACATCTGTGGTCAGGCGGACGCGCCAGCCTTTTTCCAGCATCGCTTCGGCCAAGGCCTGCGCGGGAAACATATGTCCGCCGGTGCCGCCCGCGGCGATGATCAGCAAAGGCGCGGTCACGACCGGCCCCGATTGAACAGGATATCACCGATCCGGCCCTGTGGCCTGCTCCGGGTAAAGGCCAGCAGCATCCCGACAGCGATCCCGCCGGCAATCAGCGACGACCCACCGTAGGACACGAACGGCAGGGTCATGCCCTTGGCCGGCAATAGCCGAACCGCGACGCCCATATTGATCATGGCCTGCACGCCAAAGGCACAGGCGAGCCCCGTTCCGGCCAGCCGGATAAAGGGGTCACGTTCCTTCATCAGCCGCATCAGCGACCGGACGACGATGACCATGTAAAGCGCGATAATCGCGACCACACAGATCAGCCCGTATTCTTCGGCCGCAACCGCGATAATAAAATCGGTATGGGCATCCGGCAGTGACCATTTGACCTGCCCCTCGCCCACGCCCACGCCAAAGAACCCGCCTTCGCGGATCGCGTTCGTCGCATAGCCAAGCTGGGTGCGCGGGTCGAGGTCGGCACTCAGAAACCCGTCGATCCGGCGGGCAAAGTGTTCGGAATTGTGATAGGCGAAATATCCGCCCGCCGACACCAGCGCGGCAAGGCCGGTCAGCAGGGCCATCGGCGCACCGGCCACGAAATACATCACGCCCCACGCAAACAGGATCAGCGCCGCCTGCCCGAAATCGGGTTGGAGCGCGAGGATCAGCACGATCACCACCATAAGGAAAAACGAATAAAGCCGCCCTGGGGGCCCGCCGATTTCAAAACTTGCAGCCATGAACCATGCGGCGACCACGACGAACCCGGGTTTAAGGAATTCCGAAGGTTGGAACGATGCAAAGCCCAATGAATACCAGCGCACAGCGCCTTTGCCGAAATCGGTTCCAAAGACAGGCAACATCGCAAGGGCGATGAATGACAGGATAAACCCGATCACTGCCAGACGCCGGACCAGTGTCGGCGACATCATCGAGGTGGCGACCATGACAACCATTGCCACGCCACCGAAAAACGCCTGACGGCTTACGTAATAAAATGGGTTGAGCCCGTTGCGGGCAGCCAAGGGCGGCGAAGACGCCAGCCCCAGCAAAAGCCCGATGGCAAAAAGCGCAAGGATCGCGCCCAATGTCCATTTGTCGATTGTCCGCCACCAACGTGGAAGGATCGGATCACCGGATTGAACCGGGATCGTCCCATAGACCATTTCCGTCATGGTTATACCGCCAAACTGCCTCTACCGCCTGGGTTCGTCCCAAGTCTGACTATTAGGTTAACCCGATCTTGCCGTGATTTCCAGCGAAATAAGGGGCGTTGTCGGGTCAGAACCACCAGATTTCGCCCCCTCGCTATTCCCGCCACCTTGCCAGTGGCATCGAAAAGCGGCATCGCTGGCCTATGAAAGTCAACACACTCATCCTTGGTGCCGGTGCGGCTGGTCTGTTTTGTGGCGCACATGCAGGGCCCGATACGCTGATCGTCGATCACGCCCGCGCGCCGGGTGAAAAAATCCGGATTTCGGGCGGGGGGCGGTGCAATTTCACCAACCGCGACACCGGCCCGCAGAATTTCATCGGCGAAAACCGGCATTTCCACAAATCCGCCCTCGCCCGCTATACGCCTTGGGATTTCATCAGCTTGCTGGACGCCGCCGGGATCACTTGGCATGAAAAGACGCTGGGCCAGTTGTTCTGCGATGATAAAGCCACGCAGATCGTTACGCTCTTGCTCGATATGGTCGCACAGGCCGGTGCGAAACTCTGGCTGGAAACCACGGTCGGCGAGGTCCGCAAGAGTCCCGATGGCTTTGAAGTCACGCTGACGCGGGGGGGCAAAACCCACAGCGTTTCCGCCCGCAATCTGGTGGTTGCGACGGGCGGAAAATCCATCCCCAAGATGGGCGCTACGGGACTGGCCTATCAGATCGCCGCTCAGTTCGGGTTGCGGGTCACTGAAACGCGCCCTGCCCTTGTCCCCTTTACCTTTGCCGCCGATCGTTTTGCTCCGATTGCCGGTGTAGCACAACCTGCGGTCGCCAAAGCAATCCGCGGCCCCGCCTTTGCCGAGGCGATGCTCTTTACCCACCGCGGTCTTTCCGGTCCGGCGATGCTGCAAATCTCGTCCTATTGGCAGGAGGGTGAGGAGATCGAGGTTGACCTGTTCCACGGCACAGACCCGACCAGAGCGCTTCGCGAGGCCCGCAAGACCGGCCCTAAAAAGAACTTTACGACGATTCTTGGCGGGATGATGCCCACGCGATTGGTGGACCATCTGGCCGAAGCGCACGACCTTTCGGGCAACTGCGCCGAATGGTCCGATACGCGGATCGACAAGCTGGTCACGGACCTGCGGCATTGGCGGCTGAGGCCCACGGGGACCGAAGGCTATCGCACGGCTGAAGTCACCCTTGGCGGGGTCGCCACCGACGGGCTGTCGAGCCAGACTATGGAAGCCAAAACCGTCCCCGGCCTCTATTTCATCGGCGAATGCATGGACGTCACAGGCTGGCTCGGAGGTTTCAATTTCCAATGGGCCTGGGCCAGCGGGCATGCGGCGGCGCTGGCGATTGCGGGAAAGTAGGCACTAAACAGCGGCGGTAGTTGCTAAATCAGCGCCCGCACCCGTGCCGCGAAATCATCGCCGCGTTGTTCGAAGTTATCGTATTGGTCAAAGCTCGCGCAGGCCGGGGCGAGGAGGACGACATCGCCCTTTTCCGCCTCTTCTGCGGCCCGGGCCACGGCGCGTTCCATCGTGGTGCAAACCTCGGCGTCGACGCCTTCGAGCTTGCGGGCAAAGGCTTCGGCCTCGCGTCCGATGACATAGGCTTTGGCGACCGAGCCGACAAAGGGCATCAGCCCTGCCAGCCCGCCTTCTTTCTCAAGCCCCCCACAGATCCAGCGGATGCGCGGGAAGGCTTGCAGCGCCTTGGCGGCGGCGTCGACATTGGTGGCCTTGCTGTCATTGACGAAGCGCACGCCATCTTTCTCGCCGACCAACTGGCTACGGTGCGGCAGGCCGGGATAGGTTTTCATCGCCTCTTCAATCGCCTTTGGCCCCAGCCCGATCGTGCGGCAAGCGGCATAGGCGGCGCAGGCGTTCTGGTGGTTATGGGCACCGGGCAGACCCCCGATCCCCCGCAGATCGATCGAGGCGACCTGTTTGCCGCGACGGTATTCCGACAGGAAACCTTTGCGTGCAAAGACGGTCCAGCCCCCTTTGTCGAGTTTCTGACCCGACGAAATCCGAATGACGCGGTCATCGCCCGGGCCTTCGGACAATTGATTGGCGATATACTGGCCCTCGATCTCGTCCACCCCGATGATCGCGCGGTCCGGCCCGCCTTCGGCAAAGAGCCGGCGTTTGGCCGCGAAATAGCCGCCGGGGCCAGCGTGCCGATCCAGATGGTCAGGCGAAAGATTGGTAAACACGGCCACATCCGGCGTCAGCGCACGGGCAAGGTCGGTCTGATAGGACGACAGTTCGATCACCACAACCTCGCCATCCCGCGCCGGTTCGATATCCAGAACCCCGCGTCCGATGTTGCCCGCCAGCTGGGTCGGGCGGCCACATTCGGCAAGGATATGATGGGTCAGGGCAGAGGTCGTCGATTTTCCGTTCGACCCGGTGATCGCGATCACTTTGGGGGTCTGGTCGAAATCGTCCCAGTCCCGCGTGGCCCAAGACCGAAAGAACAGGCCAATGTCATTATCGACAGGCACGCCCGCTGCCCATGCCGCGGCAATAACGGGGTTCGGGCGGGGATAAAGATGCGGGATGCCCGGCGAGGTGACGAGGCAAGCGATGTCATCAAAGGCCCCTGCCCGTGTCAGATCGCGGATCTCGAACCCTTCGGCCTCGGCCGTGTCGCGGGCAGGAACGGAATCGTCCCAACACACCGGATGCGCACCACCCGCAACGAGCGCCTTGGCCGTCGCACGGCCTGATCGGCCTAGACCCAGCACCGCGACAGTCTTGCCTTCGAACCCTTGAACCGGAATCATGCCTTTTGTCCCTTTGTTTGTGCTGTGACTTTGACCGGATCGTTGCGCCCAAAGCAAGTGAAGGGGGGCGCTGCCCCCCGTCCTCGTTCCCGAGGACTCCCCCCGGGATATTTATGGGCCTCTGAGAAAGGGGGGGTGTTAGCGCACCTTCAGCGTGGCCAGCCCGATCATCGCGAGGATCAGGCTGATGATCCAGAAACGGATCACGATTTGCGGTTCGCTCCAGCCCTTTTTTTCATAGTGGTGGTGGATCGGGGCCATCAGGAACACTCGCTTGCCTGTCCGTTTGAAATAGGCGACCTGAATGATGACCGACAGGGTTTCGACGACGAACAACCCACCCACAATGGCCAGAACGATTTCATGTTTTGTCGCGACCGCAATCGCGCCCAAGGCCCCGCCGAGTGCGAGCGAGCCAGTGTCGCCCATGAACACCGCAGCCGGCGGCGCGTTATACCAAAGGAACCCGAGGCCCCCGCCGATCAGAGCGGCACAGAAAATCACGATTTCGCCCGATTCCGGCACATAGTGCAGCCCGAGGTAATCGGAATAGTCGACCCGCCCCACAAAGTAGGAAATGATCCCGAATGTCGCCGCCGCGATCATCACCGGCATCACGGCGAGGCCATCCAGCCCGTCGGTGAAATTGACCGCGTTCGCGGCCCCCACGATGACCAGCATTGCGAATGGTACGAACAGGAACCCAAGATTGATCAGCGTATCCTTAAAGACCGGCAGCGCGAGTTTATTGGTCAGCATTTCGGGATGGTATTGCGCCGCCCAAAAGCCCGCGAGCGCGGCAACCAAAAACCCAGCCACCAGACGGATCCGGCCAGACACCCCCGCCGTCGTCTGTTTACGCACCTTGGCATAATCGTCGGCAAACCCGATCAGGGCATAGGACAGGGTGACGAACATGACCAAGAGCACATAAGGATTGTCCAGCCGCGCCCAAAGCAACGTCCCGACTGTCAGCGACGACATGATCAGCAGCCCGCCCATTGTGGGGGTTCCAGCCTTGACGAAATGGCCTTCGGGTCCATCAGAGCGGATCGGTTGCCCCTTACCCTGTTTGCGCCGCAGAACATTGATCAGCGGACGGCCAAACATGAAACCAAAGACAAGCGCCGTCAGAAAGGCTCCGCCAGCGCGGAACGTAATGTAGCGAAACAGGTTGAAGAAATCGCCACCATCCGAAAGTCCGGTCAACCAATACAGCATGCTACCTTAGGCCTCTTGTTCAAAGTTCGGTCTGCGTTGCCCCAATTTCCGCAGGACGTCAACGACCATACTGACCTTGCTGCCCTTGGACCCTTTGACCAGCACAACATCGCCGGTATCGACCAGTCGCGCGGCCTCGGCGGCCAGATCCTGCGCGGTCAGAACCCAGCGCCCCTTTTGTCTGTCGGGCAGCGCGTCGTAAAGATTGCGCATCCGCGGCCCGACGCAATGCACCAAGGTCAGCGCGGGCATCGACGGGTCGTGGACCACAGCGCGATGCAGATCGGCCTCTTCGGGACCCAATTCCAGCATATCGCCCAGAATGGCGATCCGGCGCCCTTTTTCGATCCGCCCGACCCCGTCGCGGGGCGACATGGCAGCGATCACTTCGAGCGAGGCGGAAAGCGAGGTTGGATTGGCGTTGAACGCATCATCCAGCAGTTCGAAATATTCGCCTTCGCGGGCGGGGTCGGTGACGATCACTTCGCGGGTGCCGCGCCCTGCGGGAGGGGCCCAATGTGCCAGATCCATGATCGCTTGGGTCCGGTCCGCGCCGAGTGCGGCGACAACCGCGATGACACCGGCGGCATTCATCGCGAAATGCCGCCCTTCGGTGCCGACTTTGAACAGGATCGGCGTCCGCCAGGCCCGCATTTCGCCGACCGTATGGCCCTGCCGGATGCGAGCGGACAACAGACGGTGGTGGTTGCCGGGGGCGGCACCAAAAGTGATGATGCGCGCCCCGGCCTTTTGTGCGGCATCGAACAGGATAGGCGAGGTCGGAAGGTCGCCGTTCAGCACCGCCACGCCTTTGGGTTCCAGCCCGACACAGATAGAGGCTTTTTCTTCCGCGATCCCGTCAATCCGTCCAAAGGCCTCTAGATGGGCGGGGGCGACGGTGGTGACCATCACCACATGTGGGCGCGCCATCCGTGTCAGCGGCGCGATTTCACCGGGGTGGTTCATCCCGATCTCGATCACCGCGAAACGGGCGTCGGCAGGCATCCGCGCAAGGGTCAGCGGAACCCCCCAGTGATTGTTATAGGATGCCTCGGCGGCGTGGGTTTTGCCCTGCCCCGCCAAGGCAGCGCGGAGCATTTCCTTGGTCGAAGTCTTGCCGACAGATCCCGTCACCGCCACCACACGCGCCTTTGTCCGCGCACGGGCGAAACGGCCCAAGTCTTCGAGCGCGGTGAGGACGTCAGGCACGATCAGCAGTGGGGCGTCGTCGGGCACACCAGGGGGGCGATGGGTCACGAGGGCGGCCGCGGCACCATTCTGCAGGGCTTGGGCCACAAATTCATGCCCGTCCCGCGCGGCCTTGAGTGCGACAAAGAGATCGCCCTTTACAAGGGTCCGCGTGTCAATCGACACGCCATCGGCCTGCCATTCAACGGTGGAGGTTCCGCCCGTGGCCGCGACCGCATCGCGGCTGATCCAAAGGGTCATATCCGGCCCTCCAATGCAGCGACCGAGATGCTGGCCTGTTCAACATCGTCAAAGGGCAGCACTTGCCCGCCGACGACCTGACCGGTTTCATGGCCTTTGCCACAGATCAACAGGGCATCGCCGGGTTCGAGCATATCAACACCGCGCAGGATCGCTTCGGCCCTATCGCCGACCTCGGTCACCCGATCTGCGCCACCTGCGGATCGCGCACCTGCCAGCACCGCCGCGCGGATCGCGGCCGGGACTTCGGAACGGGGGTTGTCGTCGGTTACGATGACGAAATCGGCGTTTTCGACCGCAGCGGCCCCCATCAGCGGGCGTTTGGTGGTATCTCGGTCGCCGCCTGCCCCAACAATTGCGATGATCCGCCCCATGACATGTGGGCGCAGCGCACGCAGGGCAGTCTGGATCGCGTCGGGGGTATGGGCATAGTCGACGAAAACCGCCGCGCCATTGTCCCGCGTCGCGGCAAGCTCCATCCGCCCCCGCACCGTCCGCAAATGGGGAAATGTTTCGAACACAGCGTCGGGATCATCGCCCGCGCCAATCACCAAACCGGCCGCCAACAGCACGTTGTCAGCCTGAAAACCGCCGACGAGGTTCAGGCGGGTTTGATAACGCTTGCCACGAAGGGTGAATCGAATGTCCTGCCCTGTCGCGTCGAACCGCTGGGACATCAGGCGCAGATCCGCCGCATCCGACCGCCCCACGCCGATGGTCCGCAGCCCGCGATCGTCGGCCACAAAGGATACCGTCACGCCCTTGGGGTCATCCATATCGATGACAGCGACCGCCTCGGGGGGAAGGACACGCGTGAACAGACCCAGCTTTGCCTCGAGATAGGCCGAAAACGTCTTGTGATAATCGAGGTGGTCTTGGGTGAAATTGGTAAATCCGCCTGCTTTCAGCAAAACCCCGTCCAAGCGCCGCTGGTCAAGCCCATGGGAAGAGGCCTCCATTGACAGGTGGGTGACACCAGCTGCGGCGGCCTCGGCCATGACCCTATGAAGGGTGATTGGGTCGGGCGTGGTGTGATGCAGGGGCGCTGTATAGGCGCCTTCGACACCTGTGGTGCCGAGATTTGCCGCCACATAGCCCATTTCAGCCCAGATCTGGCGGCAAAAACTGGAAACCGAGGTCTTGCCGTTGGTGCCCGTCACCGCAACAACCGTTTCAGGTTGCCGTCCAAACCAGAGCGCCGCCGTCTGCGCCAAGGTCTGGCGCGGGTCTTCGGCCACGATCACGGCGACATCCATGCCAGCGCTTGCCTCAGCGATCATGGCCGCGCCTGCGACATCGGTTAGAATGGCTGCGGCACCGTCGGCGATCACTTTGCCTGCAAAGCTCGCGCCGTGCACCTTGGTGCCGGGCAGCGCGCAAAACAGCGCGCCTTGGGTAACTTCGCGGCTGTCAGTGGTCAGCGACGTCACAACCGGGTTCTTGCCACCCTGCGCATGCAGCCCAAGGTCCGCCAAAGTTGTCTTCATTCCAGCGGTCCCGTTTGTCATGTCATCACCCAGATCTAGTGTGAATTGAGGGATACACTAACTAGTTCGGGGTTTTCAATGATTGGTCTGATCCCCAGCAGCGGCGCGACGCGACGGATCATCTCGGCAGCGACGGGAACTGCCGTCCAGCCCGCGGTCCGACGCGGTTCCGTGCCCGAGGTTTCAACCGGTTCGTCCAAAGTCACGACCAGCGCATAGCGCGGATTCGAGGCGGGAAAGACGCTGGCAAAGGTCGCGATGACCTTGTCGTCGTAATAGCCGCCCGTCGGGCGCGGTTTGTCGGCGGTGCCGGTCTTGCCTGCCACCTCGTATCCGGGAACCTCGCCAAAGGATGCTGTGCCACGGGTCACTACCTGCCGCATCATCGAAACCGCCGCTTGCGCCGTTTCAGGACGCATAACGGATGGCCCCAAGGGGCGGGGTTGGTCGCTGTGGATCAAGGTCGGAATGACGCGGTGACCGCCATTTGCAATCGACGCATAGGCCGCCGCAAGATGAACGGGCGAGGCAGACAGACCATGGCCGTAGGAAATCGTCATGGTCGAGATTTCAGACCATTGGCGCGGGATCAGCGGCTGACCAGCACGGGCCTCGGGCATTTCGATCCCGGTCGGGTTCAGGAACCCGAGGCTGTCCAGAAACGCCTTTTGCCGTTCCGGTCCGATCAACAGAGCGATACGCGCAGTTCCGACGTTCGACGATTTGACGATCACATCGGTGACAGAGTTTTGCGGGCCATAGCTGTGGAAGTCATTGATATTGAACCGTCCCCAGCGCAGCGGGCCCTGAGTGTCGATCATCGTTTCGGGATTGACCAGACCCAGATCGAGCGCCTGACTGACCGCCAGAATCTTAAAGGTCGACCCCAATTCATAGACGCCCTGAACCGCACGATTGAACAGCGGGCTGTCGGACTGGTCGCCTTGGGTCAGGACGCGGGGCCGATTGTTGGGGTCAAAGTCGGGCAAAGATGCCATCGACAGGATTTCGCCGGTGTGCACGTCCATCAGGACCGCAGCCGCACCCTTGGCGTTCATCAGCATCATGCCGCCGGCAAGGACTTCCTCGACCGCGGCCTGAACTGTCAGGTCCAGCGACAGTTGCAGCGGCGCTCCTTCGTTTGCGGGGTCACGCAGGTAGCTGTCGAACTGGCGTTCGACACCCGCCACGCCGATCACTTCGGCGGAGTCGACACCCTCACGGCCATAGCTTGCTCCGCCAAGGATATGAGCGGCAATCGGGCCATTGGGATAGAGGCGCATTTCACGCGGACCGAACAGCAGGCCCGGTTCGCCGATATCATGGACGGCCTGCATCTGTTCGGGGCTGATCTGGCGGCGAATCCACAGAAACTTGCGGCTGCCCGTAAAATCTTTGAGCAGGCGTTCGTGATCCAATTCGGGGAAAATCTCTGTCAGCTTTTCGGCTGCGAGTTCCGGGTCGATCATCTGCTGGGGCTGGGCATAAAGCGAATGGGTGTCCAGATTGGTCGCCAAAATCCGGCCATTGCGGTCGATGATGTTCGATCTTTGACCAATGATCGGATTGCCGGTGGCAACGGCTGTCGGCTCTTCTGGCACCGAATTGGCGATCACGCCCATTTTGATGCCGATGGCGGAAAAGGCGACAAAGAACACAGCGCCCAACACCAAAAGGCGGCCCTCGGCCCGCAGGCGGGCACCGTCGCGCATGGATTCATGCCGCAACCGTTTGTTTTCGCTTTCGATCGCGTCGGGGTTTTCGCCTTTTTGCCGAGCCTTTAGGATACGCGCCAGCGGGCGGAGCGGTGTGCGGATCATAGCCCCTCTCCTTGGATTGCGTTATCCGACGAAACCTCGATTGAATTCAGAATAGGGAGCTGTTCAGGCATCGGATAGCTGATCTGGTCCACCCGTCCAAAGGCCTCGGGCATCAGGGGCAACAGTCCCAGCCGTTCGAAATTAAGGTCGGCAAGGTCACGCAGACGGTCGGGGCGGTTCAGATAGGCCCATTCGGCGTCGAGCATGTTCAGCCGCTCATGGCCCGCCCCAATGGCGGCATGAAGTTCCCGAACCTCTTTTATCGCCTGCTGGGTCGCATAGTTTTCGCGATAGGCCCAAAAGCCTAGCGCAACAACGATCAAACCCGTCAGGACAACCAGAATCGCCCGCATCACCTTTCCCCTTTTCTCAGCGGCATCCCCAATGCCGCCCGATCCACGGGTTTCGCAGGCGTATCCGTGCGCCGCGCCATCCGCAGTTTCGCCGACCGTGACCGTGGATTTTCAGAAAGTTCCTGATCATCCGGCCCGATCGCCTTTTTGTTCACCAGTTCAAAGGCTGGTTTTTCCTGTTGCAGCGCAGGGGCATAGCGGTTGGCGTTGGCCTGCCCACCGGCCCGAAGCTGCAGAAACCGTTTGACCATGCGGTCCTCGACCGAATGGAAGGTCACGACGGCCAATATGCCGCCGGGACGTAAGGCCCGTTCGGCGGCCATCAAACCGGCGGCCAATTGGCCGTATTCGTCGTTCACAGCGATGCGCAACGCCTGAAAGGTCCGAGTGGCCGGATGGCTCTGCCCCGGTTTCTGACGCGGCAGGCAGGATTCGACGATCCGCGCCAATTGCAGGGTTGTCGTGACAGGGCGGGCCGCAACGATGGCCCGCGCGATCCGGCGCGATGCCCGTTCTTCGCCATAAAGATATAGGATATCCGCGATTTCGGCCTCGTCCGCGGTATTCACGATATCGGCGGCGGTTTCACCAGACTGGCTCATCCGCATGTCGAGGGGACCGTCTTTCTGGAACGAAAATCCGCGTTCGGCAGTGTCGATCTGCATCGACGACACGCCGATATCCAGCACCACACCGTCTAGGTCCTGACCGTAGTCGTCCAATTCTGAAAAAGTGCCGCGGACCATCTGCAAACGGTCGCCATAGGCGGCAGCCCAATTGGCGGCCATGTCAAACACCAGCGGATCACGGTCCACCGCGATCACCTTGTCCGCACCGGCATCCAGAAACGCGCGCGTATAACCGCCAGCGCCAAAGGTGCCATCCAGCCAAGTGCCGGACATTGGCGTCACCGCCGACAAAATCGGGCGGATCAGAACGGGGATGTGGGGGTCTGTGGCAGCAGATTGGGACATTTCTTAGGTGCCCCCAAGAAGGCTAAGCGGATCAAAGCCTTCTTCCTGTTCCTGCAGCCATTCGGTGATTTCATCCACCACCTCGACCTTGAAGGTCTCGGACTTCCACATCTCGAAATGGTCGCCCATACCGCGGAAATAAATCTCACCCTCTTCGATGCCGAGCTTTTGTCGCATGTAAAGCGGCATGATGATGCGCCCGTCCTTGTCAACGTCGAGCGTCGCGGACTGGGTGACCATCAGGTAATTCAACTTGGCGCGGTTCTTGTCGCCGCGCGGCATGGCGTTGATCTGGGCGACGATGCGGTCGTATTCTTCGACCGTATAGGCGTGCAGGGCGTCTTTGAGATGCGCGCCATAGATCACTTGCATTTTCGGGGTGCGTCCGGCGGTCCATTCGGGATCGCCCGTTTCAAGCACACGGCGATAAGGGGCCGGAATCGACATCCGCCCCTTTGCATCTACCTTCTGGTAGGCCTCGCCTGTGAACGCTTGAACCACTGTCCCGCGGCCCTTTCCGTTAATTCCTTCCCCCGCCGTAGCAACCCGACCTGATCAAAATCGGGGTCTTAAAAAGGGAAACGGCGAGTTGATCTGCTGCCACTGATCAACTCGCCGCCCTCGTCCCTTTCGGGATGTCCGACTGCGCGCGCCACCTGGGGGGATGTCTGCTCGCTCGCGCGCCGGATCTCTTTGGTCGGTCGAATTCGGGGGCCTGTATGAAACCTGCTTTTGCCGGTGGGGTTCTTTTTCGCCCCGTTTTGTTCGTGTCCCGTCGTCTTCCGATGACCTATTCATGCCGGATGATTTTGGGTCTGGCAACAACTTTCTGGAACTACATGGAACTAGATGGTGTTTTTGGGAAAGTCCGGAAACAACACATAGTGCCTTAGAGGTCGAGACCTCCCCTTAAGTGGTGCAAACAGCGAACAAAGCCACTAGATATAGTTCCTCGGTGCCGCTCATGGGCGGTTCCATAATATTCCATGTTTTTTCTGGGTGCGCTGTGAAACTGGTTCCAGACCGATCAGATCGGGGTCAATAACGGCATAAATCAATGCAAATCACGCCGAATCACGGCTGGGTGATTCGGCGTGTGCTGTCAGATTCCATGAGATTCCAGACGGGAGCGGGTCAGGCCATCCCGCCAGCGATCAGCCCTTTGGCGATCCGCGCATAGGCCTCGGCGATCGGGCCATGGCCTGCGGCGACTGGAACACCGGCATCACCTGCCAGTCGCGTCCCCAGATCAATCGGCAGCTCGCCCAGATAGGGCAAGCCGCGCAACTGCGCCTCGATCCGCACGCCGCCAGACCCAAAGATATGTTCTTCGTGTCCGCAGTTCGTG
>Ga0208304_10000951_pt1 | contig 14409 bp, 13 predicted proteins | sample ColrivemetaGS713_FD_187603 | JGI IMG/M metagenome (GOLD analysis project Ga0208304, IMG submission 187603) | Estuarine microbial communities from the Columbia River estuary - Flood tide ETM metaG S.713 (SPAdes) (version 2) | ecosystem: Environmental > Aquatic > Marine > Intertidal zone >... | reverse complement strand
TTTTAATGCCACATGAAGATTCTGAAAAAGGGTTGTATATGTTTGTAACTAGCATTGATGAAATAGAAGAACTGACTGGTATTGACTTTTTCCCTGAATTAGAAGATGGTTTAGAAAACAAATTAGAAGCTTCTACCAGCTATTCAAATTGGAGTTTTAGATAAAAAAGAATTTTAGGGTAACAAAATTTAGTTATTGGTTATATAGTAGTAAAGAAACAAATTTTTACAAACTATAAAGCAACTATTATGAAAACTAAATTATTTTTAATCGCAACATTATTTATTACAACAATTACTTTTTCACAAACAACTAAAAAAGGATATGACTACTATAAAGCCAAATCCGATATAGCTAAAAGTCAAAAAATGAACAAAGCTGAATTAATCGACGCTATGGCAAAGGATGTTAATTCTAGAAAAAAGATTTTGGGTAAAATGGGTAATCACCCAAATTCTACTAAACACAACTGGATTCAAACACCTAGTAGAGCAAAAAGTTCAAATCAAACAAATGATTTACATCTAAGAAAAAGACCAGGTAGAAGTCAAGGTGATCCAGTTCCTGGGATTGGTATTACTATAGAACAAGGATTTGCACAAGATGGAGATGATCTTATTTTAAGAAAAAGACCAGGAAGAACCACTTACGGAAATACAATTAATATTATACAGGGTGATTCAACTATCACTCATCTTAGAAATAGACCTGTAATAACCATCCCAACAAAAAATTATAATAGTTCTAGAAGTAATAAAAATCCTAATCACTAATTAAAAAAGCCTTCAATTGAAGGCTTTTTATTATTTATTTATAAATTTTTATTTAATTAAAATACTACTTCCAGAATGCTGCATATAATGCCACTAAAATAATCATAACAGCAAAGGCCCCTATATTAAATTTAGGACTCGTTTTAAACAGATTTTTAGTTAACGGAATTCCTTTTTCATCATCCGCACCTTTATGCTGGAAATAACTAACTAAAGCAATTACTATAGAAGTTAAAATAAAGGTATATCCCATTTGATCCATAAAAGGAACATCAACAAAAAGCGAACTCGTTGACCAACCTTTTGGCGCTACTTTAAAGTACATTGCAATAGGAATTGATGCCAAAGCACCAACAATTGCCCCTTTGTTTGTTGTTTTTTTCCAGAATAAACCTAACATAAATACAGCTAAAATACCAGGGCTTACTACTCCCGTATATTCTTGAATAAATTGGAATGCCTGATCTATTCCTCCTAATAATGGAGCCATAATACAAGCTATTATTAATGCCACTGCTGCAGATATTCTACCCATATTCACGGTTGCTTTATCACTTGCATTTTTATTGATATATTGCTTGTAGATATCCATAGTAAAAATGGTTGATGTCGAATTCAACATAGATGCTAAAGAAGAAACAATTGCCGCTGCTAATGCCGCAAATGCAACACCTTTTAAACCAGTTGGTAAAAATTGCAACAACCAAGGATATGCTTTATCAGCTTGTTCTGCTGAAGGTAAATTTTGCAATCCTGCAGCTCCAAGCCTAGCCATAATTTCAGGGTCATTTACCATAACGTACGCTGCAATTCCTGGAATTACAACTATTAAAGGAATAATTAACTTTAAGAACGCAGCTAATAAAATCCCTTTTTGAGCTTCTTTTAATGATTTAGCAGCTAAGGTTCTCTGAATAATATATTGGTTAAAACCCCAATAATATAAATTTGCTACCCACATACCTCCAACAAGTACACCTAAACCTGGTAAATTATTAAACTCCGGATTCGACTTATCTAAAATCATAGCAAACCGTTCTGGAACTGCATCATAAACTGTTTTTAATCCTTCAACAACACCTTCTCCACCCGATACCGTGTTTAAAGCTAAATAAGTTGTTGCTAGACCTCCTAATACTAAAAATATAACCTGAATAACATCTGTCCAGGCCACAGCAGATAAACCTCCATAAAGTGAATAAGCAGCTGCAAAAAGTGCCAATCCAATTACACCATAAATCATAGGAACACCCATAATAGTTTCAAGTGCTAATGAACCTAAATACAACACCGTTGTTAAATTTACAAACACATAAAGTGCAATCCAAAAGACTGCTAAAATCGTTTTTAAATTAGTTGAATATCTTTTTTCAACAAATTCAGGAATCGTATACAATCCTTTTTCAATAAATATTGGAAGAAAATATTTACCTACAATTATTAAAGTAATCGCTGCCATCCATTCATAGGAAGCAATCGCTAAACCAGAGGCAAAACCTGAACCTGACATTCCAATAAATTGCTCAGCTGAAATATTTGCGGCAATTAAAGAAGCTCCAATAGCCCACCATGGCAATGATTTACTTGCTAAGAAATAATCTTCTGCATTTTTCTCATGTCCTTTTTTATCTCTGGACACCCACAAACCTACACCTAAAATTAATATGGCATAAGCTATAAAAATGAAATAATCCCAAAATCCGAAATTAGTTGTCATAATAATATATATAGTTTAGTTAAATTTTTTATCTAAATACGCTTTTGTTTGTTTACTAAATCAAAAGTAACTTTTAATCATATTATTGCTATAAAAAATCTTATGCTTATGGGTTAAAATTAAAATAACCGTTATTTGTACATTAAATATTTTATAAGTTGCTAACTTACTGATTTTTTCACAAAAAATAATTACTTTATACTAAAATAGTATTGGAGAAAGTTAATTTCTAAAATATAAACTTGTTAAAATTTTCATAAAAAAAATAATCTAAGTTCTAGGTTATTTTTCTTTCTATAAATTTAGGTTTTAATAAGACTATACTTAATGAATAAAATATTGTATTTCGTTTTATGTGTATTATTAATTTCTTGTAAAACAGAAAAAAAGGAGGCTAAACCAACTTCTGAAAATAGTACTGTTGAAGTTTATGAATTTAATACGCTAGAGTTATTATTAAATAAAAAAGACAACAAGACGTACGTGATAAATTTTTGGGCTACTTGGTGCGCACCTTGTGTTAAGGAATTACCCTATTTTCAAGAAATACATGATGAATATAAAAACAAAAATGTAGAGGTTATTTTGGTAAGTTTGGATTTTCCTGACAAGTTAGATTCAAATTTAATTCCATTCATTAAAAAAAATAGTATTCAACCAAAAGTTATTTTACTGGATGCCCCAAATGAAAACGAATGGATCCCAAAAATAGACGAATCGTGGTCAGGAGCGATTCCTGCAACTATAATTTATAATAAAAACAAACGCTCTTTTTACGAGCAGTCTTTCACTCGAGAAGAATTAATTAATGAACTAGAAAAATTTATTTAAACCTACAATTATGAAAAAACTACAATTATTTTTATTGCTATCAACTGTTACGTTGATTTTTGCCTTTGTAAAACCATCAACAAATAACGAAGGTTATAAAGTTGGTGATATTGCTACAGATTTTTCTTTAAAAAATGTTGATGGCTCAATGGTTTCAATGTCTAATTTTGAAAATGCAAATGGTTTTATTGTAATTTTCACCTGCAACACTTGTCCGTATTCTGTTGCTTATGAAGATCGAATTATTGCTTTAGATAAAAAATATAAAAACCTTGGTTATCCTGTAATTGCAATTAACCCAAACGATCCTGAGGTACAAAGCGGTGATAGTTTTGACTTAATGAAAGTTAGAGCGAATGAAAAAGGATTTACATTTCCATATTTGTTAGATGAAGGACAAAAAATATACCCACAATATGGAGCTACTAGAACACCTCACGTTTTTGTACTGCAAAAAGTTGAAGATGGTCTAAAAGTTGAATATATTGGAGCTATTGATGATAGTTCTAGAGATGCCAATGCGGTTAAAACAAAATATACCGAAAACGCAGTAGATGCTTTATTAAATGGTGAAGTTATAAGTGAGCCTAACACTAAGGCAATTGGTTGTTCAATAAAAGTTAAATCATAATAAAAAAAGCTTCTCAAATTGAGAAGCTTTTTTTTTGTGCGGGCGGGGAGACTCGAACTCCCACACCTTGCGGCACCAGATCCTAAGTCTGGCGTGTCTACCAATTCCACCACGCCCGCGTAGTAAATTGTGGGTGCAAATATACACAATACTTTAAAATTGCAAAGTAGTTATTGAATATTTTTTTAATCAATTTTAATCAAAAAAAAATTACGTAATTTTGAGTAAATAAATACAACTTTTAATGGAAAATATAAAATCATACGTACAACAAAATAAAGACCGGTTCATTAATGAACTTATAGAATTACTAAAAATTCCTTCTATAAGTGCTGATTCTGCTTATAGCCAAGATGTTTTAAATACCGCAGATGCTATAAAAATTGCATTAGAGAAAGCAGGATGTGAGAAAGTTGAAATATGTGAAACACCTGGTTACCCAATAGTTTATGGTGAAAAAATAATTGATCCTAATTTACCAACAGTATTGGTTTATGGACATTATGATGTTCAGCCTGCCGATCCAATTAATTTATGGGATTCCCCCCCATTTGAACCTGTAATTAAAACTACAGAAAAACATCCTGATGGGGCAATTTTTGCACGTGGTGCGTGTGACGATAAAGGTCAAATGTATATGCATGTAAAAGCGTTAGAATATATGACAGTAAACGGTAATTTACCGTGTAATGTAAAATTTATGATTGAAGGTGAAGAAGAAATTGGTTCTTCTAGTTTGGCTTGGTTTGTTGAACGCAATCAAGAAAAATTAGCCAATGATGTTATTTTAATTTCAGATACAGGGATGATTTCGAACACGCAACCATCTATTACTACTGGTTTACGTGGATTGAGTTATGTTGAAGTTGAGGTTACAGGTCCGAATAGAGATTTACACTCAGGGTTGTATGGAGGCGCTGTTGCAAATCCTATTAATATTTTAACAAAAATGATTGCTTCTTTGCATGATGAAAACAATTATATTACAATTCCAGGTTTTTATGATAAAGTTGAAAATTTATCAAAAGAGGAACGCGCTGAAATGGCAAAAGCACCATTTTCTTTAGAGGCTTATAAAAAAGCGTTGGATATTGATGAAGTATTTGGAGAAAAAGGATATACTACTAACGAACGTAATTCAATCAGACCAACATTAGATGTAAATGGTATTTGGGGAGGCTATACAGGTGAAGGTGCAAAAACGGTAATTGCCAGTAAAGCCTATGCGAAGATTTCTATGCGTTTGGTTCCTAATCAAGATTGGAAAGATATTACAGCACTTTTTAAAGCACATTTTGAAAGTATTGCTCCTAAAGCTGTAACCGTAAAAGTGACACCGCACCATGGCGGACAAGGGTATGTGACTCCAATTGATAATATTGGATACAAAGCAGCTAATAAAGCGTATACAGAAACATTTGGAATTCCTGCAATTCCACAACGATCAGGAGGAAGTATTCCTATTGTAGCGTTGTTTGAAAAAGAATTGAAAAGTAAAACTATTTTAATGGGCTTTGGATTAGACAGTGACGCCATTCACTCACCAAACGAACATTTCGGAATTTTCAACTACCTAAAAGGAATTGAAACCATTCCATTATTCTACAAGTATTTTACTGAAATGAGTAAGTAACTAAAAAAACCTCAAATTTTATTTCTAAAATTTGAGGTTTTTTTTTGGGATTTTCATTATTGTTTGACTCTATAATTATTAACATATTGCCACGTCGTTTTACCAAACTCATTGCAATGACGAAACAATGTTTATCCCGTTATTACGAAGGAGGCACGGCCGTGACAATCTATTGGTTTTGAACTAAATTTTTCTTTTCAAACCTAATTTCACACTTTTCAGTCATCGTATTTTTATAAAAATAACACTCTACATTTGTAGAATTAAAATATTTGTTCTATGTTTGTAGAGTTAATTCTAATAATGTAGAACACATGCAACAATTATCAAAGTCAGAAGAACAAGTAATGCAATATTTATGGAAACGTAAAAAAGCATTTATGAAAGATTTGTTAGAAGATTTTCCAGTACCAAAACCAGCAACAACAACAGTAGCTACATTATTAAAACGCATGAATGATAAAGGTTTTATTGCCTATAATTTATTCGGAAAATCCAGAGAATATTATCCATTGGTTAAAAAAACAGATTATTTTTCAAAGCATGTAAACGGACTCATTAAAAACTTTTTTAACGACAGTGCGTCTCAATTTGCATCGTTTTTCACCAAAGAAACTGACCTATCAACTTCAGAATTAGAAGACTTAAAGAAACTAATAGACGAACAAATAAAAAAACAACAATAATGATAGTTTATATCGTAAAAGCGAGTTTTTGTTTGGCTATATTGTTAGCTGTGTACCATCTTTTTCTAGAAAAAGAAAAGATGCACCAATTTAATAGGTTTTATTTGTTAGGAAGTATTCTCTTTTCTTTTTATGCTCCAACCTTTATTATTTATACTAGCTCACAAACAATTATAGAACCGATTACTAATGTTCAATTATTAACCGATGCTATGATACAAGAAAACACACTTAACTATAGCCATATGCTCTATATTTTATATGGAATTATTGCAGCAATACTGCTCATTCGTTTTACTAAAAATGTGTTCTATTTAATTCATAAAATAAAAACGAATACCAAAGTAACCTACAGAAATGCAACCCTGGTGTTGCTTGCTGAAAAGCTTATTCCACATACATTTTTAAGCTATATTTTCGTTAATAAAAGTGAATTTCAAGAAGACAAACTGGAAAAAGCACTTTTTGAACATGAGCTTACTCATGTAAGAGAAAAACATACCATAGATATTTTTGTAGTTGAGTTATTGCACATAATTTGTTGGTTCAATCCGCTTATTATCTATTTAAAACGTGCTATAAAACTAAATCACGAATTTATTGCAGATAGCAATGTTATTCAATCTTATAACAATACTGCTGAATATCAACACTTATTATTAAGTAAGGTTTCTCAGAATAGACATAGTTACTTGGCCAGTAATTTTAATTATTTACTCACAAAAAAACGATTAATTATGATGACAAAACAAAGTTCTCAATTAAAAATGCTGTTCAAAAAAATAGCCATCATCCCAATAGCCTTAGCACTCTTATTTATTTTTGCAAATAGAGTGGAGGCAAAAGTAATTGACAAGCAAACAGTGCTTGAATCCGAAATAATTCTTCAGGAAAAAGTAACTCCTGAAATGATTGCAGAATACAATGCGCTTGCTAAAAAATACAATTCAAATCCTGAAGTTGTTTTCAAAAAGAAGGAAATTCAGCGATTAAAATATATTTATAGTTTAATGTCGGAAAAACAAAAGGAAACGGCTGAAGTATTTCCTAATATTCCACCGCCGCCTCCAACTAATAAGAATGTAAAAGGTAAGAAACTATTACCGCCACCTCCAATTCCGGCGAATGCTACGGAAGCACAAAAAGCGAAATACGTGAAAGCCATAGAAAAATACAAAAAGGAGACCAAAAACGTGCATCCACCACTTCCGCCAAAATCAGAAAAGGTAGTAAAAGGAAAACTCGTTCCGCCACCTCCTATCCCGGAAAATGCAACAAAAGAGCAAAAAGCAACATATAAAAAAGCGGTTGAAAAGTATAAAAAAGAAGCAAAAAACATTCCACCACCGCCTATAAAGTCAAATAAAAAAGAATAATTATATTAAAATAAGAGCTCAAATTTTAGTACTAAAATTTGAGCTTTTTTAGGTTTGTTATTACAAGATGGAAGATAAAGAAAATGTTCTGTGAACTGTCATTACGAGTGGAATGCAATGGAGCGAAGTAATCTGTTACATTGAAAATAACCATCCAACTTTTGACTATTTATGTCTCAAAGTGCTATTGTAATAAGTATGATGAGATTCCCAGTCAAGCTGAGAATGACACATTTTTTAAACTTCACTTTTTTTGTATCAAGCACTAGAGCTTCTTCACATAATCCGTAATAATAACGATCTGGGTAGGTCCCACTTTTCCTTCAATATACTTTTCATTATCACGATCTAAGGAAATTCTACGCACAGCGGTTCCTTGTTTTGCAATCATACTTGAGCCTTTTACTTTTAAATCTTTTATTAAAACCACAGAATCTCCAGCTTGCAAAATAACACCATTCACATCTCTATGTACCACCGCATTTTCATCTTCTTCAACGCCAACACCAGTAGCTTTCGCCCATTCCAACGTTTCTTCATCTAGATACAGCATATCTAACAAATCTTGAGGCCAACCTTCTGTACGCAATTGTGTTAACATTCTCCAGGCAACCACCTGAACAGCACTAACCTCACTCCACATACTATCATTTAAACAACGCCAATGGTTTGGGTCTACAATATCCGGATTTTCAATTTGATCGCTGCAGACCTTACAAGCAGCAATACTTTCTTTTGAAGGAGCTACTTCAAAATCACTCAATTTATCTGTAGAACCACATAATTCACATTTAGATTTGCTACGCCGCTCCAATTCTCTTGATAAACTCATTTTTTATTTTTTATTAAAACGCAAAAATACACTTATTATACAGTTAACACAACCACTTTATTTTAATAATAAATTCATTTTGGACATTTGCAGGACGGACAGATAGGGACCATCCGATCTGGCTGAACTTTTCAAGTCCTCGCTTAAACTATGGGCTTTTCACTTCCATCCCTAACGCAATAAATAATTTTAAAGAGAGTTTATAATAACAACTACAGTTTTATTTGACACCTTTTATATAATAAATATATTTACTTAACGTTATTTGCATTACAAACTACTATGTTATGCTTAAACAATTCTTTTGGATGTGCTCTGGCGCAGATACAGCTATTTTACAAACCAGCTCTAAAGCGGAACAAATAAAATTCGCTGGTATAGGTGGAACCGTATTTTTTACAGCATTAATGGCTTTTATTGCAGCAAGTTATGCGCTATATACAGTTTTTGACAATTACTATACAGCCATATTTTTTGGATTTGTTTGGGGTTTACTTATTTTTAATTTAGACCGTTTTATAGTTTCAACCATAAAAAAACAAGACAATAAATGGAAAGAAGTTATACAAGCAACTCCAAGAATTCTACTAGCAATAATAATTGCAATTGTAATTTCAAAACCTTTAGAAATGAAAATTTTCGAAAAAGAAATTAATCAAGTTTTATTAACTCAAAAAAACAATTTAACACTAGCCAATAAAGAACAAATAGCTAATCAATTTACTCCAGAAATAACTAATCTTCAAACAGAAATTACGCAGTTAAAAGAAGGTATTGTTACCAAAGAAATTGAAACAAATGCCTTATACGACACCTATATTTCTGAAGCTGAAGGAACTGCTGGCACAAAATTACTTGGTAAAGGACCTGTTTACAAAGAAAAACGCGAAAAACATGATACTGCTTTGGCAGAATTGCAACAACTAAAAACTGAAAATAAATCCAAAATAACAGAAAAGGAAAATCAGATTATAGCTTTAACAAATCAACAAAAAAAACAAGAAATTTCAACACAACCAATTATTGATGGTTTTGACGGGTTAATGGCTCGAATTAATGCTTTGAATGAACTCCCTTGGTTGCCTTCATTTTTCATATTTCTATTATTTTTAGCTATAGAAACTTCACCTATATTCTCAAAATTGATTGCGCCTAAAGGTGAGTACGATTTTAAACTTCAAGATATAGAAAACGCTGCAAAAACTTGGGTTTCACAAAAAGAAAAACAACGTGCAAACGTTTTAAACACAGATATTATCCTTAATGAAGCAATTTATAACGAACTTGCCAATGAAGAGGAATTATATACTTATAAAAAACAAAAAGCGCGAGAAATTTTACAATTTCAAGCAGATGCATTTCATAAAAGTCAAAAACGGATTGTTGGCTAAATTTTTAATAATCTTAAGGCTTCCCTTTTACTAAGTGTGTGTAATTCAGTTTTATCAGTAAACGCCATTACCCATTTAGGATTTGTTCTGCTATATTCCCTTAAAACCCAACCAATTGCCTTATTAATAAAAAATTCTTTTGATCCTAATAATCTATTTATAACCTTACTTAAAATGTATACATCAATTTTGTCTTTATATTTTAGTTGAAACAACAACGCACATCTTTTCAACCACAAATCATCAGATTTCAACCATTTATCAACATAAACCTCTTTTTGTTCAGGATATTTTTTAAAAAAAGCTCCCATTAATTTTACCGCTATAAAATCAACCGTATCCCACCAAGATTTGTGAGTTACCATAAATTCAAAAAGTGAAATATCTTCTAATTCAAATTGTTTGGAATATTTAAAAACCAATTCTTGTCCAAAATATTGAAAATCTCTTTGAGGCTTTTCCCAAAGAGTCTTTATCAAAGCTTTTAACTCCTTTTTTTTGGGCAAATAAGTATTTAATAAAAAAGGTTTTTGCAAAACTCTTCTTTCTTCAGATCTTAATCCATAAAACTCAAATTGATTTCTTAAATACATTTTTTGTTGGAAGGCAATTTTATCGTTTTTATTTGCAATAAATTCAATTTCTAGTGTGTTGATAAATTCACTCATTTTTTTATTTTTCTAATGGAAAAATAGTAACACTATAACCCAACCAATTTTGTAATTTATCATAAATACGTTGTTGTTCTTCTACAGAAAAATCTTTAATTCTAGTTTTATGAGAACCTTCTTTTAATATCATTTTTAAAGCATCTACATGTGGTTTTGGAGTTGGTGCACAAGCACCCCAAGTATCAAACTCCCCATAAATGTAAAGTATTTTTTTTCCTTGATTTTCAACAAAATCTCGCACTTCATTTATATAATTTGGATTATATGTTAAATCAACATTTTTTGGTGCAAAACGTAAATTAGTTGGCTTATGAACTACCTTTAATAAATCCTTTACATGCACCGTATCAAAACCATAATAACCCAACTCTGTCATATGCTGATAATAAGATGGTAATAAATCATAATAGGTTTTATCATTGTAAAAACTAATTCCAACTAATTTATTAATATAATTGAACAATTGAGATGCCGTTGCATTTTCACTTGGAATTTCATTACATTTTCCTCCCCATTGCCAAAATGAAAAAGGAAACTCTAACACTGCATATTCCAACGCTTCATCAGTAGATAATTCTGTAAAACTCATTCCTTTTTCTTCAGCATATTTTGAAATTTCAATTAAAACTGAATCCCTTTTAATTAGAACCTCTCGTTGAAATTTGGTAATTTTCTCTCTACAAGCATCACTACCAACTTTTTTAATATGCATTTCAGTTCTTGGGTCTTCTTGTCCTTTAATTAAAGGAGCAACATAAGGTACAGCTACCTCAACATCCCATGGATATTTACTTTTATAAATTAAAACAGTTTCACCTCCTTTGCTTATACCAGTTGAAATCCATTTTCCAGTATAAATTCGTTTTAACTTTGTTACAATTTTATGATAATCTTCAATTGCGTGATCATTTTTTAAATACTTCCATTGAATAGAATCTGGACGAGATTTTCCATAAAAACGATATTCTACTTGCACTTGATTTCCTTTAAATATTTTACTTAGCTCGTAGGTTCTTGGTACTGCATTATATCCTTCAGTTATAATAACTGTTGGTTTTGCTACATCTACATGAGATAAATATAAATAATGCTTAAAAGTACCTGCTTCTGGATTTTTATGATCTAAAGGCTGGTCCAAAACTATTTGATATGCTCTTGTAAAATGGTCTTTCACCTCCATTTCAGAAACTTCAGCATTTGGGAATAATTTTTCAATTTTTTGTTGAAATGTTAAAATTTCAACGGGTTCAAGTTTTATTCTGCAACCAACAATTGTAAAACTTATAACTATAAATAATACTACGGATTTATAAAATTTCATGTGTTTATATTATTTTTTTAAACTGTCACATGCTACCTGCAAAGGCAGATTAGAAAATTGTAATTTTAATGGATGATAAACTTTTTAACATGCTCGTTTCTTAATGTTTATTAATTTTTTCTATCAACAGAAAACGGCTCTAAATTTATTGAAGATTTTTTGTTTGAGATAATTTCTGAAACCAATTTACCAGTTGCTGTTGCCATTGTCCAACCCATCATTGCATGTCCGGTAGCAATGGTTAAATTATTACATTTTACCGATTTTCCTATATAAGGTAGGCCATCAAAAGATAATGGTCTTAAACCTGAAGAAGCATTTTCCTTTTCTTCTTTTGAAAGTTCAATTTCCGGATAATATTGTGAAACTGCATTTGCAATAGCATCTACTCTTACTCCATTTAATTTATTATTTATTTCAGCTATTTCCATAGTGCCAGCAAAACGTGTAAAACCATTCATAGGAGTAACTGCAACTTTTTTTTCTGCTAAAATTGCAGGAATCGAAATACCTGTTTCATTTTCAGTATTTATTCGATAGCCTTTTCCTGCTTGAAGCAATATATTTAAACCTAATTTTTTAGTTAAAAAACTACTCCAGCAGCCGGCTGCTAACACAAATTCGTCAGCTTTTAAAATCTGTCCTTTTGTTTTTATCGTAATTATTTTACCTTCTGAAACTTCAAAATCTTCTACTTTTTCATTTTTAAAAATTTGAACCCCTAAAGAAATTAAATATGCTTTCATTTCTTCCATAAATTCAGAAGGAGTAGAATGAGAGTCACATTTATAATAAACTGCACCTTTTGCATTAATTGTAACATTAGGTTCTGTTTTTTTTAAGTCTGACAAACTTAAAGTTGTAACATTTAATCCTGTATTCTTGGCAATTTCAGCAGTATATATTTCTTCTTCCAGCATTTTGTCTGTTTGACACAACATTAAAAGTCCTTTTTTTTCATAATGACACTTAAAATTTTCACTTTTCTTAATTTCATCGTATAATTCCTGACTTAATAATGAAATATCTTTAATAACTGGAATCGCCTTTTTTACATGTGTTGCATTACAAGAATTATTAAAAGCCCAAGCCCATTTTAAGAAATCTAAATCCAATCGCGGTTTTATGTATAACGGACTCGCAGAATTAAACATCCATTTTATTCCTTTTTTCATAACTCCTGGAGCAGCTAATGGAATTATATGACTTGGCGATAAATAACCTGCATTAACATATGAAGTGCCAGCATCCATATTCGATTGATCTACAATTATTACTTGGTGACCTTCCTTTTGAAGATAATAGGCAGTGCACAAACCAATTATACCACCACCAATAACAATAATTTTTTTACTCATAATTATAAAACTTGAAATCCGTGTGCGTATGGATCATCACTATCAATAATAATAGTGTTGTATCCATATATTTTTGCCCAACCTTGAATACTTGGAACAATTGCTTTTTTCCCATTTAAAGAAGTTACTTCTTCAATTCTTCCAATAAATTTTGAACCAATATAACTTTCGTGAATGTATAGTTCACCTTGCTTTAATTTTCCTTTTGAATATAATTGCGCCAACCGTGCTGAAGTTCCGGTTCCACAAGGTGATCTATCTATGGCTTTATCTCCATAAAAAACAGCATTTCTACCAGATGAAGTTTTGTCAATTGGATTCCCTGTCCACATTATATGACTAACATCTCGAATAGTTTTATTATCTGGATGAATAAATAAATTTGGATATTTTTCATTAATACTTTTTCGAATAAATTGAGAAAATTGAATTAATTTACTAGCCGTAAAATTATGAACTCCACTAAAGTTTTTTTGAGGATCTATAATGGCATAAAAATTTCCTCCATAAGAAACATCAAAAGTAAGTTCACCCAATTCTGGACAATCAACTGTTAAGTTTTCCTCTGCTAAATAACTTTTTACATTGGTTAATTTTACCCAATCTACTTTTTTATCTGTTTGCTGGTATTCAATTTCTACCAAACCAGCAGGAGCTTCCATTCTAATTTTTCCTGGAATTTTTGGCGTTACCAATCCTTCTTCAATAGCTATTGTAATAGTACCAATAGTTCCGTGTCCACACATTGGTAAACAACCAGAAGTTTCAATAAATAATATAGCAACATCGTTTTGTGGTTCGTGAGGAGGAAACAAAATACTTCCACTCATCATATCGTGTCCACGCGGTTCAAACATTAACCCTTTTCTAATCCAGTCGAATTCTTTTAAAAAGTGCTGACGCTTTTCGCTCATATCAGCACCAATTAAATTTGGACCTCCGCCAGCAACAACTCTAACTGGATTCCCACAAGTGTGAGCATCTACGCAAAAAAAAGTTTTTCTATTCATTTTTAACTTTCTCAATAAAGTTGTCAATTCTTTTTTCTAAAATAGAAAGTGTTACAGTTCCTTCTTCTAAAATAATTTCATGAAAGGCTCTAATATCAAACTTTGTTCCTAAAATTTCTTCAGCCTTTTTACGAAGTTCACGGATTTTTAATTCTCCTATTTTATATGATAATGCCTGG
>Ga0208304_10000948_pt1 | contig 14434 bp, 14 predicted proteins | sample ColrivemetaGS713_FD_187603 | JGI IMG/M metagenome (GOLD analysis project Ga0208304, IMG submission 187603) | Estuarine microbial communities from the Columbia River estuary - Flood tide ETM metaG S.713 (SPAdes) (version 2) | ecosystem: Environmental > Aquatic > Marine > Intertidal zone >... | reverse complement strand
GCCTGTGAAGGGAACAGACCTGTACCGCTGTCGGCAAGTTTACTTTGTAAACGAGCGGCTCTCTCAAGGTCTTCAGTTCTTTTAACAAGACCCTCCTCAACCTTTCTAGCAAACTCAACATTGATGTCACCTCTTGCGGCTACTTCCTCTAAGGTAGTCTCTCCTCTCCTAATAGCTAATACTGTCTCCGCTACCTCTGACTCATTACCCCCCTTAAGATATACAGGTTGGAACATTTCTCTCATAGGTTTGTATACTAGAGATAGTCCTTTACCTAAGACACCGAAAGCACCACCGAATGCCGCGTCTGTAAGCCCCGCGTTCAAAGCATTTTGTGTTTCCTTTTCTACATCAAAGTCTCTATCTTCTACATAAGACTCAATTACTTCTCCTGCAAAGTAACCCGTAGCCGCCCCTGCAAACCCTCCGATAATAGTACCAAAGAAAGGCGACACAGCAGTACCTACAGATGCTCCATACTTAGCACCTGCAATAGCACCACCAACACTACCGCCTATCTCACCTACTAAAGAAAAATAGTCAGCAGTAGACTTTGCGTCTCGGTTATAGTCTTCTTCAGTCACTAAACCGTTGGAAATAGCGTAAGCCTTTAGCTGTTCGTTTGTATAATTATCAGGCACTCCTTCAAGTACCTGACCATTAGGTAAAGTTCTATCTGTCATTATCTTTTTCTCCCTAATGGGTTTGCTTGTTGCCCTGAAGTGAGAGACGTATCTACAGGAACTTTGTCTTCGTTGAACTTGACGGGTGCTTTAGGAATATCATAAGCAGGGAGATTGTACTTAGCACTAATAGCCTCTTTGTATCCTTGTTGGTTTATAATAATGTCCCAGTGGTCTCTAAATCCTGAAGAATCTCCCCCATTAGCGGATACGTACTTAGCTTTTTCACTGTTTTTCTCAGCTAAGAAGGCAGACATTTTAGCCTGTCCTCGTAGGTATTGCTCAATCTCGTCAGGATTCCATGTTGAATCCATGAATCCTTTAGATGCCATTGCAATGTCTTTATCCGATGCAACACCGGGGGGCAAACTTGCAATAATGTTAGAGTTTTGAACTTGGTCAAACTTTGTTTTAACTCTCGATACGGCATCCTGTCCACCTACAAAATCTTTCCACGATTCCATAGCTGTACCAAACCAACCGCCAGTAGGTTTTAATTTAGAATATTCGTTTGCCATGTTTAACAAAGTAGGAACAATAGTTGCCGCTTTGTCAGCAGAATCTTCCGTGGCTCTAATGTATTTTAAATCCCCTCTTCCTAATTTTTTCTTATCTTGCTCCGCTGTTAAACGCTGAATATCTAAACGCTCTTGCGCTTGCGCTTGGGTTACTGATGTAGACATCTGACTCGCAAGCTGACCCGCAAGGGCAGTTTCACCTTGAGACCTAAGAACATTAATTATGTTTTTCTTTTCTTCAGGTGTTTTAGTAGCAAAGTTTCTAACCATCTCTTCTTGACTTGCTTTACGCTCACCTGCCGCTTGTACAATCTGCTCCTGTATTGTTGGTCCACCACCCATCATACCACGTAAACCACCCGCCATGCGTTGTTGACCTGCTAAGGCACTCTGTACGAGCATATCTCTACCTGACATCTGTGTACGAGGGTCAATACCACCGCTAGGGATGCCTGTTAATAATCCTGCTATATCTCTATTAGCCATTAGTATTTCCCTCTATTATGTAAAATCGTAATCTCGTGCGACAGCGTCATCATCGTTACCAAACAAATCCTTTAACCAATCAACCCCATCAGTAAGCATACCACCCATGTCTCCTAAGTCTAAACCATACTTATTCGCTAAGATTTGCTCTTGTATCGTAGGTTCTCTACCCAACAATGCTTCAGTAAGTGTTTGACGTTTACCTGCCTCAAGTCCTTGCGCTAACTCAGCACCTTGCATTAATGCTTCAATACCAGACTGACCTAATTTACCAAACAACTCAGCACCTGTTCCTGCCCCTGTGAGTGCAAGTTTACCACCTTCTATACCATAACCAAGAGCCGCTAGTGCTTCTTCCTGCGGCTTGTAGCCTTGATTCATCATACCCGTGGCTGTATCAAACATCTGCTTCTGTTCAGCCATAGCTTGTGTCCTAGCCCCTAAGTTCGCCCTGCCCATAGCTTCCTGTACAGCAGTCTGTTGTGCTAACATTTCTGGAGTAGCACCGCCATAAGCATCAGAACTTAACCCTAAGCGTCCCTGAGATAACATACGTTCCTCTAAGGCTAAAGCGTTACGTTGTTCTTCAGGACGCTGAGTGGCTCTAATTTGCTCATACAGTTTACCCTGTGCTATACTAGGGTCTACACCTGCCTGACTAAACAAAGACTGTGCGCCAGACATTAGTTGGTTCTGAAGGGCTTGTTGCTCAGGGGACATCTGTAAAGAATAACCACCTTGAGCATCCGTAGTAGCTGAACCTAACCCTGTAGTTACTGTAAAAGGTTTAAACTCAGCCCTGCCCGCTACGTCTTCACCGAGACCATACAGCTTCTCTGCGCTTTCTTGTCCTAACTCAAGTGCCGCTTGTGCCGCTTTATCTTGGTTGTAATAACCTGCGCCCGCACCTAGTAAATCTGTAAACCAGTTACTCATTATACATTCTCCAGTTCTGCTACACGACTACGTAGCGATTGTACTTCTTTAATTAGCATAGGTACTAACTTGCTGTAGTCAACACCCATCATGTCTTCTTCATCTACAGGTTGATGTACTGCTTCAGGTGCAACAGTTACTAACTCTTGTGCAATAACACCATAGTCTTGGTGAGAACCGTCAGCTTTCCAGTCGTACTGTCTAATCTGTATAGCATCAACCTTGCTACCTGCATCAACAGAGTCTGTGATGTTTTCCTTAAGGCGTTCATCGGATGAGGTGTTATATAAAACACTTGTTGTACCATTTTGTGCAATTGTTCCTATCGTATTAGTCCCGTGTCTAAATGCAGCATAATAATTACCACTAGCAACAGAAGAAGCATGACCTACGTTTATATAAGGCACTGTGCCAGTTTTAACGCTAAAGCCGCCATTTAAAGCATTTTCGTCAGTAGTACCCACCATTAAGTCGCCTGATGAGTCGATACGCATACGTTCTGTTTCAGTACCATTAGATGCAGTACGGAATATCATTGATGCGTTTGCACTACCTGAGCTTCCCGCTGTTAATATAGCACCAGTGCCATCAACTCCTACACCAGAATAAATAGAGCTGCCACCAAACACCTGTGTAATAAGATTCGATGTTGCTCCGTTATCAATATGAAGTTTTACACTAGGGCTAGTAGTACCTATACCTACTTTTCCATCTCTTCTAACATTGAAGGTGGTTGCAAGTTTTTGTTCCGCTAAAGTATCTTCTGTTGCAAGAGCGTAATCAAAACAACCAATACCTATGTAGTTATTGCCTGCGTCTACTCCGTCACCATTATAAACAATAGCCGCATTAACTTCGTCACCAATAGTTTCAGCAAACAATATAGCAGGTTTTCCGTCTCCATTAGATGTATCTAAATCGCTAGATATTTTTACATCACCGCCATTAACGTGAAGCAGTGCATCAGGACTATCAGTACCTATACCTACGTTTCCTAATGCGTCAATACGCATACGTTCTTCTGCGTTTGTGAAAAACGACACTGGATGTGCGCTACGGTTGATAATTGCAGAACCTGTGCTAGTTGTTCCGAAATCAGTCACAACTCCGTTTGTTGTGTTTTCAACTCGCAAGTATTGCGTACCTGCACCGCTAATATGACCCTTCTGGTCAGGACTAGTAGTGCCTATACCTACGTTGCCTGATGAGTCTATACGCATCTTTTCTGTAGCATCAGCACCTTCTGATTCACCACCAAAGGATGTTGCAAATGTTAAATATGCGCCTGAACCTGTAGCTGAGTGTGAATACGCTCTTATTATTGAGGCGTTATTAGGTGCAGAGCCGCTAGTGTCTCTGTTGTAAAAGTTTAAAGATGCAATTTCGACATCAGCCGCATCAGCACCTGCGCTGTTACCTAAGTTAATATCACCATGAACGTGTAAAGGGGCTTGAGGGCTAGCAGTACCTATACCTACGTTAGCCGTAGACACATCAACAAATAATGTGTTAGTATTAACAGCTACATCAGCACTAAAGTTAACTGCACCAGTAAACGTGTCACCTGCTGTGTCAGCCTTAGTATTTACCGCTGTCTGTATGTTTGTAAATTCAGTTGTGAACTCAGAGCCTTTAATCACCTTACCCGCGTTACCTGAAGGAAGACTATCTTTTGCTCCGAAGTTCGTTGTTATAGTATAATCAGTCATTTAAATTAATCTCCCTAGTAGAGCGTGTACGTCTATTTGTTGTATTGAATAAGGTGCGCCATTGATAGTAGACTCGATACCTATGGTTACTACAGTACCACTACCGCTTGTGTTAATCTTAGGACGTTGTATGTCCGTACCTATTGTAAATTGACCTATGCTAAACTCAGCTACGTTGTACTCAGATATAGGTGTGTTAGTTAATTCAGTACTAAAGTTTTTCTTAGTGAACCCACCGTCATAGTCATATCCCCATGCTAATGTAGTCTGTGCAGATACGTTACCAATAACTGTAATGTTAAACTTTTTAAGGAACTTAAGGTTAGTAGAGTTACCAAAGTTTAACGGGTTACTGTAGTAAAGCATTTGATAAGTACTACCATCATCTAAGTATTCTCCGTACTTAAATATACCATTCTCTCTGCCAAAGTAAAGACTACCGTCCTGTAGTATCGCTAGGCTACGAGGGTTAACACCTGCCCATGTGGTTACTCTGTTAGCACCATCAGGTAAAGTACCCCGCATATCAAAGCAATAGATTGTCTGACTATCTTGTAAAGACAATAAGTAAAATGCTTCATCTGCACTGTAGATAGACTTAATAGGATTAGCTTGCTGTCTAACTAATGTAGTTAACTCAGTGCGTACGTTGTTACTAATGTCACGCATAGGCATTGACTTTTCTTGTATAGTACGACTAAAGCTACGTACACCATCTTCAGACAAGAACAAGATGTCAGTACCTGTGTGTTGTACAGAGTCTCTAGCAATACAACCTACGCCTTCTACAGTGTCGTGTAGTACCATATTAGCAGGGCTTTCAGCACCTGAGTAAATAATAATACAACGCTTACAGAATATAATCAAGAATCCGTTGTGTGCTGATAACGCTACAACCTCATCGTGACCCGTGGGGAATACTGTGGTTAAGTCTAAAGAACCTGCTGTACCACCTGACCACTTATGTCCCTGTAATGTGTCACTCCAGTAAACAGTCTTAGTGTTACCAGATACATCAGCCGCCCATAGTCTACCATATGCGCCTATAACTTCATTAGCCTGTGGCGGTGGAGTCTGACCGCTAAAAGAACTATGTTTGGCTAGTACACCAGAACCACTAGAGTCTGTATAGATTAAAGGCTCATGTTCTCTTTGGTAAAAATACGTATGGTTGTTAAAGCTAACAATCTTCCAGTTGTTTGCCGATATAGCAGGTGTAGAACCCGCAGGTGTTATGTCAGATGAAAAGTCAAGACCTGAATATATTTTATTGTCAGCCGCAGAGAATACTACTTTGTCACCACTAGCGTCTAAGGACTCAAATACAGCCTCTACGCCACGACTGCCTGTAGCAAAGGAAACATTAGAGGACTGTTCTGTATAGCCCTTACGCGCCCCTATACGTCCATATTCGTCAATAACACAGTTACTAGCGGTAGCCGCAAAGGATTGGTCAAGAGACAGTGGTGAATCCTGACTGTTAATGCCCGCAAATCCTGGGGCTTGTACTGTAATGTTCTGTAATCGTTGTGCCATTAGCAAGGTGTCCATACAGTTTCAGAAGGGAATCTAGCGGCATCAAACGCTACTGCATCTGCTAACGTAGTGTCCGCTAAAGAGAATAACTCTTGTGCTGAAGTACCGCCTGTCTCTCCACGCTCACGGGAGGCTAAGGCTACTGCGTACTGTACTACTGGTGATGAAGGTACAACTAGTTTATCTGCGTCAAGAGCAAATGGGTCTGCTCTATCAACAATGTTAAATCGTAATGTATATGCTTTGTCAGGCTTAGGATATAAGTCAACTAAGGCATTGCCGTTAGCGTCCACACCATTCCAAGAGTAGTACTCAGGTGAGCCTTTAGTAGGCTCTTGGACTAGGTACGCGTTGTTCATCCAAGAAGAACTAGCAGAACGCATAAAGAAGTTTGACGTATCGTTAATAACGTCCAGTATCTTAAATGAGTTGTTAGTACCCGTCATGCTATAACTAAATACATCATCAGTAGTAGTTACTGTGATTGTACTTCTAAGTGCTGACCAGTCCCAAGCATCCTCAACAATGCGTCTAGCATCATTGACAAACTCACCTATTAGTTTTACATAGGAGTCATTTGAGTTTTCAATACTAGAGGCTTCGTCTTCTCGTAGTCTGCGTAGTACACTGTTTACTAGTTGTAAATAAGTCATTATCCGTACTTCCTTAAGTTCATCATGGGACTAAGCATTTCCTGTGTAGACTTAATCTCTGTGTCAAATTTAAATAGTTCTTTATCAAACAAACCTTCTGTAGGCGTAGAGGCTGTTCTTTGTTGCTGTTGTCCCTGACTGCCACCTAACATACCTCCAAGTAAGTCACCCCCTGCTCCCAACAAATCTCCTAAAGGACTATCAATAGCGTCTATAAAAGCATCAATAGGGTCTATGATATCTTGACCTACTTCCCCTAAAGTTTGTAACGTAGGGTCTACTACTTCTGAACCGAACGCGTCTATTACATCATCAATAGGGTCTATAAACGTATCATCAAAGTCACGCCCTGCTTGCTGAAGAACATCAATCCCTTGTTGTGCTACGTCCACTACAGGCTCTAATCCTGTCTTTATAGGCTGTAACACTGCATCATCAATAGCACGACCACCTGCTCTTACAGCACCTACTACAGGCTCAAGAGCATCTCCGAGGTCTGAAAAGAACTGAGACTCTGGTAAGTCAATATCAACATCAGGTAAAGCACTCCCTAGTTGTTTAACAGCATCAACACCAAACTCTTTTAGCAACGCTACCTCAACATTACCACCGTCTAACACTGCGTGTTGAACATCCATCATACCTTCTGAAAAGGCTTCAGCATCCATACCAAGAAGGTCTTTATCAATACCAAAGTCAGCCACAACGTCTTCAAGTATAGGCGCAGTTATTTGTCCTATTGCATAACCTTTAGCCCCTGCTTTAATTGCATCCTCAATGTCTCCACCTGCGGCTACAGAACTTGCTGCTGTTAACCACGGGTTGCCTGTTATAGCACCCACAAAGGCTAATGGTTTAGCAATACCTTCAGGGTCTGGTCTAACAAATACATTACTGTATGTACCTAGTTCTGCATCAGGAGAAGTCTGATACCGTTGCATTCTTTTAAGACCTGCATCCCAATCAATGTGTGCCGCAGTACCTGTGTTTAAATAAATACCTTCACCACGGAAGGAGTCAGGTCTTTTGAAACCTTCTAAGTCTTCGTACTTCTGAACTATTGGAACACCTGCGTCATCCAAGAAGTCCTTCATTACGTCCGCTTGTGCTTCTACAGCTTGACGTAGTTGGTTACTTTCACTTACCCAATACTGACGCTTGCCGTATCCCCGCCTGTGAGGAGGATTGATAAGCCTTTTGTGTGTTTCCTCAGTGGAAAAATCCAACACACCTTCTTTAATTCTATTTTGATATCCTTTGTACAAGCCATAATTTTCTGGTAATTTACGTCTTCTTTCGTTTTTGAACATTCCTCTTTTAGGGTCTACAGGTACTTTTACATTTTCATACTGAGGGTTAAGTATTAAGTCATAATCTTTCTGTGTCCAGTTTTTACTAATGTTATTAGCTCTATCATACCAATACTGCATATAGGTTTCATCAGCCGCTTGTTTAGCTTCAGTAAAAGTTCTAGGATTTCCTGCGTCATAAGATTCCCTATAATCAGGAGCAATTTTTTTAGATTCAGATAGTATTTTAGCATCATAGGCTTTTTTTTCAGCTTCTTTTCTTTTTCTTTCTTCTTCAGCTAATCTTTTTCTTTCTTCTGCCTGTTCTTTTGCTATACGAGCATTGCGTATTCTTTCCCTTTCAGCCGCACGTTTTTCTTCTGCTTCCGCTTCTATTCTGTTTTGCTCTCGTTGTTGTACTGTTCTGTTAGAATAAACATCAGCGTAGCTAGAACCACGACCCGTTGACTGTCGGCTCGCATAATATGCAGGGGGTTTGTAAGAATAACTCATTATCTATTTCTCCCTACGCCTTTAGCTTTCTCTACGGTACGCATAGCACCTAGACCAAGCATACCCATCAGTACTGGCATCATGGTTGACATATCTAGTATAGGGACTTCAATGGTAGAATCGGCAAGAGCAAGCGCAAAATTTGCCATCGGGATAAGAAGGTAGTTACTCGCAAGTCCAAGACAACAAGTCCAACCAACAGCAGGTCTCCAACCCGATACAAATAGGCTTCGGTGTGCCGCTTCTGTCTTATTAACTTCAAGTTGCGCTTTCGAAAGTTCCTGCGCGTGTTTCTCAGCCATTGTCGAAAGTTCAAACGCGATAGCATTCTTCTTGTCTTTATCCTCTATGAATTTGTCAAGTAGTCCCGTTACTGGTCCGATAAGTTGCTGTAACATAGTTTACCTCTGTAAGGGACTTGAGTTAAGGTAGTCCATACCCTTCCACAAATCCTCGACTTCTTTAGTTAATGTTTTGAACTTTACTTCTGTATCGCCAATGTCGTTGATAATAATCTCTGCTGTAGCAACCGTAGCTTTCATAGCTTCTATATCGTTAGATAGCTTAGAAACGTCTGTATTCAATTCTAAGAGCTTTTCTTGCTGACTTAGTAGTGTCTCTAACCTTGTGCCTAAAGTGGCTAGATTCTCACGTATGGGGCTTATATCGGGTATCTGTTGTGCTTCCACTGCTTCCAGTCTGCTGTACAAACTAGAGGCTGTCCATACGCCACCACCTATAGTACTACCAATACCAAGTACAATGGCAATCCATACGCCCTTGAATGATGTGTCACCTATCTTAAGTTCTGTACTTTCTAAACTCATAGTTCAACACACTCCGTTCCATACATAAAGCAAGAGTAGCCTAAGTAAGTTGGTCCTGTTTGAAAGAACTCTGACTCGCTACCTGCGGCTAATACATCAGTCTCTGTTACGTATAAGTCTAAGCCAATACCATCACCACCATTAAGGTATACAGCCGTTAGGTTACGTGTGGTGTTGTAACCCATAGACACCCACTGTGCGTTAGCGTCATAGAAGATGTTAGTCTGTTCCGCTGTAGTGTTAGCACTCTCAACGCCTTGCTCTAGGAATGCTACAGCTTCCTCTGAGTTAGCTACAGCTAGATAAGCACTAGCGTTGTTAGCGTGAGTCTCAATGTCATCTACTGACTGGTTGTACGTGTCAACAGTCTCTTGTTCAATCTGTAGGACTTCCATAGTCTCAGCTACAAACGTCTGTACTTCTTCTTCCTGCTGTGGATTACCTTGTGCCTCTTCTACTCGTTCAGCTACTTCCACAACTGAAATCATATCCACCACGGCTTCAGTGAATACATCTATGGCTTCATCCATTAATGTTAACTCTTCCATAGCCTTGTTCTCTAATACAGCCTTAACGTCACCATATGGCTGATAATTAGTAGCAAAGTTATTTAACGCAGTGTTGTACGCCTGTACTTGTGCTTCCTGTATGTGTGCTGTAGTAGATAGAGTACCATCAGACAAAGCGTCACCCTGATTGGCGTACTCCATACCTGCGCCCACTAGGAGGATGCCAGTGTTAATCTTATCGACTATGGCAGTGCTTGAGTCGAGTAGTGCGTCATATTCACTTGACTGAACTACGGAACTTAGCACTAACAGAGATAATAGTATCTTCTTCATCTGTGTCCTCTCCTCCTATGTTTAATACGTTATTGTACCAATCTTTTGTTTTCTTGCTGTAGTCTGGTATGTAAACTTCTGGCTGACGCTTCATGACTAACATAGCACGTTTACCTACGACTAGCTTACCGTTTGACAGTATAGGACAAGGTGTACCTGAGATAAACATTGCCTTCCATACGTCAGTGCTTTGACACATACGTGCTACTGCACTTACCTTCATACCTAAGTCAGCTAGTACCTTAGCGTCCCTACGTCTATTACATTCAGGGTCAACATCATAAGTACCACTACTGAACCCTACGCCTACTGTCTGTAATGAACCACCTGTACCCTTAAGGCAAGTGTCCATACCATTACTCATGTAACTAGGAGTGATTGCAGAACCTACTGGTATTTCGCTACTGCTTCCTGCTCCATTGTACGTATTACTAGTTGACGTATCTGTAGTTGTGTTGTTACTATTAGTAGTTGAGTCAGAACCGTGGTACGTATTCAAACTACCTTCCTGAGCGTTCTCTGCTAGTGTAACCCATGAGAACATCATTAGTAAGCAAAATAACTTTCTCACTTCTTAGGCAACAACTTCTGTACTGTCTCTGATTCATAGATACGAATACCTAACCAGATAATAGTAAAGATACTAGCAACGGGAGGCAACCAAGCCGCTAGTGACATCACACCTGTGGATGCCGCGAATACGTCTACAGCTTGTTTTGTTTCTTCCGTTACCATGTTGTTCTCCTAAGAATTATCGTGGTATTTCGTGTACTATATTATAAACTACATCATCGCCATATCTTGTACCGCGATAAACTTCACCAACAGTTTCATCGTCAATAGATGCTGTAACAAGGGCTTCTGCTACTTGTATGGATTCTTCTTCTGTAGAACATTCTTGATGTATAACCTCTACCACTCTACCCTCGCTGTTTAGTTTGCTATATCCAACAATCATACTTATATTCCTGTGCTTGTTATTCTTACTTGTGCATCTCTAACAACAGCCGAATCACTTGTAGACAGTTCTTTAATATTTAACTTGTAAATTAAAGTATCATCAGTGTAGGGCAGTTTAAAATTAACATTATGTCGTTCAAAACCTGACCTATATCTTTCTGCAATGTCTTTATAAACAAGAAGTTGTGCGTTTGCGTTTTGCCACGCATAAGGGTGGAAATAAACAGTATCGCCAGTTGCTATAGGTGCTGTAGTGTTTGTAGCGCAGAAGTATGTTCTATCAGCATCGGGGTTGTACATAGCTGATACAACTTGCTGTTTAATACTGCCTGAACTAGATTGGGATACTCTACCAAACTCTGTAAATAAGTGTTCGTAGTTTCCTGAAACCCAATACCACGCCTCATTACTTTGCCGTACGCTATAATAGGATGAAGGTGCAAAAGCATTAGCAGTTCCTATGCTAACGGCTGAGACAGTGCTTGGGACAGTAAGATATAAAGAAAGCCTAATGTCGTTATTGGTACTGCTTACATAACTCCAAAGTGTAGTCCACTCTACATCAACAAAACGCATAGTCTCTACAGGGGTGTTAGGGTGATATAGATTTTGATATTGCCCTAAGTTTTGATTTGTTGTTGTTAAGGCAAGTTGCTGATTAAAAGAACTTAGCCTGTCATCTCTTACCCTGTGATAAGGAATAGTATCTAATCTAGCACCGTCTGTGGCTACGTCTCTGCCGTCTACTGTACCTGTAACAACTACATTACCACCTATAGTTGCATCACTGCCTAACGTAAGAGTACCGCTGTTAGCAATTATGTTACCTGCGTTAGTGGTAAGATTACCTGAGGAAGTAACATAACTACCAGTTGAAGTATTGTAGCCGCCACCAATATTGATAGCGCCTGTGCCAGTAATGTCGTTACCATTAAGGTCTAAATCACCACCTAGCTGTGGGGTGGTATCGTCAACTAAGTCTTGCAAAGCTGAGTTAGCTGTAGTCGTTGTAGAGGTTAAAACAGCATCTCTAGTTGCTATATCTACGCCATCGACTGTGCCATTTACTACAATGTCACCATCAAGAAACACACCTGCACTGCCACTAGCCGCTACTGTACTTACTTTGAAAAAGGGCTGATTAGCTCCACTGTTAGCAGACAATAACCCATCTTGTACGTTAACATTGCCAGTAAACGTAGCACCTGATAAGTTAGCTTTGCCTGCAAGGCTATTAGTTACTGTGGTAGAGAAGTTAGCATCATCGCCTAATGCAGATGCTAGTTCGTTTAGGGTATCTAAGGTAGCAGGTGCAGAATCTACAAGACCGCTTACTGCTGTGTCTACATAGGTTTCAGTTGCGTAGGTGCTAGAGTCTACACTATAAGCACCCACACCATCGCGCTTCATTAAGCCGTTGCTAGTGAAGTCTCCATCTACTAATACATCAGCATGGCTTGTTTCTGCTGTTAGATAAGACTGCAAATCACTTATTTGACTTTCAGTAACACTTAATGCCGCTTGGTGTTGCGTAACACTGCTTTGAGTTATAAAATTATCAGGAACATTAGCCCACGTTACGGCTGTAGTTAGGTTATTAGTTTCTGTATATGACGTTAGATAAGACTGTAGGTCACTTATTTGTGACTCTGTAATAGTCAGTGCCGCTTGATGCTGTGTAACGCTACCTGCTGTAATATAAGCATTAGGTACGTTAACCCATGTAACGGCTGAGGATAAATCGTTTGTTTCTGTGTATGACGTAAGGAATCTACCATCTAGGTCTGCGGTAACTGTTGCACCGCCTAACTTAGTCAATGTAAGTACACCATCACCAGTATTAAAACTAGCTGACGTAACTTCTGTATTCTGGATTGTTGCTAAAGAGTTAGCCGCAGAAGTAGCTGATGCACTAGCGGACGTAGCTGACGCACTGGCTTCACTTGCTTTAGTAGTAGCAGTTGTAGCCTGAGCAGTAACTTCCTGTAGAAAGGAATTGTCCGATGAACTTCCTGAGCCACCTACACCTCTAAATATAGCCATGAAACAATCCTATGTGATTAAAAAAGAAAAGGGGGAAAGGGACTCCCGAATGGAAGCCCCTTAAGTACTACTAAGCGTTTACAGCGATGTTGAATGCCGCATCTGGACGTAGAACAGCAGTGCCGTACAAAGTATCAGCAGTGTAAAGAGAACCTAAGAACTCTTGCTTGTACTGAGTTTGTGAACGAACACCTTGTTGCTCTGCTAGAACCATTGCGTCTTTGTGGAATAACATAGCTTGTTTAACGTCACCACCTGCGCCATTATCAGCGGCAGTTTCGATAACAGGACAGTTAGAAGAAACAAAGATGTCGATACCATACAAGTTACCGATTTGACCATTGTTTACAACTTTACCATCTACGAAGTCACTAGAAGAGTAACGGTCGATACCCATGATAGCGTTACGGATTGATGGTGGTACTACTAGACAACGATTGTCCATAGGCACGTCAGCATCATCCATTTTTTGAATTAGCTCACGGAAACCTGCATCATTGAATACGTCACCTGCGGCTACAGAGTCTACAGCGTAAGCCTCAAGACCAGTGCTACCTGCGAAGTTGTAAGTACCAGTACCAACGTAATCACCACCGTTGTCACCGAAAGACTTACCTAGAGCAAACAAGTCAGAATCTACTTGCTTAGCTAGAGCATAACCTGCATCACCAGTGTAGAACTGACGAAGAGAAGCTAGTGCTTGTACGTCTGTGATGTCTTCGATTAGACGTGAGTACTCGAAGTGCTTGTCGATAACTACTTGTACTTCAGACTCAGTAGCGTTCTGAATGGTTACTGCCGCGCCTTCTGCTTTAGCATGAGCATCGCCACGAGTAGGCTTAGGAATGTGAAGGGTATCACCTTTCTTTCCTGCCATAGCCATTTTCTTAACGAGTGGTGCTAATACAAGGTTAGATTGATAAGCGGCAATAACCTCATCACTCCAGATTTCTGGGATAAAAGTTGCCGCGCTAGTGTTGTCTACTGCCCCGCCCATTGCGGGATAAGTTGAATCAGTCATTTTAATACTTCCTATATAATAATATTAGTTTCGTACCCTCCCTTCTTTATACGCTTGCATAATCTCATTTGATAGTGCTTGGTATCTGTCTGGGTCAGTACGCATTAGTTTAATAATGTCTGCGCGTCTGTAGACCTTCTTGGCTCTCTGTTCACCACTACCACGGGCATTGCCTGTAGATGCGGATTTAACAGATTGCTTTCGTTGTTGTTTCTCATTGGCGGCAGTTTGACTGACAACCTGTTGACGTTCCTTCCATAGGGAAAATAGTTCGTCAGCGGCATCTACATCATACTGTTGGTCTGCCTGTGCAAAGAGCCGTGTCCTAATCTTCGAAGCCTTAATCCATTCAGCGAACTTAGCGTCCTGCAAGATTCCCTGCATCTCAGGGTGTTTTGTTTGCAGTGTAGCCATAGCC
>Ga0208304_10000924_pt1 | contig 14646 bp, 8 predicted proteins | sample ColrivemetaGS713_FD_187603 | JGI IMG/M metagenome (GOLD analysis project Ga0208304, IMG submission 187603) | Estuarine microbial communities from the Columbia River estuary - Flood tide ETM metaG S.713 (SPAdes) (version 2) | ecosystem: Environmental > Aquatic > Marine > Intertidal zone > Estuary... | reverse complement strand
GCCATAGGATTACTTATCATACTTGCAAGACTTTGAATACCTTCGTAAGGATTTATTACATCTTGTCTATTGGCTTCTAGCATAGCCATTTTAGCCTGCAGTCTTGCTTTCTCTCTTTCAGCTCTTCTTCTTTCTTTTTTAGCTGCTCTCCCGCCAATGATACCTCCAGCTATTGAGCCAACGCCTCCAATTATTGCTGCCGTTACTATTCCTGCCATAGTTTTTCTTTTTTAGTATATTCTTCTATAGTTATAGAATACAATGATTCTTCTACTTGTTTCATGTCTTTGGTGTTCGTGGGGTTTTTGTGCACGTTTATAAAAACAGAGTCTTCTAAAGACCTTATAAGTCTTTTAGCGCCTTTTATTGATTTTTCATAGCAAGGTGCTATATGCTCCACGTCTTCCCCGTTTGTTGTAACTATTATCTTACCTTTCATTAAAAACCAAAAATGCTCTGTATGATGCATAGCGCTAACAATAACACAGTCTTTAGGCATAGTTAGTTTACGCATATAAAGTTGATCTGAAAAGTTATTTTCTATTTTAAAAACATCATTATTAACTAAGTTCTCCCCATCTCCAAACACAGTGCTATCGTTTTTATTAGCTATTAAAATGTTTTGAAAATCCTCTAGTCTTTTAGTGTAATTACTTAACTTATCCATTAATAACCGTTATTAAAAACATAAGTAGATCCAACGGAAAAAAGTTGTTTTTCACCACCTGGATCAGTTGTTAAATCTGTTGAAATAGTAACATTAGCGTAAAAACCTTTTACACCAGATATTTCATTACCAAAATTAACTTCTCTTTCTGAAGGAACAGAGTCGTTAACTAAGTTTGCAACGTATTTATTTTCTTTCAAATTAAAACCAGCTTGATGCCTATCTAGTGAAGGATTTGTTGTTCCATACGCTGTAGAATAATTAGGTCTGTCTACAACCAGTGATATGTTTAAGTAATCATATTGCTGAACAACTATAGCTTGATTTACGGTTAATATATTTGTTGTAGAATCATAGCTAACTACAGTTGTGCCAGTTGGAACTCCAGTTCCAGTTACAATGCCACCTATAGGTATTAACAGTATTTGACCATTTGTTTGAGTAGGATTAATTTGAACAGTTGTTGTAGTTAATTGTGGTAAAGATATTAAAACATTTAAGTCAGTTACCACAAATTCACCTTCAAAATAACTTTTTATTCCAGTAGTCTCGTCAAATGTAACTGCATTAAATTGATTTGTCCAACCTTTTGGCGTGAGCATTTCACCTGTTCTATCTGACTTAAAACTCGCAACTTGCCACCCACTAGTTCCTTCATAACTAACAGTTTGAAACGACTTAGAGTTTGAAGGGTTTTGATTTACTACAAAGCTAATTGAACTTTGGTTTGAAACACCATAAAAACTACCTCTTGGAATATTGTTTCCAGCTGGAGTTCTTGAAACGTAGTGTTTAAACAAACCTCCATCTTTAGCGGTGTAAAATACATTTCTTAAACTAAATATTTGTTCTGGTTGATAAGTGAAAAAACTAACCCAACCTTTAACTGATTCATCAAAAGACAAAGTGCTAAAATTAGTAGAATCTGGTTGAAGCACTGGGTTTCTTTGCATTGAAACAACGTATTGTGAATTATGAACATCATATCCTCCTATAACATATCCTTCTGCGTTATTGTTGTCAATAGAAATTAAAGTATCTCTGAAAAAATCTATCATACCATAACCCGATATTTCAGTTATTCCATCAGCGCTTAACCTAAGTATAGCATTATTGTTTTTATCTGAAAAATATTTTTGATAACCATAAACAGCAAAACTTTCTGGGTTCTTACTTATACCATATTCACCAGCGTAAGGCTGTATTGTTCCAATAACTAAGTTGGAATTAGTAATCGCACCACCACCTTCAGCAGAGTATATTGCATCTTTATCTATTAATGCTCTTGATACTTTGCTTTCTTGAAAAACAACAAGATTAGTATCTTCAGCATATAGTTTTTGTATAGAGCCATTAGAAGGATCTGCACTTTTTGTAATATCTTCAGCTACTGAAAATACATTAGAATTATTAATACCAGTTCTAGAATTAAATATACCTGAGTATATTAAAGAGTTTATTCTAAAAGAAGCTGATTCATCTTCTTCAACTAAATAAGCTTTAGCTCCATAATCTACCGTTGTATTGTTATATCCTCCTCTAATTCTAGCTTCTTCTATAGCCCAGTTTTCTGGTTCAATAACGTCATTAACAACTTTATAGCCACCTAAGTCATCTGGAATGCCTAAAGATCCGTTCCAAACAGGTTGATTGTCTGCTATCGTCTTCTTTAATACAAAAGAGTTAAAATATTTAACTTCTATTACTGCTCCCATATGTTAATTATCACTTATTTTTATTTTAAATTACAGTTGAACCTGCCAAAAGTATTGATCTACTTCAGATTGTGGAATCTCTACTGATAATGCGTTACCGGATTGAAAGGTTGGACCTGCATCTGGATTAATAAAATTTCCATTTTCAGGTATAAATATCCCGTTTGGATCACCCGGTATTGGAGTTATGCCCATTTTACTGTATTTACAGTTAGCTCTCCAAATATCATCTAATCTTTGTTCTCCTTCAAGTACAGAAGCTCTCATTATTCTAGCTCCAGTTCTTGGGTAAGCCACAATAGGATATGTATCTCCCGGTCCTCCCAATATAGTAAGATTGTTACCGTTTCTTATTATTCCACCACCTGTATTACCTGTGCCAAAACCTGCATTTTCCCCACCCTGTATTAAACCATCAACAAAAGTACCCTCACTATAGCTTGGGTTAACACTTATATTATCTGATTCAAAGGGTTGATTAGCGTAATTTACAGAAAGATTATCAAGATCAGAACTAACAAAAGTCATGTTTCTATCCCATGGACCATTATACAAATAGAATCCTAAGGCAGCAGTTGGGCCTTGTGTTACTTGAAAGGTAGTGTAATATTGAAAAACCTGGTTACTTGTAGCTGGACCTCGAAGGTCGCCACCTAAAAATATTTTCCTTGTTAGAAATCTATATGTTTTTACATTTTCAACTTTAACACCGAAGTCAACAACAAAGCTTACTTCTGCTGAATCACTGCTTCCACCAGCATCTTGCACTTCCACTGTAAAGTTGTATCTATCAGCTGGTGTTGAGTCGCCTTGTGTATTAACAAGATCTATTTCAAAATCACCATTTAGGTTTTGTATTGGGTTTTGTAAATTAAAATATCCATTTGATATAACGTCTGTTCCAGATGAATTAGTTATTGTTTTAATTTCAACATTATTGTCATTTAAATTATTAGATAAAGCAATGTTTCCACTTCCGTTTCTACACTTTATAGTAGTAACCAAAGCATCTCCTGGGTTTAAAAGAATTTCATCACCGGGATTAGGTTCTGATATACTTGGAGGGACATTATCTAGATTCAACTGTAAGGTAAATGGAGTTAATAAACCGTTTACTGTGGCCTGAAGATTTATAGTAAAATTTCTTAACTCACTATTGTTATCAAAAAATATATTATTAAAATATTCTTGGTTAACTGTTATATTATAACTGTTAGTATTCGCTGGTACGTTCGTAAGCACAAAATAGTTTACGTCTTCAGGTACAGGTGTTACAGAGTTTTTTTGACTAACTATTTCTAAAGGAGAACCGTTTGGTGCTAGAATATCAGCGTCTGGAACTGCTATTCCAAAATTATTGACTATACTTATATTTGATGTTGAAATATTTTCACCTTGTTGAATATCTTCATCAAAATTAGTTGGATTGAAACCAAATAAAGCAGCTCCTCCAGAAGATTCATTTAATATAGCATTGTTTAAATCTGATATAAGACCAGATGTAGATGTTTCCCAAAATATATCTAATAAACTTTCTTGAGGTTCTGTTTCATAAACAGCTAAGTACTGAATACCAGGTAAACCCTGACCAGTTACAATTATATCACTACCTGCAGAAACAGTTACGCTTTGATTAACTTCTATTTTTGCTAAAGCAGAGTGATCCACGTCTTGACCAGCTGTAACATTAACGACGTTGTTTAAAGTTAAAATGCTTGGTGTTGGCGATGTGTTTGTAACACTAGAAATAATGATTGTTCCTTTTGGTATGCCATTTCCTTCAACTAAACGATTATTAGCTGGAACTGGGTCAAGAGTTGTTATAGTGTTGTCTGTTGTATTAGTTGCTGCTACAATTGTTACAGGGGTTGATGGTGGTGTATATGCAAGCCCATCAACTTCTAAGTCTTCAGGAAAACCAGGACCAGAAACTTTACTTCCTACTTGTATAGTGCTTACAACGCCAGAAGTGTTTGCTACTTGTATAATATTAGTTGTAGCTGAAACACCGACAGTAGCTGTAACCGTGTCGTAATTTGTTTTTGAATCTTGACCTATTTTTTTACTTGTACTTATTCTAGCTATAAGAGGATTTGAATCTAAAGAATAAAACTGAGGAAAGTAATTTGGTCTAGGGGTTTTTTCGCCAACCGGAACATACTCAAATAAATCAGCAACAGTAGATATAGTAGAAACTGTGTCAGATGATCTTTCTGGATAGTACTGGATATTAGCTAAGCCTACGTTGTTTGCTGTAATAATTGTGCCTGTGTTTTCTACACGACCAAAAAGTTGAACAGAACTTCTAAATTGTCTTTGCTCAGGACCTACTTCTGATAAATCCCTAGGCACTTTATTTATATTATCGTTTATTAAAACCACATGAGATGTTTTACCAAGCTCTAAGGTTTGATCTTGTGGGTACGATGCCATAATACCAGGTAAATAAACATTATAGTAATCTTGCTCTGTTTGCTTAATTACTATTTTATAAGTATACCAACCCAGCGGATTGTAGTCTAAACTAGTTGATTCTCCGTCGTATATTCCAGGTGTTCCTAGTTGATTATTTCTAGTAGAAGATATAACTTCGTTAAATAATATTTTTAAAGAATCTCCAGGCCAACTACCAGGTATATAGTTTACAGAACTATCTTTATAACCTGAATATATTGTATCTCCAGAGAAACTAAAACCACCAACTTTAACAGTTTCTTTATTGTTAGACAGTAAAACGGTTGAAGTTCTACCATATCTATCAGACAATACAACTCCTGCTTGATAGTTTCTATTTGTTTTTAAAGAGCTATTAGGATATTCTATTATACTAGTATTGTTTTCAGTAGTTCCTCCTGGTTCTAGCAAAACAATATCTGCGTTTTGAATATTAGTAACAGAATTTGTTAATTCTAAAATAAAGTCTCCTGGGTTCAGTGGATCTGGCGTTACAGAAATAACCTCAGTATTTGGAGGTATAGTTCCGGTGCCTACAATTAAAGTAATAAAATCACCTACACTAATTTCTCCTATAGCTCCTTTTTTTATTGTTATAGTTGTTCCGTTATAAGGACCACCAGCTATTTCACCTTCTGTTCTATTTAAGTCAAAAGCAGATTTATCAGAGACAGCTACATTATAGTTTAAACTAGCAGGTGGTGTATGCTTATCTTGATAGTTACCATATATAACTCTATTTCCAGAAACTTCTTGAGCTAAAGCTTTTACAGGTATTTTATCAAAAACTCTAGTTGTAGTTTTTTCTGGTAAAGTTTTAAAAGGTTTTTTTGATTGATAATTGTAAGAAAAATAGTTAGGATTGTTAGCGTTTAAAACAACATCATCAACCAAGGTTTGAGGTAAATCTACTGTAACTTGGCCACCTGTTGAAGGATTATTTACGTCTGTTGGTTCATAAACTGTTACTTTAGGTTTACCTACTATTCCAAAACCAGTTATTAAAGAACCTACTTCTATACCTCCCTGTAGGTTGTCTATGTTAAAAACTGTGTCTGTCGTAATAGCACCATCTACAGAAAAAGTTCCAGCTGAATTAACTACATCGTTAATTGACACTGTATCAACTACCTTTACAGCAATAGCGTCTGATTCTTTATACAGTATGTCTATATTTCTTATCTTAAGACTGTTAGATATATCGTAATTTAAAAAAGGTAGAGGTATTTTTAAATGAATATTGTTTACTTTATTTTCAACAAAGCTAACAACAGTACTTCTATAAGCGTCAGATTGATCGTCTACGTCGCTTATGTTTTCTTGCTTTACATACATAAAATATCCATCTTGCTTTGGTATAAATGCTATTTGAGTAAATGGAGCAATTAAAGAATACTCATTGTCTTCAAATTGAAATCTATAACTAAATCTAGAGAATTTGTCTTCTAAAAAATCAGGATCTCCAGCAAAATCTGGGTCATAATAAGGATTATAATTTAATATTATCTCTGTACCTGCATTTAAGTTTTCAAAAACAGCAGAAGTCGCTGTTATTTCCCAAAAAGGATTCGCGGGGTCTGTTGTGTTGTTATATGCAGCTGTGTCAACTTCTGAATTTGGTATAGGAATTATTTTACCGAAAGTATCTACATAAGCTAAAGAAGATCCATCATCGTATACAGTTGCTGTTAAACCCGGTGTAGCAGTGGTTTTAGCCTGAATATCACCTTCAAAAGCTAGTAATTCTATTGTATTAGTTGCAGGTGTTGTTATTGCTGTTTTAATTTTTCCAGCTCCACCGTTTGGATAAAATTTACTAACAACATCTTTCATTGTTGATTCATAGTCATTATCATTAGGAGATAAAAAACTTTCTTGATACAATTCCATGCAAGAATAAGGATTGTATTTTGCAACAGATATTTGGTCTTCAGTTGTATAGTAAGTTGTATTTGTAACTCCAGATGGATTAGCTAAGTCTACGTTTATTTTTCTTGGTTGATTTCTATTATCAGTCCAAAATAATAAGCTTTCTAAAACGTTAACTCCATATATAGGGTTTGTTGTGCAGAAGTTTAAAAAAGCTCCTTCAACTAAAAGAGTTAAAGAGTTGTTTTGAACATTGCAAGCGAATATGTAATTTTTAGCAGTTGGTTCGTAAGGATATTCTTCACTGTAAGTAGAGCCTACAAAAGGATAGTTTGTTAAAAAAACATATACAGTGTTTATTTGATCGTTAGCAAAATATCCTATGCAATTAAGATTAGCTATTCCAGTTGCGGCCTCAAAGTCAAATACTTTGTTATTACCTAAAACGTTTTCAACTGAACCAACAGAGTCACCTTCTGACTTGCTTATCTGAACATTTACAGCGTTTCTATATTCTCCGCTTGGTACTATACGAGCGTCCAAGTCTTTATTCATCTTGGACTTTAAAAAAGTATTTAAAGCTTTAGCCATTTAATTTTAGTGTTTAATCCATTTAGATTTACCTCTCATTACTTGAGATATTTCGTCAAGCTTAATGTTTGATAATCTTATCTTGGCATTTCTTAGTTTAGCATATCTTTCTTTCTTTAATCTTTGAACTATATACTCTGGTTGATTTGCACGAGTAGATATTATAGCATGTAATATATGTGCATATAAAGCTTCTTCTGCCATTTTAGGTATTCTAGTATCTGAATCATATGCTAAGCCATCAGATATGTATTCTAATACAATTAAGCGATATACTAAGTGACTAGAAAAAGACATTTTACCTTCTCTCTCATTTAAGTTAAAGTAACCGTTAATATTAGCTAATTGAGGTTCTAATCCATATAATCTTCCAAAATCTCTAAACCCAATAAATTCACCGTTTTGATTAAAGTTAAAAGAAAATTCATTTATACCACCTAAACCAGAGTCATCAATTAAAAAATCTCTAGCATCACCAGTGTGCCATCTTTCTTGAGTAATCGATGTACCTTCAATATCTGAGCCAAAGTTATCTTGCGTTGGAACTCCTTTTTCATCTTGTATCTGCGTATAGTAAGGACTTATTGTAAGATTGTTTGTAGGGTAGATAATATGCTTAACACCTAATTGATCGATCCAAGAAGCTCTAACATAATTAACGTAATCCTGAGGTAGTGCTAATGTTAAACTAGCAGGTATTGTTAATTCAGCTGATTTAATACTTTTCAATGTATCGTAGCTAAACTCTTGTAAGCCTCTTTTAGCAAAAAACAATACATCAGATTTTTTAGCTGTTTGTATTAGCTTTCCATCACCTACATAGCCAACCATAAAGTTATCTATAGCATCATTAAGCGTAATATATGAGTAACTACCATAATTATCTTCAACTATTTGACCGTATGCTTTTTCAGCTTCTGTACTACCATATAATCCACCATCTAGTTTTTTTAACTGAACAACTATATAAAGACCGGTAGCTGGAGCAGCAGGAAATGTTACTGCATTATCTACAACTGTAAACGTTGTAATGTATTCTGAGTAAGATCCAGGTAATCCAGTAGAACTTGTATATAGCTTAAAGTTGTTTAAAGCGTAGTTAACATTATTAGGATCAAAACTTCCTAAAACTAAATCTGTATCAAATGTAGTTTTAAAAGCTAATGTAGTATTATCGCCTCTAAAGCCTTGAGCGCCTTGATAATATTGTTGGTTAGTTTCAGTTATTAAGCTCATTTATTATGATTTTTCGTTAATTGAAGTCTCTTGAACGTCTTGAGCAGCTGCTTGAATTATAGTTGGATTATTTATTATTACGCCGCAATATTTAAGTATTCTCATTATAATATCTGATTGTTCAGATGTTTCTAATTCAAAATCTACAGAATCAACAGAGCTATATATGTAAGAGTTATTTGTACTAGTGTTAAACCTCCAAAAAGGAGTTGTAGGTTTAAACAAGACGTTAACTAATACCGAGTCAGGTGACGGATCTATTTTTAGCACAGGGCCAGTAGTTGTCGTTGAAGATGACGAAGGTGGTTTTATGTATACTATAGGATTTTTTTTTGTTGGTGCTGTAAGCTTTGATCTTGTTATCTTATTGTAGTCACTTTTAGTTACAAGTTGAGTTGTTGAATCAATATTACTATTACCACTATATGTTGATATCACGTCTCCAATATTGTACACCGTCTTATTAAGTAAACCATTAGTATCATATAGTGAATATATAAACTCATTAGATCCAGCTGCTACTTGTGTAAAAGCTACTTCTTCTACGAAAGGTGTTAATTTATATGATATGTTTTTAAAAATATTAAAAAATTCAGTATCATTTTGAGAATTGTTTTGATTAAAGCGGTTAACTTGATTTCCATCAGGAAAATAAGATTGAAAAATTTCATCTTGAACTTGAGCAGCTAAACTATTAAATTCAGCCGGTGTTACATAACCTCTTTGCTCTTTGTTTAATATAAACAAGACTGTTTGATATACTGTATTTATATTTACCGCCATTTTTATTTTTTATTATAATATATTGGAGACCACTTACGCAGCCTCCAGTATATTAGTATTACCTGTTTTTATAGTTTTTTATCTATAGACTTATAGATTTCTACTCCTTCGTCTGTTTTTAAGAAAGCCGCAAACGCTGAGTAAGGGTTTTCATCAAAAGGAACGTTCATTAATTTTCTATCGTTTGATCCCCATGTGAATGTTCGTTGATCTGGTGATAGTTTTATAATTCCAACTTCAGCTGCTCTAATAGCAAAATTCCTTAGTTGTACATTTTCATCGTTAGCTAAGCTAATAAATAATGAAGGATTGCTTCTAGCAAACAATAGTAAATCTCTTTTAAGTTCTTTAGAACTCATTTCATTTACTTTAGAGCCTATTTCAACTCTTAGTATAGCCTCTGCTTGATCTATGTCTATGTTTCTAGCAGCATTTAAAGCATCTATTTGAAGATCTAATACTTCTAATTGATCAACAGCCTCTTCTTTAGCGCTAAACTCTTCATATAGTTTTCCTTTCAAAGGATGGTATATAGATAATAGTTTTTGTAAGTTTTGTTGTTCTTTCTTTACAGTTAAAGTTCCGTTGTGAAATCTTATATGCCCCATTGTAACCTCCCCTTTTTGTTCATCTACTAAAGGTGAATCTTGGTTTGTTGCGTATCTTATTTCTTTTTGTTTTCCAGTTTTTAAATCAAAATATAATAAAGCATGTTTTCTAGTATGCCTACCAGGTATTGTTAAAGTTAAAGGGCTTTTGTTGCCTTTTAAATAATAAACTCTATCCTTGATTTCCCATTCAGGTTTTGAAGGTTTTACTGGAGCAGCCATTATTGTTTGTACTGCTTCTTGAGGTGCAACCTCAACTTGCTTTGCTTTAGCTTGTTTAGCCATAATATAATAAAATTAAATAGTTTAAAAATGTGACAATAGCCTTAGTATATACTTAGTAAGGGGCTAATGTCATATAAAGGTAATAATTACCCCCGTCAGTTCAACGAGGGTAAGAATTACATTAATTTTGAATCAATTAGATTCCTTTGAAAAGTACAAAGTTGTTAGCAGCTTGAGTTACTAAACATCTTTCAGATAGGAAGTTTACTTCCATAGCGTCAAGAGTTGAAGTAAATGCTCCACCTGCAGAACCAGTTAACCAAGACTTCATACGTCTGTCATCACTTTGTGAAGCTCTGTAACGCACGTGTAAGAATGGTCGACGGATATTAGTTCCTAAGATCTGATCGTAAACTGTAGAAGTTCCAGCTGGTACTAATACACCTTCAATTGAGCTGATACCATCAACACCACCACGAGTAGAAGCGTCGTTTAAGTATTTCCAGTCAGTCTTGTAGAAATCGTAAGATCCTCTACGGAATCCGCTAAACCCTAAGTTCAAAGCCATTTCTTCTGAGTTCTCGAATAAACCAAAAGCAGTTCCACCGGCAAATCCACCAGAAATAGAAGCTAACATATCGTCAAAATCAAGAGATGTTTGTCTCTGTAAGAATAGCATGTTTTCTTCAATCGCTCCTTGAGTATCTAAATTCTTAAGGATAGCATCAAATTCGTCAAGTCCAGCAGCAGCAGTAAATCCTACTTCTACATTTCCACGAGTTTGAATAGCAGCAAACAAACCTTCAGTTCCTGGTAATCCAGCAGCAGCGCTAGTTCCAGCCGCGATTTGATTAAGCTCACCTTCAATCATTGACATTTCTAGGTAATCTTCAAAACGTAAACGAGTTTCAGATTCAGCCTTTAAATACCATAAGTATCCAGATGTTCCGTCTTCAGTAGCAACTTCAACCCATCCGATTTGAGCCATGTCAGATCCAGATACAGTATATTGATCTCTAATAATTATTGGTGTGTTAGAATATTGAGTTAATTGAGGCTCAACACTTGTTCTAGCTGCAGAATTTCCAGCGCCAGCTCCAATTGTAGTTCCTTTTGTATAAGCAGAACCATACACAAATACTTTAAGTGAAGGAATTGCTCCTACAGCTCCTGCAGCAGCGAATCCGCTAGCAACAAGTCCAACCCCACTAAAAGGAGTTACTGTAAAGTTTCCACCAACACCTAACGCGCCGACTGCTGTTACTAAAGCTTTTACTTCTTGTCCGTTTACAGGATTTAAAAGTACAACAGTGTCATTTATAGATACTACGTTTTGAACGTTACCAGCTAAAGTAATAACGTTAGCAGCAGCTGCATCAGCCCCAATACCGTATCCTAAATAACTAATATGTAATCTATTTTGTTCAGACCAAATTACTTGATCAGATGTCATTGGCATTTCAGCGCCAACCATTCGTAAGAATCCAGATAGTGTACGGTTTCCGTAACGTTCTACTTCTTGTTCGTAAATTTCTGGTAAGTACTGCTGAGCAAACGTGTTAGTGTCGCCAGCTGCATTACTGTTAAATTGTAGGTAGTTAGTACTTAGCAATTGTTGTTGCTGAGATGGGATTAAACTACCAAATTGAGGAGTTAAACTCATAATTGTTTGTTTTTTTAGTTAAATTTTTTTGTTTTAATTCTTAGTTTTGAAGAGTCATAACCGCTTATTGCTTTAACCTTAAGCCCGTTGACAAACACATCCCCTTGAGTAGACCTAGCTTTGGTACTACTTAAGTTTTTAGAGTTGTTTACAACTTCTTTTACGGCATCAGCTTTTCCTTGCTCATAGAAATGAGCTGCGATCTTATCTACGTTGTCAGCAGCATACATAGCTTTGTGATAACCTTTCGTGTCACTAACATTACCATCAGAGTCTAGGAACTTCCCGACAAGGTTGTTAATATTTGATTGGTTTTCTGCAACTTTATCACGGTTTTGAATGTTGTACTTATAGTTCTTGTCACCGACTTTAATATCGAAACCTTCGAAATCATCGCTAAAAAGCTCTTTAGTACTTTCTTTAAACTTAGAGTGTTGTTGCTCAGCTACTTCCTGCTGCTTATTATATCGGTTGAAAAAGTCCATTGCTTTTTGAGTGTCTGGGTTTACGTTTGATTTCAACTTGATTTCATCGTAATACTTAACCTTAGTTTCCTCTAAAAAGCCTTTGGCTTTTTCAACTTCTTCTTTGAACGCAAGTTTTTTCTTACGTATATCTCTGTCCTCATCTAGATCTTCATCATAATCAAAGTCTTCTAATAATAACTCAACGTCTGAATTATCTAAATAAGGTTTATTTTTTTTGTAATACTCTTTTAACAATGTTTTATCGTCAACGCTAGAGTAATCAGCGTTAAGTCTTGTATAATCTTCAATTGTTCCACCAGTTTCCTCCATGAAGCTAACTAGCTTTTCAATGTTTTCTGGCAATTGCTTACCTAAAACCTTTTCATCTCTCAAAGCTTCTTTAACCTCAGCTTCTACTTTAGCTACTTCAACTTCTTTGATTGGTGTAAACTCTTTAGCATCTTCGACGGGCTTTTGTACTTGTTCTCCCACTTTAATGCTATCTCCGGATGGTTCTTCCACAAGAACTTCCGTTGTTTCTCCGATTTGAATGGCATCTTCTTTAGGTATTACCACCTTGGTGACTTCCGCTGGAACCTCTACTAAAGGTTCTTTAATGTTAACTTTAACAGGTTCACTGCTTGGTGTTGTTAGTTTTTTTGGAGTTTTCTTTTTAATTTTAAACTCACCTTCCTGCTTAACAGGTTCATTTGTTTTTACTTCTGACATAATATAATATAATTAAATAGTTGTTACTTTCTACATGAAAGCTTGCATACCCATGTCGGGTTGGTTTTCAAAGTCCTTAGGTAAGCTATCGTTTTGACGTTGGCTTATCATTTCACTTTGTTGTGTAGCTTCCATTTTGCTACGTTTATCTTTTCTATCTTCTATAGCTGCTTCTTTTTGCTGCATTGCTTGAACTTCAATTTGCTTTAACTTCATATCATATTCAAACTTTTGTTGCATTTTAATCTTCTCTAAATCAGCTGCTATTTGCATTTTATTTATTTCCATTTGAGATCTAGCCTGTTCGTATTGAACTTTAGAGCCCGATATAGCTTCTTGCTTTTGAACTTCAGCCAAAGCTGTTTTTTCAGCTGTACTTGCTTGAGCGTCGGCTTGTGCTTGTATATTAGCTTGTTGATTAGCTTGATCTTGAATAGCTTTTTGCTTACGTTTTACTTTAAGCATTTGATTAGCTAGCTTAAGATTTTTAATTTGTCTTAAATCTATAGCATCTTCTAAATCAATACCGCCTTGACCTAATGCAACTTGAATGTTTTGCTCTAGCTTAGCTTGCTCTTCATCGTCTGGTTCTAATTCTAAGAATATACCAAAGTCATACAAGTTTAAATCAACAACCTGCTGCAGTGTTTCAACGTTAAAGGTTGATATTGAGTTTTTAAGTGATTCAGCTGTTAATGGAAAATACAAAGCATCTGCTATTTTAAGAGATACATTTTCTGCTAGCTTTAATGTAAGATATAAACTAGCTTGTTTAATATGTCTAGTTGCTACATTGGATGCATTAGCTGCCATTTTTTGAAGACCTACTAATGAGTTCTTATCTTGTGTGCTTCCATCTCTTGCTTCATTTAATCCGGTTACGTCGCGTATCATTTGTAAATAATATTGATACGTTTGTATAAGCGCTTGTATTTTACCTAAACCACTTGAGCTATTAAGTTCTTGAATAGGTACTTTACCTGGATTCATATCACCGTCTTGAGTCATTGATCTACCTACGATAGAACCAGTTTGGAAATACATATTTAATGCCTCTGCAGGATTATAATTAGTTCCATTACCAAGATCAACTTCAGCTAAACCGTCCATATCTAAATAAACACCATCTGGTACCATTCTAGACATTACCTGCTGCAGTTTGAGATGTGTTAGTTGAATCATATCTGCAAATCCAACACATTTGCTTACAACAGACTCTATGCGTCCCTTATACATTCTAGGAGCACATATCGTGTAATTCATTTCAACCTTAGTTGTGTCTGCCATTGGTCTAGACATGTTTTCTGCTAGATTCCAGTCTAATATAGTATTAGTCCCTAAAACTTTTGCGCCAGTGTATAAAACTTCTATTGATCTAGATACTCTTTCAAAGTTGTCATTTTCAGGCGGGTCAAATGTATCTGGCTTTTCTAAAGCTTTTAATAAGCCTGAATCTGTTTGCTTTATTTTAAAAACTTGATTGTGGTATGTCTTGTATTCAAAGTACATTACTTGCACAGTGTTTTCATCGTAATTACCCCAACCAGTTATATATTGTCTGTTACCAGGTGTTTCTTGTATTCTTTTTAATTCCTCTTCTGATATACCAGGAAACTCTTTTTTAAGTTCTGGTATTGTT
>Ga0208304_10000920_pt1 | contig 14684 bp, 10 predicted proteins | sample ColrivemetaGS713_FD_187603 | JGI IMG/M metagenome (GOLD analysis project Ga0208304, IMG submission 187603) | Estuarine microbial communities from the Columbia River estuary - Flood tide ETM metaG S.713 (SPAdes) (version 2) | ecosystem: Environmental > Aquatic > Marine > Intertidal zone >... | reverse complement strand
ACCTATAGCTATTGCAGCGTATTCTTATATGGCTCTAGTGCCTGTTATTCAGCCACCAATCATGAAACTTTTAACTTCTAAAAAGGAGCGATTGATAAGAATGAAACCTCCAAGAGCTGTTACACAAAAAGAAAAAATGATTTTCCCAGTAGTAGCATTATTATTAACAACTTTTATATCTCCAAGTGCTTTGCCATTATTGGGTATGTTGTTTTTTGGAAATTTACTTAAAGAATCTGGAAGAACAGAACGTTTAGCCGATACTGCGCGTACCAAGTTGATTGATATAGTAACTATACTTTTAGGTGTAACGGTTGGGGCATCAACACAAGCAGATATTTTTATTACTGCTGATTCCTTGAAGATTTTCGGATTAGGAGCGGTCTCTTTTGTAATTGCAACAATGGGTGGATTGCTTTTTGCAAAATTCATGAATCTATTTCTTAAAGGAGATGATAAATTGAACCCGCTTATTGGAGCCGCAGGTGTTTCAGCAGTTCCAGATAGTGCCAGAGTAGTACACGCTGTAGGTATTAAAGCCGACCCTCATAACTATTTATTAATGCATGCTATGGCACCAAACGTTGCAGGAGTTATTGGTTCTGCGATTGCTGCGGGTATTATATTAAGTTTTTTAGGATAAAATAAAATTTAGGACTTAAACGAAATTCTAATTTAAATATAAGATGATGAATTTACCAAATAAAATGACAGCCCAAGATGCTGTGAAGCTAATAAAATCTGGAGACAGAGTATTAATTCAAGGAGGTGCCGCAACACCACAAACGCTTATTAAAGCTATGGTGGAAAGAGGCCCTCAATTAAGAGGTGTGAAAATAGTTCATTTACATACCGAGGGTGAATGCGGTTATGTAGCTCCTGAATTAAGAGATAGTTTTCATACCAGCGCTTTTTTTATTAGCGGAAATGTTAGAAAAATGGTGGGTGATACGGTAGATTATATTCCGATTTTTTTAAGTGATATACCAAGTTTGTTCCGTCAAGGCTATATGGATTTAGATGTGGTTTTAGTGAATGTTTCACCTCCAGATAAGCATGGTTTTTGTTCTTTAGGTGTATCTGTAGATATTGTTATCGCTGGTATTGAGCAAGGGAAGAAAGTAATTGCTCAAATAAATCCTAGAATGCCTCGTACCTTTGGAGATGCTATAGTGCATTTAAGAAATTTTGATGCTTGTGTAGAAGTTGATGAAGAAATTTATGAAATGAAATTTGTAGCTCCATCAGAAGAGGAGCAGGCAATTGGAAAAAATGTAGCAGGAATTATTGATGATGGTGCTACCTTACAAATGGGTATTGGTGGTATACCAAATGCGGTTTTAACATACTTAACCAATCACAAAAATTTAGGCATACATACCGAAATGTTTTCGGAAGGTATTGTAGATTTAGTTGAAAGGGGTGTCGTAAATGGGTCTAAGAAAAAATTGAATCCTTATAAAATTGTTTCAGGTTTCGCTATGGGTACCCGTAGATTATATGATTTTATGGATGATAATCCAGAAATTGAATTGTTAGATATTGCATATGTGAACGACACTTCCATCATACGTCAAAACCCAAAAGTAACAGCCATTAATTCAGCAATAGAAATTGATATAACTGGTCAGGTTTGTGCTGATTCTATTGGAACGAAAATGTTTTCAGGAGTAGGTGGTCAAATGGATTTTATGCGAGGTGCAGCCTTGTCGAAAGGTGGTAAACCTATCATTGCTGTAAACTCTACCACTTTAAAAGGGGTGTCTAAAATTGTTCCTATGTTAAAACAAGGAGCAGGTGTTGTAACCACACGCGCACATGCCAGATTTGTAGTTACAGAATTCGGGGTAGCTGAATTATTCGGTAGAACCTTAAAACAACGTGCAAAGTCGCTTAGAGATATCGCACATCCAGATCATAGAGAAGCATTAGATAAAGCTATTTTTGAAAGATTTGGAACTAGTATCATAATTTAATATCAAAGTCGAACGTAATTTTAAAATTATGAACACGAAAAACAATCCGCTTTTTTCCAATTTCAATCCCGTTACCAAGCAGGAATGGTTAGAAAAAGTGAACGTAGATTTAAAAGGAGAAGATTTCAATAGAAAATTAGTTTGGAAAAACTTAAGTAATATCGATTTTCAACCTTTTTATAATGCAGAAGATAAGTTAGCATATTTAACCAATACAGGCGAAAATGCGAAGGCTTTAATAAATTATAGAAGCATTGAAGTTTCTTCGGCAGAAAGCGCCAACAAACTAGCCATAAAAGCAGTAAGCGAAGGTGTAACAGGAATTCTTTTTCAATTAAAAGGAAACGTTACCGTAGCGACTCTATTAAATGGAATCAATTTAAATCAGATTGCGGTATCGTTTGTTTTATCAAAAGAAGTAATCAATTTTACAAAAGACTTCTTTGCTTTTGTTGAGCACAATATTAATAACAATAAAAATTTAAGAGGCTATTTCGATTTAGGAATCATTTCAAATTATATTACCACGGGAACTATCGATGTTCAGCAATTTGAAACATTGGTTAATGTTGTAAAATTATGGAAAGATTATCCGAATTTCAAAACCATAACAATTTCTGGAACTACTTATTTGGATTCGGGGGCAAATCAGGTTCAGGAAATAGCTTATACATTAAATTCATTAGTTTATTTAATAGAGCAATGTTTAGATAGAGACCTTAATGTGCAATCTGTTTTTAATAGCCTTCATGTACAACTCGCCATTGGGTCTGAATACTTTGTTGAAATAGGAAAGTTCAGAGCTTTTAATAGTTTATTACATGAAATAGCTAAAAAATACGGTGTTAAAGATTTTAAACATGCTTTAACTGCAAAAACTTCTATTTGGAGCAAATCGGTCACAGATGCGCATACTAATTTATTGCGTGCCACTACCGAAGCTATGTCTGCGATACTTGGAAATGTAGATGGTGTTTTAATTGACGCATATGATAAGGAATTCAATGAAGTGTCTGATTTTTCGAATAGAATTGCGGGTAATATTTCGACCATTTTAAAAGAAGAATCTTATTTTGGAAAAGTAGCGAACCCTGTAGATGGATCGTATTATATCGAAGAGGTTAGTACAAAAATTGCCGAAAAAGCCTTAGAGCTATTTAAATCTATTGAGGCAGATGGAGGGTTTTATAAAGCATTTGAAAGCGAATTTATTCAGCAGCAAATTGCTCAAATCCGTCAGGAAAAAATCAAATTACTAAGTCAAAGAAGATTGCCAATGGTTGGGGTTAATAAATATCCTAATCTTATGGAAACAGTACCTTCAAAAATATTAGCATCCGAAACTACTTCAAATTCAAAAGTGCTGACTCCAAGAAGAGCGTCATTAGAAATTGAAGCTTTAAGGAAAGTAACTGAGCAAATAGTTGATGAAACAGGTAAACGACCAATTGTGGAGCTTACTAGTTTTGGTAATTTGACTATGCGTAAAGCGCGCGCCGCTTTTTCATATGATTTTATAGGTGTTAGCGGTTTTCAGGTATTACAGGAAAAAAGTTATACCGATACAGAACAAGCTGCAGAAAGTAGCGCGAAATCAGAATCTGATGTGGTTGTAATTTGTAGTTCAGATCCAGATTACGATGAAAGTGCTTTGGCTTTTGTGCAAATTTTAAGATCTCTTAATACAGATAAAGTGCTTTTACTGGCTGGAAATCCTGTAAATATTATGGATTCATTAACTGCTGCAGGTTTAGATGGTTGTATCAATTTAAAATCTGATGTTATTCAGACCATCGCAGATGTTCAGAAAAAAATTCAGAAGAATAATAAAATATTAAACTTATGAAACCAAATTTTTCAGATATAACATTGGATACTGTTAAGAAGCAAGAAACAGTACTATCAGATAATCAACAAGTTTGGAATACACCTGAGGGAATTCCTGTAAAAACACATTTTTCAAAACACGATATTGAAAATGCAGAGCATTTAAATTTCGCAGCAGGATTGCCTCCATTTACAAGAGGACCTTATAGTACTATGTATGTAACAAGGCCTTGGACCATTCGTCAGTATGCAGGGTTTTCAACTGCCGAAGAGTCTAATGCCTTTTACAGAAGAAACTTGGCTGCAGGACAAAAAGGATTGTCGGTAGCATTTGATTTAGCGACGCATAGAGGATACGATTCTGATCATCCACGTGTAACAGGTGATGTTGGAAAAGCTGGAGTTGCCATTGATTCTATTTTGGATATGGAGATTTTATTCGACCAGATTCCATTAGATAAAATGTCGGTTTCCATGACCATGAACGGGGCTGTTTTACCAATTATGGCATTTTACATTGCCGCTGCAAAAAAACAGGGCGTATCTCTTGATCATTTAAGTGGTACCATTCAGAATGATATTTTAAAGGAATTTATGGTGCGTAATACCTATATCTATCCACCATTACCTTCTATGAAAATTATTGGGGATATTTTTGATTATACTACTAAAAACATGCCTAAGTTTAACTCCATTTCTATAAGTGGATACCACATGCAAGAAGCGGGAGCAACTGCCGATATTGAGCTGGCTTATACCTTAGCTGATGGTATGGAATACATAAGAACGGGTTTAGCGTCAGGTTTAAAAATAGATGAATTTGCTCCGAGACTTTCGTTTTTCTGGGCAGTTGGAATGAATCATTTTATGGAAATTGCTAAAATGCGTGCTGCACGTATGCTATGGGCAAAAATCATAAAATCTTTTAATCCAACAAATCCGAAATCTATGGCGTTACGTACGCATAGTCAAACATCAGGTTGGAGTTTAAGTGAGCAAGATCCCTTTAATAATGTCGCTAGAACCTGTGTTGAAGCGATGGCTGCAGGATTGGGTGGAACCCAGTCGTTACATACCAATGCTTTGGATGAAGCTATTGCATTACCAACCGATTTTTCGGCGAGAATTGCACGTAACACACAAATATATATTCAGGAAGAAACGCAGATAACCAAAGCAGTAGATCCTTGGGCAGGCTCCTATTATGTTGAATATTTAACGCAGGAAATCGCCAAAAAAGCGTGGAAACTTATTGAAGAAGTTGAGGAGCTAGGTGGTATGGCCAAAGCTATTGAAACAGGGGTTCCTAAAATGCGAATTGAAGAAGCTTCGGCACGTAAACAAGCACGTTTAGATTCTGGACAAGATATTTTAGTTGGGGTAAATAAATTCAGAACCGACGAAAAATCGAATATCGAAATTTTAGACATCGATAATTCTACAGTGAGATTATCTCAAATAGAACGTTTGAAAAAATTAAGAGCCAATAGAAATCAGAATGTGGTTGATGCTAATTTAAAAGCATTAACAGATTGTGCAGAAACAGGTAAGGGTAATTTATTAGAATTGGCTGTTGAAGCTGCTGAAAATTTCGCAACATTAGGAGAAATATCAGATGCTTTGGAAGTTCATTTTGGACGTCATAAAGCCGATAATAAATTAATAAGTGGTGTGTACGGAAAAGAAGTAAAAGACGATAGTACATTTGCGAAAGCACAAGCGGTTGCAGATAAATTTGCTGAAATTGAAGGACGTCGTCCACGTGTGATGATTGCTAAAATGGGGCAAGATGGGCATGACAGAGGCGCTAAAGTAGTAGCTTCGAGTTTTGCCGATTTAGGTTTTGATGTAGACATGGGCCCATTGTTTCAAACACCCGAAGAAGTAGCAAAACAAGCCATTGAAAATGATGTGCATTTTGTGGGCGCTTCCAGTTTAGCGGCAGGTCACAAAACTTTAATTCCGCAGTTAATTGGTGAGTTAGAAAAATTAGGAAGACCAGATATTATGGTATTTGCTGGTGGTGTGATACCAGAGCAAGATTACAATTATTTATTAGAGCGTAAAGTGGCTGCCATTTTTGGCCCGGGAACTGTAATTTCAAAAGCAGCGATCTCCATTATGGAAAAATATTTGGAGCAGGAATAAGCTTCATTTGTATTATAATTTGAATAGTCAAAAAAACCGCTTGTGTTGTAAAACATAAAGCGGTTTTTTTATAAATCTGAATTATATTTTTAATTTTTTCTCCATAACGTTTTCGCGGTAGCACAAACCTTGTCGCTTCCTGCAATTTTTATGGAATGCACAAAAGAATCGTTTTCAATATCCGTATTGGTTAAAGATAAAACAGTGTCGCCATATTGTGCTTCAGAAATAAATCGACCGTTTATTTCATATAAGGAATAATTATCTGCAATATCTTCAGGGATAGATTCAATTACCCATTGTAAATATCTGATATTGTTAACGTGTTTATTCATGTCTGTATCAAACCTGTTGACTTTAAATTGTTTTATATGGCTTGCGAAGTCTATGGCTTCTATTTTTTTCTTGATGTTTGTATTTATAGATTCTTCGTTATAATAGCCCCATTTTTCTTTGATATCATTAAAAATTGGTATTGGTTTCCTGTTTTCTATATCGAAGAATACCCATAAACCCTTAGCTCGACCTATTATATTTTGATTTTCATCAAAAATAATATTTTCCCTATATCCTTTAATTGTCGAATAGCTTGAGAGCCAGGTTCTAATGGTTATTTTCTCTTTATAACTTGGATAACGTTCTATTTGCATAGCACCAGACACCAAAACCCAACCTATATTTTTTTTAACGAGGTCAAACAAACTGTGGTTTATTGCATAACAATGGTCGGCTGCTGTTTCTTCCAATAGGGCTAACATTATGGTTGGTGTGGCCAACCCCAGGTTATTCATTTCAAAATATCTGAGCTCAAATTCTTTATCAAAACAATTTTCGGAAGTCATATTTATATCATTTTAAAACGTCTTTATATCATGCTTATTTAAAAGACTTTTTAAATTTTTCAATAATTAATTGCGCTGCTTTTACTGGTGATATATCGGAAGAAATAATGTCCTTTTCTAAAACAGAAAGCTTACTCTTAATATCCTTTGAACCATAAAACATGTGTTTCAATTCTTCATTAATATTATCGTACATCCATCGTATTTTTTGATGGTTTCTATTTTTAATGAAATACCCATTTTCGGTTACTAATTGCTTGTATTTGGTGATTTCATCCCAAACGGTATCGATGCCTGTATTTTTTGTTGAAGAAGCTTTAGTAACTACAGGTACCCAACCAGATTCCGATTGCGGAAAAATATGTAAGGCATTTTGATATTGCAATCGTGCCATTTCGCTTTTACGAATGTTGTCGCCATCGGCTTTATTAATAACTACCATATCTGCCATTTCCATGATGCCTTTTTTAATGCCTTGAAGTTCATCGCCAGCTCCGGCTAACATTAAGAGTAGAAAAAAATCAGTCATACCATGAACAGCGGTTTCAGATTGCCCCACACCAACCGTTTCAATTAAAATGGCATCGTAACCCGCCGCTTCACAAAGCAACATGCTTTCGGCAGTTTTGTTGGCAACACCTCCAAGAGTTTCACCAGACGCCGACGGACGAATGTAAGCGTTCTCTAAATTGCTCAATTCTTCCATACGGGTTTTATCGCCTAAAATACTGCCTCTAGAGCGTTGACTACTTGGATCTATAGATAGAATAGCCACTTTATGACCTTGCGTGATGAGGTGTTTTCCAAACGCTTCAATAAAGGTGCTTTTACCCACTCCAGGAACGCCGGTAATGCCAATGCGAATGGAATTTCCAGAAGCAGGTAAAATGGCTTGAATAATATCTTTGGCAAGAAGTTTGTCACTTTCTAAATTACTTTCTATAATGGTGATGGCTCTGGACAGAATAACACGGTCTCCACTTAAAACGCCATCGATATAGGTTTGGGTGCTTAGTCTGTTTTTTGGTTTGTAGTTTGTCATTTAATGCTTGAAAATTACAATTATAAAGATACTGATTAAGTGAAAACGCGCCATGTGTTTCGGAGTGTTTTTTACGAATATTTAAAGGCTGTATTATGCTTAATTGTGAGAAAAAAATACTAAATTAGTTAAAGTTGAGATAGTATAAATATATTGGACTTGGTATTTATGGTTTGTGTTTATGAACTCACTCAAAATCTAAAAAAGGAGTTTTAATTATTGAAAATATGTATATAGCAGCAATAGGGCCGATTCAAATAATTTTAGTTAGTATAATAATTCCTGTTGGAATATTTCTTATAGGTTTTTTCGTTGGAAAAAAAGTAGGATATATTAAAAGAGTAAAGGAAACGGAAAATCGAAATAAATAGATTGTAGCGTTATCCTTTTTAAAATGGGGTGAAGTAATTGGTTAATAAATAGGCAGAATCCGTGGTTGTAAACTCCCTCGCAACGACGGTGCGAAATTGTTTTAAAAAGATTTAAGCGGAAAGAGCGACCCTTGCGGTAACGCCAAAAGATTAAAAAAAATCTCAAAACCACCTGTGTAAAGTGAGTTTTGAGATTTTTTTAGGTGTTATTTGAGTTGTAAATCTATACCTTAGAAGTTATCGATTTAATAAACACATAACCGAAGCCTAAAAACAGCATAAGGTGAAATGGGAAAAGCCCGAAATCGCCACCTTGATCTCCTACTATAAAAGCACTATACATTCCAAAAGCAAAATAGGACATAAGTAAGCCTTCGAAAATAACATGTATAGAAATTGTTTTTTTGATGTACTTATTCTTTATCAAGGTATCTTTTAGAGTATTTATATTGAATTTTGGTGTACGAACAAATTCGCTTTTCTTTCCCCAATGCCCTTCTAATACTGCAATAGAGTTATGTAATGAAAAGCCCATAGCTATTGAGAAAAACACGAAAAACATACCTATATAGCGTATAAAGTTTTTAAAGCCGCTGCCATAAATATTTTTGTACATAAACCAATAGCATATAAAAAATATGATAGAGCTTACTACAAAGAAACTCATCACATAAAAATATGGTTTTAAGTGTGTGTACTCATTTTTTATATATAGCATTGGGATACTTAGTACGCCTACAATTAGCACATTTAAAAACATGGTGCTGTTTAATAGATGCAACAACCCGTGCATTTTAGTTTTAGCTGAAATGTTTTTGCTTTTTAAAACGCGCGTCATCATTTTCTGAAAATTTTCTGCGCCTCCTTTGTTCCATCTAAATTGTTGCGAACGTGCTGCACTAATTACAATTGGTAATTCGGCAGGCGTTTCAACGTTTTCAAGATATTTAAATTTCCAGTTTTTTAATTGGGCACGGTAGCTTAAATCTAGGTCTTCGGTTAAGGTATCGCCTTCCCAATTTCCCGCATCTATGATACAGGTTTTTCTCCAAAGACCTGCGGTTCCGTTAAAATTGATAAAATGACCTTTGCTATTTCTGCCAACTTGCTCTAAAGTAAAATGAGCATCAAGAGCAAATGCTTGTATTTTTGTAAGTATAGAATAGTTGCGGTTTAAATGCCCCCAACGGGTTTGTACAACGCCAATTTGTTCGTCTTTAAAATAAGGAACGGTGCGATTTAACCAATCTGTTTGTGGTAAGAAATCGGAGTCGAAAATGGCAATAAATTCGCCTTTTGCGACAACTAATCCTTCTTTTAATGCGCCAGCTTTAAATCCTGTTCTATCTGTTCTGGTAATGTGTTTAATATCTAATCCGGTAGCAGCTAATGCTTCAACATGTGCGCGTGTTGTTTCTACGGTTTCATCGGTAGAATCGTCTAAAACCTGAATTTCAAGCTTGTCTGCAGGGTAATCCATTTTAGCAATATTATCCAGCAAGCGTTCCATAACGTACATTTCGTTGTAAACCGGAAGTTGTATGGTAACAAAGGGAATTTCCTCTGGTTTTGAAAAATCAAAAAGAGGCGAATTATCTTTAACTTTTTTAGAAGCGAGATAATTCAATAATAAATTTAATTGCGCCAGTGAATACATGAAAATAAGCAAAAGCGAAATTGTGTAAATGATGATAATGGTGGTTTCTAGAATCATTTTTTAATACTGTATTTAAAAATCCAACTTAAGATTTTTACGCCTGCAAATATACTACCTTTTATGGTTCCTGAAACTTTAGAGACTCCAATTCTATTTCGGTAATTTACAGGTATTTCTTTATAGATTAATTTTTGTTTTAAAATTTTTAATTGCATTTCGATAGTCCAACCATAGGTTTTGTCTACCATATTTAACATCAATAATTTGTCATATTTTATAGCTCTAAATGGCCCTAAATCAGTAAATTTCGCATTGAAAAAAAGCGTCATTAATTTAGTTGCCAGCCAATTGCCAAAAATTTGTGGCGTTGTCATTGAACCTGTTTCGCGCAATTCTTTTACACGAGCTCCAATCACAAAATCGATATTATCTTCAATAATTGGTGCTATTATTTTTGTTAATTCTTCTGGGTAATCGCTATAATCGCCGTCTAAAAATACAATAATATTTGGTTTTTCATTTTGATTTGCAATGTATTCTAAACCTTTAAGACATGCATTTCCGTAACCTTTATTTTTTTCCGTTAAGACTGTCGCTCCTGCTTTTTTTGCATTTTCCTCCGTTTTATCGGTGGAATTATTATTTATAACAATTATTTCACCAACAATTTTAGGAATATCATTAATTACTTTTGTAATAGAATCTGCTTCATTATATGCAGGAATGATGACTTTTATGTTAGGCATTAAGCTTTTACTTTCGGTTAGCAAAAGTACAATACTTTTGTTTATAATTTAACAAAACATTATGATTTTGTTAAATTATTAGTTATTTAATAAATCCATTAAATTTGGGTCGTTGCCCAATAGAATTTCATTTGAATTTATGCGCCCTTTCATGGTGTCATTTTCTAATTTTAATACACCTCTTGGGCATACTGCTGAACACACACCGCAACCCACGCAACTCGAACGAACTATATTTTCACCTTTTTGCGCATAGGCACGAACATCAATACCCATTTCACAATAGGTGGAACAATTGCCACAAGAAATACATTGTCCGCCGTTAGTTGTAATTCTGAATTTGGAAAACATCCGTTGTTGAAACCCTAAAACAGCCGCCATTGGGCATCCAAATCGGCACCAAACACGATTACCTAAAATAGGGTAGAACCCGGTTCCAATAACTCCTGAAAAGATAGAACCAATATATAGGCCGTAAGCAGAACGTAAACTGCTGGACTTTATTAAAAAGATTTCGTTTGTAGTGCTTGTATAGTGCATAACGAAAAAAGAAGCGATAACTATAAAAAAACCAATAGCTCCATAGCGAGCATCTTTACCAAGTTCATGTCTTTTAAAAAGCATCACAACTGTGAACATCACTGTTAAAAACACACCCACACTCAACAAAAACACGCTTCTCGTTATCCAAAATTTAGTAGGATCGCTTCCTAAATAGGTGTAAATTATCGCTGTTGTCATAATCACAGAAAACACCAAAACGGTATGAATTAACCAGCGTTCTAATTTCCATGCTGATAGTTTTTTACTACTGAGTTGCCTAAAGGAATCGCCAGCAGTTTCGGCTAAAGCACCGCAACCACAAACCCATGAACAGTACCAACGTTTGCCATATTTGTAGGTAAGAATAGGAGAAATTACAAAAATAGAAACTACACCAAAAAGCAACATTATTAAACCCAGAGAACCAGAGGACAATAAACCGTTTATTGACCAATTATCAAACAAATAATAATTTAATGGCCACATGCTCTTTAAATCATAATAAGGTAAATTGTAATCCGGACTTGTATTAAGTCGCGACATAAATTCTGGAATAAGAAAAGCAAACCCCAGTTGAAAAAACATAACTGAAGCCGTTCTTAATTGCTCGTAGCGATTATGCCGATATTTAAGCATGAATTTATAACCAAACACTAAAATAGCCAGGGTGTAAAGCGTGCCATAAACAAACCACTGACTTGCAGGGTTTCCGCTTAGTAAATTGCTTAGCGGGTCGAATAACGAAATTAAACCTGTATTGGATTCTCCATTTGATGATAGCCCTAAATACTGTGGATAGAAATAAAGTATGATATAAAAACTTGTCAGGATAACGCCAGTAACCCAACCTAAAATACCTCGTGATGAAATCGATTTAAACCAAACCCCATCATTTTTAATGCCTTCAAGTTTTGTTAAATAGGCATCCTTAGCGAACAGAATAGTTCCAAAGGCTATTAGTCCTATAGATACAGAAAGGAACCAGGTTTTATTAGAAAAGTTGATATTGAAAATTGCCAGTGCAAAAATAAGTAATCCAACAACACCCAAAGTTACCGCTACTTTTTGTGTGACATTTAAATTGTTACCTTCTGGTTTTGCTAGCGACATACTTTCATTTATTTTATTGCTCATAATTAAACGGTTTAAAGTTGGTTGTTATAAGCTTTTAAAATATCTTTTTCATAATGTTTGTAAAACTCGGGGTCGAAATTTGCTTTAGGTAAATGATTCATTATATAATCCACATCGCGTTTTTCGGTGAGCCATCTGTCAAAAATTTCATGTCGCATTCGGATTCCGAACGTGTTAATTCCTAAAAATTCATTTGAAGTTTTGTTATAACCGACTGTAATACATTTAGTGTCATCCTCATGTTTCCAATGAAAATGTGCTTCGTTATCTCTTGGTTGCGCAAACACCCATCCATAGGTCTGGTATTCAATGTCTAAAAATTTAGCGGAATTAAACCAATGCCCAGGTTTATAGGGTGTTTTGTTGCCGCAAATAGTTTGCGCTACCGATTCTCCCATCATTCTACCTGTGTACCAAACAGCTTCAATGGGTCTTCTTTGGTCTATCGCTTCATGTTGTTCTGCACAATCCCCTATGGCATAAACATCTTTTATGTTGGTTTCTAAAAACGTATTTACTTTTACACCTTTACCGGTTTCTATATTTGAATCTTTAATAAAATCGATATTAGGTGTTACTCCTGCTGTTAATCCAACAACATCACATAATATTTCTTCACCAGTTTCTTCAATAATTACAGACTTGACTTTGCCATTTTCATCAGATACAATCTCTTTTAAATTGGTGGACAAGCGTAAATCGATATGATGATTTTTAATATGGCGATTAATCATGTTGCTTTCACCTTCAGGTAAAACACCATTCCAAAAACTGGATTCTCGCACTAGAAAAGTTACAGGAATATTTCTGGAGTTTAGCATTTCGGCAAGTTCAATCCCAATTAAACCACCTCCGACTATGACGGCACGTTTACATACTTTATTATTGGGTGCAAAGCGCTCTAAGTTTTCTAAATCTTGTTTATGGTACATGCCCATAACACCTTTTAAATCTTGCCCTGGCCAACCAAACTTATTGGATTTGCTTCCTGTAGCAATGATAAGCTTATCATAATTTAAAATGTCGCCTGCGGCAAAATGAAGCATTTTAGAATTGGTATCAATATTTTTTGCAAAGCCTTTTTTAAGTTGAATATTATTTTTCTCCCAGAACCAATTTTCGTAAGGTTGTGTGTGCTCGAATTTCATATGCCCCATATACACATACATGAGCGCTGTCCGTGAGAAAAAATAGTCTGTTTCGGCAGAAACTATGGTGATTTTTTTGTCTGAAAGTTTTCGAATATGTCTAGCAGCAGTAACACCAGAAATACCATTACCAATTATAACAATATGCTCCATGAGATATGATTGTAGTTATCTAATCTGTCGTTCTTTCTCTTAAGTCCTTAAATAGGTTTATAAAATTTGTTTAAATTTACCCATTAAATATGAGAAATGAGAACAATTTTTAAAGCAAGTGTACTACTTTTAATGTGCTCTTGTGCCATGACATCGCCTAAGTCAGAAAAAATTAATGGGGTTAGTTACGTGGCGTCTAGAGATCAAATAAATGATACAAATATAAAACCGGTAACAAATTTACATGCAAATTATGCGGCTATTATGCCGTTTGGATTTATTAGAGAATTATCACACCCAGAAATAGTTTTTAATACGGATAGGCAGTGGTTTGGTGAAACAAGAATAGGAGCAAAACAATACATTGAAAGTTTAAATAAGCATCATATTAGAATCATGATAAAGCCTCAAATCTGGGTTTGGCGTGGTGAGTTTACTGGGGGAATTAAAATGACATCGGAAGAAGATTGGAAGCTTTTAGAAAATTCTTATTCAAAATTCATACTAGAATATGCAGAATTAGCTCAAGAAGTTCATGCCGAAATTTTTTGCATCGGCACAGAATTGGAAAGTTTTATTGATAATCGTCCTGAATATTGGAAACAATTAATAGTCGATGTAAGAAACATATATAAAGGAAAATTAACTTATGCAGCCAATTGGAATGAGTTTGATAGGACACCTTTCTGGGACGATTTGGATTATATTGGTATTGATGCTTATTTTCCTGTTAGCGATGAAAAAACACCTACATTAGAAACCTGTAGAAATGGATGGCTAAAATATAAACCAGCTATAAATGCGTTTTCTGAAGCCCATAAAATACCAATCTTATTTACCGAGTATGGTTATAGAAGTGTTGATTTCTCAGGGAAAGAACCTTGGCAAAGCGACAGAGCAATGACTGTGGTTAATTTAGAGGCGCAATCAAATACGTTGCAGGTACTTTTTGAAGAATTTTGGAATGAAGATTGGTTTGCTGGTGGGTTTTTATGGAAATGGTTTCATGATTATACTCGCGCGGGTGGAGAAGCAGATAGTCAATTTACACCTCAAAACAAACCTGCAGAGATTATAATTAAGTCACAATACTATAA
>Ga0208304_10000909_pt1 | contig 14786 bp, 15 predicted proteins | sample ColrivemetaGS713_FD_187603 | JGI IMG/M metagenome (GOLD analysis project Ga0208304, IMG submission 187603) | Estuarine microbial communities from the Columbia River estuary - Flood tide ETM metaG S.713 (SPAdes) (version 2) | ecosystem: Environmental > Aquatic > Marine > Intertidal zone >... | reverse complement strand
TATGCCATGTTGTCGGGCTCTGACTATGCAGATGGAGATCCCCCGTATCCCTTCGTGATTGGGGAACAACGATTGCTGGTGCAAAGTATCAAGCTCTACATGGATGGCGCCATGGGCAGTCGGGGCGCAGCCTTCCTGGCTCCCTACAAGGACGATCCTGAAAACACAGGATTGTTGTTCATGCAGCCTGAACAGATAGATGCACTGGTGGCCAAGTGGTCGGGCGCCAACTACCAGGTCAATGTCCACGCTATTGGAGACAGGGCCAACAGGGTGGTGCTGGACGCGTTTGAGAAACTGGATCCTGCGGACCGCACGCGCTTGCGTCATCGTATTGAGCACGCCCAGGTCGTGACTCCCGAAGACCTGAAGCGGTTTGCCCCACTGGGTGTCGTGCCTTCCATGCAGCCGGTCCACGTCAGCAGCGACTGGCAGATGCTGGGTGAGAGACTGGAGGAGGAGAGACTGGTGGGTGGCTATGCCTGGAAGACCTTGCTCGAATCGGGCAGCCGAATTGCCGCCGGCTCGGATTTTCCGGTGGAATCAGCCAACCCCATGTTAGGTCTGTATGCAGCGGTCACCCGGCTGGATATGCAGGGGAACCCTGATGGGGGGTGGCATCCTGACCAGAAAATGAGTCGCGAGCAGGCGCTGCGGGCATTCACCCTCGATGCAGCCTGGGCAGCTCACCAGGAAAAGGAACTGGGGTCCCTGGAAAAAGGCAAGCTGGCTGACTTCATCCTGGTAGACAGGGATATGTTTTCCATGCCCGCAGAACAGATTAAGGACCTGAAGGTTCTTGAAACCTGGGTGGGAGGGGAAAAGGTCTATTCAGGGAAATAGGCGCCCTTAACGGGAGGCCGGGGGACAGCTACGGCAGAGTCAGTCCTGATTCTGCCAGCTTTCCCAAAGCTTGCTTCGGTCGAAAACACCCGTATCGTAAGGATCGAAGCCGCCTGCTGACTTGTCTTCTTCAAGACCAAGTCCTGGCGCATCCAATACGTTCAAGACCTTGACGGCCTCCGCCTTTCGCGACACACGGGGAGCGGGCTTAACAGCTGCTGCCGGCTTGGTCTGGGCGGTAGTTTTGGGTTTTTTGCGCTTAAGCAACCACATCTAACAGGTTCCTCTGGTGTAATTATGTAGTGTCATTCCCTGGCACTAGCGACAATAAATTGGTTTCACAATCAAATCTTATCTATTCAGGCCAATAAAGGCGTGACCTGTTTCACATTTTTAGAATTATGTCTGATCGGCTGGTTCCCTGGCTGAGCCATGCCTGAACGGGTAGCTAACCAGGCGCAGCCATAGAACAAGCAGGTACGGCGCGAACAACATCAGCCACGGTATCGGATCGGCGGCCACCAGGTCTTTCCAGAAGTTGCCAAAGAAGGTTCCCAGACCGGCCCCCTCGGCATAGTCGCCGAACAGTGCCTGACCAACCAGGAAGACCAGGATAGGCTCAAGAAGCGCGCCCACCGCCAGGGCAGGTACCAGGTATGCCAGTTCTTTTTTCCAGTTCATAAGTGCTTGCCAGGTGTTTATGGCTGAAACGCTAGAAGAATGCGGCCGACATTGCAAGGTGTCATCATCGACCAACGGCGCTGCTTGCAGGGGAATATCCCATGTTATGCTCCGTGCTTATCGGGTTTGGTTGTACAAAGGTAGTAAATGGAAAGGGTAAAGAGCTGGTTCAGACGGCAGATTGAAAACCCCCAGGTAGTCAGTCTTTTGCTGATTGTTATCTTCATTGCATCGGTGTTTTATTTTGCCGGCAACAGCCTCGCGCCTGCCATTGCGGCCATAGTCATCGCCTACCTGCTGGACGGATTGGTTGAGCGACTGCGTCGGATGGGGATACCCAGGGTCTTGTCCACACACGCGGTGTACCTTGTTTTTGTCGCCACCCTTTTACTTGGGGTTTTTCGTTTGATGCCGATGCTGTTTCGGCAATTCTCCCAGTTGGCCCAGCAAGTGCCTTCCATATTGGCCAAGGCGAAAGAGCTGCTGATGGCGTTGCCGGCCAGGTACCCGGCCACCGTGACCGAGGATACAGTCTCACAAATCATGTCGGGCCTGACTGCTGAATTTGGCAGGCTGGGTCAGACACTGGTGTCCTATTCGTTCAGTTCAGTGTTGTCCCTTTTCGCCGTCGTGGTTTACCTGATTCTCGTTCCGCTACTGGTCTATTTCATGGTCAAGGACAAGGTCCGAATCATTGAATGGTTCGCCGGGTTCCTGCCCGAGGACAGACAACTCACCAGCACTGTGTGGACAGAGGTTAACAAGCAGATTGGTAATTACGTTCGCGGTAAGTTTATTGAAATCCTGGTGGTAGGGTCCGTCACTTTCGTGGTGTTCAAAGTCCTCGGACTGCAATACGCCTTGCTGCTGGGCGCGCTGACCGGGTTGTCGGTCTTGATTCCCTACGTGGGCGCTGCAGCGATAACCGTGCCGGTGGCCCTGGTGGCATTTGCCCAGTGGGGTATCCAGGGGGATTTTTACGGGGTGGTCGTGGCCTACCTGATTATCCAGGCCCTGGATGGCAATCTTCTGGCTCCCTTGCTGTTTAGCGAGGCCGTGAATTTGCACCCGGTGGCGATTATCGTGGCCATCCTGTTCTTTGGCGGTGTGTGGGGCCTGTGGGGAGTGTTTTTTGCGATTCCCCTGGCGACAGTGATCCAGGCGGTATTGCAGGCGTGGCCGGCCTCTGGTGCCGCCCAGCCTCCGGATCTGTCCGGGGAGCCTGCCCAGGTCGCAGAGTGATTCCGGCCTGTTAGTCCTGTACCTGCCCCAGCCACCACTTGAGAAATTCATCGAACGTGAAATAGCGGGAATCCTGCCGGGGTGTCTCGGAGAAGGTCAGGCGAAGATCCGCGGCGCTGGGGAATTGACCCAGGCTGGCCAGGACCTGCTGAAAGCCCTCCATATCCACCAGTTCCTGTTGTGTCGGGGCTGAGTCAGTGAACGTGGTCTTGAGCTGTTTTATGGTGACCTGGGCCGCGTCGACGGTGGGAAGACTGGCGCTGTGGATACTCCACCATTGCAGAAACTCGGCCTGGTCAATTAGCCCGTTTTTGTCCGAATCGATATCGTTGAATGCCTTGGTCACCACGTCAGCGGCTCGCAACAGGCCCTGGCTTCTCAACATGCGCTGGAATTCGTCACGATCGATCATGCCATTGTTGTCCTGATCGATGAGGTTGAAGTATTCCAGTAAAGCAGGCTGATCCATTGGGTTCCCCGGTTAGTTTCGTGGGTTTTCTCCATTCTATCGGAAAGCGGGGGTTGGAATGAAAGTGGGGGCACATCTTGAAAATTTCCTGCCTAACCCCAACAAAGGCAGGAAATGAAATATAAACTTGGGAAAACCGAGTTGTTATCAAGATCATAATCCGCCGAGGAACGCACATGTTTAAACGTATTGCCCTTTTCCTGATCACTAACCTGGCTGTCATTACGGTCCTGGGAATCGTGCTCAACCTGCTTGGGGTTGACAGCATGCTTGCCGAAAACAACGTGGACATGAATATCCCGGCAATGTTGGTGATGTCGGCAGTGATTGGCTTCGTGGGTTCGTTTATTTCTCTGGCCATGTCCAAGTGGTCCGCAAAGCGCATGACGGGCGCCCAGGTGATCGAGACGCCGCGTAATGAAATGGAAAGCTGGCTGGTGGCCACGGTGGCCCGTATGGCTGAAACGGCCCATATCGGGATGCCGGAAGTGGCGATCTTTGATTCGCCTCAACCCAATGCCTTTGCCACGGGTATGAACAAGAACAAGGCCCTGGTCGCCGTTAGTACCGGTTTGCTGCGTAATATGCGGCGAAACGAAGTGGAGGCGGTACTGGGCCACGAGGTGGCCCATGTGGCGAACGGCGACATGGTCACATTGGCGCTGATACAGGGTGTGGTGAATACCTTTGTCATTTTCCTGTCCAGGGTGATCGGGCACGTGGTTGACCGGGCTGTATTCAAGACCGAAAAGGGCTACGGCCCCGGGTACTACATCGTGTCGATCATCGCGCAGATTGCGCTGGGTATCCTGGCCAGCATAGTCGTGGCATGGTTCTCCAGGCGCCGGGAATTCCGCGCCGACGAGGGCGGTGCCTACCTGTCGGGCCGGGAAAACATGATTGCGGCCCTGGAGCGCCTGGGTGCTCCTAACGCCGATGCCCAGTTGCCGGATCAGCTCGAAGCGATGGGGATTTTTGGCGTGGAGCCCGGCGGGTTCAGAAAATTGTTTATGTCCCATCCGCCCCTGTCTGTTCGGATTGAGGCCTTGAGGAAAGCAGGCTAAAGTCTGCCCCGTATCTGCAAAGGAGAGCCAGGTGAAATATCTGCATACCATGGTCCGGGTGAGCAACCTGGATGAGTCACTGGATTTTTACGTTAACAAGCTGGGTCTCAAGCAGTTGCAACGCAAGGATTACGAGAATGGTCGGTTCTCACTGGTTTTCCTGGCCGCACCAGGAGATGAGGACGCTCAGTTGGAATTGACCTATAACTGGGATCCCGAGGAATATACCGGGGGCCGAAATTTTGGTCACCTTGCCTACCGGGTAGAGAATATTTATGAGACTTGCCAGTCCTTGATGGATGCCGGCGTGGTGATTAACCGTCCTCCGCGGGATGGACACATGGCATTCGTGCGATCACCAGATGGGATCTCTATCGAATTACTCCAGGCAGGTGGCGCCCTGGAGCCGGCAGAACCATGGGTTTCCATGGCGAACACGGGCCAGTGGTAGGGCGTCGGGTTGTTGTCGGTTAATTGCCGTCCCCGCGTCTGGGGTGTAACGTTTCGACCATGAATTATCGGACGGGAATATGTGGGGATCGCTAGGTAAACCAACTGAGTCGCTGCTCTACCATGGCATTGATGGAGATGTCTTCTCGCGCTTGCGGGAAAGGCTGTCCGGATATGGGGTAACGGTGGAGCACACGCCCCATGGTCGATTGAGCGCATTTGGCGTTAGCGGCGAATACCAGTGGGAGGAAAGCGATGAAACCCTGGAGATTCGTATTTTTGACCGTCCATTCCTGGTCCCACACCATCTGATTGCCTCCTATTTCAGGGAAGCGGTGGAAGAGGCCGGCGGCCGGCCAGCCTGATTTTGCCCGGTTTCCGGGCAATGTTCTTTTAGATTTATGTTAAATGTCGGCCTGCAGCGACATGTGCGGGCGCTAGACTGTGTGCAGTACTATGGACTGTTATTGATCGCAAGGACCCTTCGTATTGAAGGCAGAGTGCGGAAATATTGGGGGAACAAGGATGAATAGTTTCAGAAACCTTGGCAGGTTAGTGTTTCCTGCCGTTTTAATGTCGCTGCTATTGGGCGGCTGTGGTGGATCGTCGAGTAGTCCGGAGGCTCTTCAGCCCCAGGATCCCGGTGTGGGCCAGGTGGCCCTGCTGTTTACCGATCTTCCCAGCGAGGATTTTGACCAGATATTGATTCGCTTTGACGAGGTCAGCCTGTTGGGGGATGAGGGTCACCAGGTGATTTATCCCCAGTCGGCGGATGACGGCGAAATGGAAATTGACCTGTTGTCATTGCGCCAGGTCTCCGATGTGGCGTTCATTCGCGAAGTTCCGGCCGGCATGTACAGCAAGGTTCGTTTGCACCTGACCGGTATCGACCTGGTGAGGGATGGCGTGGCCACCGCTGTAGACCTGGTAGCCAACGGCAAGCTGGACCTCAACCCCAGGGGCGAGTTCGAAGTTCGTGGTGGCCAGATGCTGTTCATTAAACTGGACATCGACGCGAACCGGTCCTTCCAGGCCCACCAAAGCGGTAATGGCCGTTGGCATTTCCGCCCGGTGGTCTTTATGGACATCTTTGGTGACTACGACGTGGAACGCCTGATGCGGGTGTTTGGTGAGGTTACCGCGGTCGATTCCACGGCCATGACCTTTGATTTGTGCCCCGTTGGGATGATTTCCCAGATGGGCGCCGGTATGGGTATGCCTGCTGAACACAGCCAGTGCATCACGGTTTTCCCGGATGACTCAGGCGTATTTAGCCCTGAAGACGGCACGGATGTTGGTTTTGGGGCCCTGGAAGTGACTGTTCCCGCCCAGCAGCTCACCATGATCGGTCATTTCAGGACATCGATGGACATGGAAGTGGATGCCCTGAGCGAGTTCGACGCTGTGGTCATAGAGCTGGGTGACGAGTCGGCCTTTGAGCGCCGGGACGGCGTGGCGGTGAATGTGCCCACAGATGGATTATTTGACTGGTCCACCGGAGGGGTGGTCACACCCACCCTGTTGCAGCCCAAGACCCGGGTGTTTGACAGCAACGGTATTGAGGACCTCACTGGAACGGGAATCAATCCCGGCGCTACCGGTACAGTAGATGGTATCGAGACGCTAGAGGGCGTGTTCAACTCATCCCTGGTGTTGCTTGATGCGGTGGCCGCCGTGCAACTGTCGGGAACCGTGGCAAATGTGATTAATTCAAATACCTTTAATCTCCTGACTGCCCCAGATGCTACGCCGCTGGATGTATGTGTAGCGGCCGATGCCCAGATTGTGGAACTGGCGTTGGTGGACGGAGTCAGTACCATCAGCGGTGCGGTCTTCGGCGACATAGCCGCGGACCAGTCCGTGGAGGTCGCGGGTGCCCAGGGTGACACGTGTTTCGAGGCCAGCCTGGTCATTATCGATCTGACCGCGACCTAGAACCTTTCCGAGACATTAGTTCTGAAAAGCCCCGCCATGAGCGGGGCTTTTTTTGCCCGGTAATCAGGCTCCGTTGGTCAAAGGTATTGGCTCCGAATAATCGGTAGGCAAAACATTTGAACCAATTGAACTGCAGTCCCTCTAACCATTTTGAGAAGAGCGAACCTCTTATGGAAGGGAAAGAGTATGAAATTCAGAATGATTTTCGGCCTGGTATTGGCCATGGTGTCGGCCTCAGTTCTCGCATCGCCCAAGGACCGGGTCTTTGAACAAGTCCTGGAACTTGATGGAGAGAAGCGGGTGTTGATTGATGGTGGCGTGGGCGCCATTGACGTGCGCGCCAGCGATGACCAGAAGATTCATGTGTTTCTCAAGGTCGAGCCGGATGATGATTCCAATTCCCTGGACGAGGAAGATATGGCGGCCATGGAACTGGAGGTTGACCGGACTAGCCGCAGGGTAAAGCTGGAGCTGGATTTGCCCAGTGGGGTTGATGTCGACGATGTTCAGGAACACTGGGAAGTTCGGATTCCCTCAGGCGTGGAGACGGAACTGGAACTGGGTGTTGGCCAGGTAGATGTGCGCGGACTTACCGGTGGTTTGCTGATATCGGTGGGCGTCGGTGAGTTAAACGTGGACATCCCTTCCGGTCCAGTGGAAGTGTCAGTAGGTGTTGGTGATGTCGAAATTATCCAAACCAAGGCCAATATCGGCACCGTTCGTGTTGATACGACGGTGGGTGATGCCCGCCTGCGAGTGAATGGCGAGCGCATCGAAGGCTCCAGTCACTTCGGCATCGGGAACCGGATCAAGTTCAAGGGCGACGGCCAGGACGAGATTGAAGTCAGCGTGAAAGTTGGCGAGGTGAAGGTCGAACTGGACAGCCAGTAGAAGGCTTTCTAGGCCAGTCGGAACAACAGCAGGCTCAGGTCATCGGGCTTGCTGGGGTCTTCCGGCTGGGGTTCGATCATTCGTTGCCTGGCCAGGGCGGACAACTGGGCCGCGGACTCGGACAAGGGGCCGCTGCGAATGATGTCGACAATCTCCTGTTGATGAAGATTGTCGAACAGGCCGTCGCTGGCAACCAGCACAGTATCTTTCTTGGCCAATACCTGGGTTTTGCCAACCTCGATTCGCATTTCGCTGTCGCCGATAAAGTTGGAAACCAGGTGGCGGTGCTCGTGGAACAAGGCTTCCGAGGCATCCAGGAAACCTGCCTCTACGGCGAAGCCGACAGGGGAGTGGGGGATGGTTTCCAGCTTGACCTTGCCGCGCTGGCCGACAATCAGGGCCGCTGAATCTCCGACGTGGTAAGAACGAAAGCTGTCTTGATCAACGGCGACGATAGTCAGTGTGGTGGCAGACCCATTTGCCAGGTCCAGCACCGACTGGTGAGCTGCTTCAATGCCATTTAGCACCGCGGTGCGCAATAGCAGGGACTCTTTGCGAGAGTCGTGCAACGAATCCGACAGGGCTTGCATGGCGGTGGACGAGGCCCTGTGACCGGCAGGCATGCCACCGGCGCCATCGGCCACGGCCAGCACGATGGCATCCGGGCCATAGCTGGCGGCAAATGTGCAGTCTTCATTGGGACCCTCCCGTCCGGGGGCAGGAATACAAGCTCCGGCCACCGAGCCCTGGAGAATGTCCACGCCCACGGGGCCAGGCTCCTGGGAGTCCAGCCACATTAGTACACAGTAGTCGTCTTGGATTTCAGTGCTCATTTTGCTGCAACCTTGTGCCTGCACCAGGGGCAGTAGCCCCAGAATTTTGTGAGTACGCCGTTGCCGCAACCCTTGCAGCGCTGCTTGTTTCCGCTGATCTGCCAGCCGCGCCTGATTTTCTTTCTACACCATGGGCAATACTTCATGAATGGCATCAGCGGAGCGCGGCTGCTGCAATCACAGTTGCTCACGTAGCGAATATCGCTGTATTGCCGGTTGCCCTCTTTTTCGAAGCCACCTCCGTAGCACCAGGCGCAATATTCCCAGTCCAGTTTTACGCCACGCTGGCAACGGGGGCAGTGAGCCGGGTAGTGAGTCTCGCAGCCCAGGCTGGGATTGTCCTCGCCGCACCAGGGGCAGAACTGCATGGACTCGGATATCGGGGCTTCGCAGTGGCGGCAGGCATGGTGGGTCTCCAGGACCTTGCCAAACTGGCGAAGAAAATCCTTGTTTACCGGGGTCTGCCAAACGGGCAGTCCGGTGGGCATGACGCGTTTCTCGCCTTTCTGCCTCCTGGCCGGTGACTTGATCACAGCGAACGCGCTTTGCATTTCCATGCCGTCCCGGAAACGGTCCGCCGGTTTAACTTCAAGTGCCTTGCGGATAAATGCGATGAGTTCAGGGCGGACACGCTGCTTGAGCCGTTCATAACCGGCAGGCGGCCACTCGAATGGCCACTCTGGCACCTTGCCAGAGAAGACCCGGTACATCACAAGGCCCAGGGAAAACACATCCGACTGGAACATGGGCCGGCCCATGGCTTGCTCCGGAGCGATATAACCCAGTGTTCCGGAGCCGGAGGCCTTTATGGTGCGCAGGCTTTTCTTTGCAAAAGCGAAGTCACCCAGGCGCAAATGGTTGTCAGGAAACAGGATGAAATTTTCGGGCTTTATGTCGCAATGAATGATTTTCATCGAATGGGCGTGAGCCACGGCGGCGATAGCCTGTCCGCACAAATCCATCGCCTTGGTCCCGGCCAGTCGTCTCTCCAGGCGATCGCCCAGGGTTTCCTTTCCCAATGGACTGACAATGACGAACTCCCCATCGATTTCCCTGGCATCCAGCACGGGAAGCACATTTTCGTGCTGCAGACGCACAGCCAGGCGGACTTCCTTGTGGAAGTCTTCCATCGTTGAGGGGTCAATATCCCGGTGGGGTATTTTCAGGGCGACCTGGATGCCCATCACAGGATCACTGGCTCGATAGACAGAGGCCAGGGGGCCCTTGTTGATGCAGCCGCCTATCGTGTATTTACCCAGCTTTTGTCGTGTCTTGAATGTCATTGCTTATCCTTAACTGCCGAAAAATACGACAGCGAGGGAAAACATACGGTGCCTTCGGAGCCTTGGCAAGCATCCGATTGAGTTAGTCCCGGCGCGGACAGTTAATCCGCGCCGGGGAACTCGATTTGGCTAGCCCTTGGGGCCGTTGATCAGGGCATCCCGGGTGAGTTCGACGATCAGGTCCACATCGTCTTCGCTCATCAGGAAGTAGGGCGTATAGCGCAGAGAATTGGTGCCGCCGTGAATGACGCCCAGGCCATGTTTACGCAGGTATTCTTCAGTACTGTCGGCGCCGTAGCACTTGAAACGGGGATTGAGTTCCGCGCTAAGCAGCAGGCCGGTGCCTTGTACATTCGTTACCGCGTCGCCGAGTTCGTCGATCAACTTGCCCAGGCCAGCTACCAACTGCTTGCCCCGGGTGCGGATATTCTCGCGGATCTCGGGAGTCAGCTGTCCCAGCACGTTCACGGCCACGTCCAGGGCCCGCGGGTTACTGGTCATGGTGTTGCCGTATACGCCCTGGCGATACAAGGTGGCGGCGCGACCAGACATGGCCAGCACGGACAGGGGATACTGGCCGGCGTTCAGGGCTTTTGAATAGGTTTCCATATCCGGCGGTGGCAGTTCCCGGAAGCCGGGGTAGTCGGTGATGGACAGCACGCCCTGGGCGCGCAGGCCAGCCTGGATGGAATCAACCAGGAACAGGGTACCGTGCTCGGCGGTCAGTTCCCTGGCACGGATGTAAAAGTCGGGATCAATGGGCTGGCCGGGATTGCCCTCGCCCATGACCGGCTCCATGAAGAACGATTCGATGAAGAATCCTTCCTCGTCGGCACGGGCATACACGGCTTCCAGGTCGGCAATATTGTTGGGCTCAACAGTAAGCAGGTAGTCCAGGTCCCGGTAGGAGGCCAGGTGTTTCTTGTAGGCCTTCTGACAGGAATCCGAGGAGCGGGCGGGACGATCGGTACGACCGTGGAAGCTGCCCTTGAGGGTCAGGCCGCGAATTTCCTTGCCTTCGTGACGGCCACCCGGATCGGTCATTTCCTTGGCGCCGATGTCAGCGATACGCGAGCCGATACCCACCGCCTCGGAGCCACTGTTCAGGCACAGGAAGCGCTGGAACTGGATGCCGTCATTGCGGGTGTGGCCCAGTTCTTTTTTCAAGGCCTTGATGAAGCGCATGTGGCTGATGCTGGGGGTCATGATATTGGCCATGGCGTGGGGCTGGCTCATGGTGTCCAGCACTTTTTGCGGCCCATGGCCGAAGCCCAGCATGCCGTATCCGCCACAATCGTAAATTACTGCGCCTTTCACGGTGACAATCCAGGGGCCCTGGGCCGCCAGGGCCACGTAGGGATTGATGGCGTCTTGTTGATAGAAGTTTGTGAAACCATCCTGGGTCGCTGCAATCTGGTCGACCTCATCCATGGTCAGTAATTCGGGTTCTGTTTTCTTCAGATCCAGGAATGCGCCATAGGCACGCTCGATGGCCTTGTGTAATCCGGAGTCCTTCCCGAGAAAGCGCAGAATGGCCTCGTCTGCCAATCCTGTGGTGAGCGCTGTTCCACCGTGGTCCCGCATTTCCTTTAGCTGGCTAATGCAAATTTCTGGTGTCAGGGCGCTGGCTGGCTGAGCCATGGGAATCTCCTTGGTCAATACGTACAAACTGGCGATTGTATCACCGCCGGGCCAGTATCCGATGGGGATATTTTGAAAATTCGGGTTGATAGTTCCAAAGCACGTGGGATTTGCAGAAAAGCTGTTAATTTGAGAGCGTTCGGTGACGACATAGACACTACCAGCGGGAGTTTGGGCATGCGTCGACAATCATTTTTGTGGCCCTGGGGGATGTTTTTTTCATGCCTGCTGGTGACCAGTGCCGGATTGACGGGCTGCGCCTCGAATCCGGCGACCGGTGGTATCGACCTGGTCATGATGTCCGAGGAGACGGAGATAAAGCTGGGGGAGGAGAACCACCAGCAGATCATGAAGCAATACCGTCCCTATTCTAACGAGGCGTTACAGACTTATGTTAACAACGTGGGCCAAAGCCTGGCCGCGGTTAGCGAGCGTAGCGAACTGGCCTTCCATTTCCTGGTGCTGGATGACGACATGGTCAATGCCTTTGCGTTGCCCGGCGGCTATATCTATATCACCCGGGGGATGCTTGCTCACCTGAATTCGGAGGCCGAGCTGGCGGCGGTGCTGGGCCACGAGATCGGACATGTCACCGGGCGGCATGCGGTGCGCCAGGACAGCACGTCCAAGCTACTCAGCGCCGGCTCAGTGGTGACAGGCGTTGCCACCGGTTCCGTGGCCGCCATGGATCTTGGCGGCATGCTGGGGGGAGCGCTGGTAAGCGGTTATGGCAGGGAGATGGAACTGGAGGCTGACGAGTTGGGCGCCAGGTACATGGCCAGGACCCAGTATCCGCCACCCCAGATGCTTGAGGTCATCGACATCCTCAAGCGGCGTGAGTCCTTCGAAATTGGCCGGGCCAGGCAGGAAAAACGCGAGCCACAGATTTATCATGGCTGGCTTGCCAGTCATCCGGATAACGACACGCGCCTTGCAGAAGCGGTACAGGCTGCCGCCGCGGAGGGTCCGGGGGATCCGGCCATGATTCGCCGCCAGTTGTTTCTCGAGAACATTGACGGCCTGGCGTGGGGCAAGAGCCACGCCGGCGGCGTGGTCCGGGATAATCGTTTTTACCATGAGCGCCTGAGGGTTAAATTCACCTTTCCACAGGGTTGGAGAGTGGAGAGCGAGAAGAATGCAGTCATCGCCTTTTCCCCGGACAGTGATGCGGCGATTAGCGTGACCCGCATGGCCTATGCCAAGGGCCAGACCCCGAGACAATTTGTGGACAGCGCACTGGGTCTGAAGGACTTGAGGGACGATACGGATATTACAATTGCCGGTAAGCCCGGGTTCATTGCCATTGCCGAAAGAGCCAGGTCCCCGTTTGGAATGCGTCCCTTGCGGCTGGCGGTGGTGTTCGATGCACCTACCCGAAGCGCTTACGTGTTCTCTGGCTCCGGGCGCAAGGACCTGAGCAAGATCGCCAGGGACCAGGAGTTTATTTCCACGATCTTCAGTTTTGATCGCCTGCAATATTCGGAACGTCAGCTGGCCAGCCAGCCGGTTATCAAGGTGATCAGGGCGGAGCCGGGCACGACCGTGGAGCGGCTGGCCGAGGATTCCCCGATTTCCGGTTATCCCCGGGAAATATTACGCTTGATCAATGACCTTGAGCCAGGTCAGGAACCCGTGGCAGGGGACTTCATCAAGACGGTGCAGTAGGGGCGGGTTTATTCGGAGCCGATGTCTACCGGGGCTCCGCCCAGGAACTGTGATAACTGCTTGGCCAGGCCCTTGCAGGCGGCTGCCTGGGTGCGGGCAATCAGGGGGATCGGCACCACCAGCGCAGGCATGTAGCTGGTGCCGCTGACATCGGCGCTGACCATTCCCGTGGTTGATGCTGTTCGCAAGTCCCAGATGGTTGCTTCGTAGTCCGCTGCATCTTCCCACCATCCAAAACCGAGGCAACCACCGCCTGCGGGGCTGATCGCGCAGGACATGGTGCCCCCGCTGTCGATGCGCTGGGTGCTTCCATCCAGCCACACCACGTACCGCACCCCGGTTTGTTCAATCTGGCTGCGTACCCCGGGATTGGCCAGTAGCTTGGGAATCGCGTCGGTGGTTACCGGAGCGGTGCCGGGTTCAAACCAGGGAAACATGGCGTCGACAAACGCCTTTTGAGGGTGGACTTTAAGGTGGGTGCTTTCTTCTGACAGCCGTTCTTCAACGCATTCGGTAAAGCTGGCCTCGGTTTCCGAAGCGTTTTCATGGCGCCGCGCAAGGATCACGATGGAGTCAGCATTGTCGAAGGCAATGCCCGGTTGCTTGACCTGTTCGATGGTGGAGTTCACGCAACCACTCATAGACAGGGCCAGCGACAGGACAAGAGTGAATCCCGCGGTCGCAAGGACAGCCTGAGCGCATCGACTAGTGTGCAGGTAAGCCATTCAAACGCTCCTGTTCATCAATCCATTCTCGAACCCGCGGCTGCTTTTTGAACTTGATAACAATATTGGCGGCGGCATCGCGCATGGCCGTTACCGTGGCTGCACTCAGGGCATTCGATGCGCCAAGCATTTCCGGTTCGGCCTTGCCGTATCCCGTCACTACCCATTTCACAATGGGCTTTTGGTCGTTATCGAAGGCATCGATACGGTATTTGACCCATGCCTCGAAAAAGTCCGACTCCAGTCTCGATGGCGGTGCAATCTGCAGCTCAACAATCGAAGGCGTGATGATCGCATCATACCCCTCGCTGTCGGCAAAGGCTTGCTCGAGACTGTCAACCTTCACCACCGTTGCGAACATGGAGGCGAATAACTTGTTGAACATGTTCATGTTGGCGTTGCCCAGTTGCACGACCCAGTCAGAGGCTCCCACGATGTCCTCGGTGTGTTCGAAGTCGGTAAGACTGGGATCGTAAAACACCGCGACTCGTACCGGCATGGGCGCGATAAGGGGTGTCGGGATATTGGTTTCTATCGGGACTGTTGTCGTGCATCCAGCCAGTATGGCCAGGCATATCGCCAGCCCGCCGAGGCGAACCGGCCGACTAATCTGGGTAGATGGAGTGTTGCCGCCTGGGTGCATCTAGAGTCCGTATCGTTTATCGTCTTTATAGTTCTGTAAACCGACGAATGTTCCACCATTTTTGTAGCACAGGATTCGCATCAAGGTTGCGAAACGCGTGCCGGTGGTCTGAAATCGTGGTGCGTTGGCAAACTGCACCGGGAAACCTATCGCGTGAATGCGCACCAGCCGGTTGCCGTTCTCGTCTTCGCGGTTAATGCGATCAACGGTTCGTACTACATCGGAAATCGATGAGCCGGTGAATTCATCGCCCATGACGTAAATGCTGATCTTCTTGTCCGGTGCATAGAAAGTCCGAATAGCCGCGGTAATGCCTTCCACCGGACTGGAGTTGCTAAATGGCGTCCAGGTTTTCAGGCGCTGGATAATCGCCTCACGCCGCGCCGGAGTGTCGGGAATCCAGCGGTTGGTGTAACGGGAG
>Ga0208304_10000900_pt1 | contig 14902 bp, 12 predicted proteins | sample ColrivemetaGS713_FD_187603 | JGI IMG/M metagenome (GOLD analysis project Ga0208304, IMG submission 187603) | Estuarine microbial communities from the Columbia River estuary - Flood tide ETM metaG S.713 (SPAdes) (version 2) | ecosystem: Environmental > Aquatic > Marine > Intertidal zone >... | reverse complement strand
TAAAGCAGCTTCAATCCATTCGCGGCATCTATCTAATTCTGCGTCTATGCTCATAGGCTCTGATTATACCATTTTTTAAGTTATCGAGGTATTTCGTGTGTTACGTTATAGTCTTCACCGCCTTCGTATATCTTATAACCGCGTACAACTGACAGTATAGACTCGTCACTTACTGATGCTGAAACTAATGCTTCTGCACCATCAATAGCTTCTTGTTTAGTGACGTACTCCTGATGCTTGATATATTCAGTCCTACCATTCGCATCGTTTCTTGTATATCCCACTACATACATATTAAACTTTCCCTACGTCTGTAAATGTAACACTGGCTAAATCTAACAGTGCGCTATCTGTAGTTGACACCTCTCTTATTTTAAATCTATATGTTAAACGAGAATCGTCATAAGCTACTTTAAACTTTAGTGATTCGTTTTGATGTGCGTAAGTTACATATCTCTCATCTATTTCTATTGTCTTAGTAAAAAGTGTACCTGCCGATTCCCAATCATAAGGATGCCAGTAAGCGGTGTCTCCAGTTACAAAACTAATTCCTGGATTACTGTCATGTAAAAAGTAAGTTCTATCAAGAGATTCATCGTATTGCCAAGCTCTGACTCTCATTGGCGTACCATTTGCCGTTCCTGTTTTATTTGCTTTACCAAACTCAGTAAAATGATGCGTATAGTCACCAGAGACATATCCCCAAGCTTCGTAGCTACTTGTAATATAGGTTGACGAAGAAAGTAATATTGTAATTGTACCCATATTAACTACCGTAGGATTAGCAGGTACAACAATTTGAGCCTGAAGTTCTAAATCATTTGTATTACTGCTGACATATCGCCACTCTAAATAAAGTTTTAAGTCTACATAGCGAGAACAGTCTACTGGTGTAGATGGGTGAATAATATCCGTTATCTTGCCAACATTCTGTAACGTAGTTGTAAGAGAAAGTGGGCCACTATTAAAAGTCCGTAAGCCTACTTCATTAACTCTATGATAAGGAATAGTATCTAATCTAGCACCATCTGTGGCTACGTCTCTGCCGTCTACTGTACCCGTAACTGCAATATTACCTGTTACATTTGCGCCACTATATAAGTTAGTCACACCAGTTACAGAAAGATTTTCTGGGTTACTTGGAAGAGTTCCAATGCTTACACCGCCAGTAAAGGTAGCACCTGATAGGTTTGCTTTTCCTGTAATGTCTTGGTGTGTTGTTAAGTAATTCGCATTTGCATGATTTCCCCAACCATAGGCTGAGTTTGCGGTAGTAGTTGTAGAAGTGAGAACAGCATCCCGTGCCGTTATGTCTACACCGTCTACTGTACCTGTTACAACTACGTTACCGCCTACAGTTGTATTACCAGTTACTGTTATATTCTCATTATTATCTATTGTAAAACAAGCTGTACTATTACCATTAGCAAATACTTTAAAGCCGTCATCATCGTTGGCATTTGTGTCGTATTTAAAGCTAAGACCTGCGGTTGATGATAAAGTTGTTCCATTACCCCCCTGCGTAGCAGTGTCATAAAAGTCTATGTTTGAGAGTGAATATTGGCTTCCCTCTATAAAGTCTGTTTTTATATAACCACCAACAGTAATATTGCCACTAGAAACCGAAAGGTCACCCCCTACAGTTGTATCACCTGCTGACTGTAAAGTATTGCCATATATAATTGATGATGTGGCGTAAATACCGCCTTGAGAAGTAATACCAACAAGACCTGCACTTATATACCTTGCCTCTATTTGAGAAGTTGAACCACCTGTAATGTTCCAGCCATTAAGGTCTAAGTTACCGCCTAGCTGTGGAGTTGTATCGTCAACAAGATTCTGTAACGCTGAGTTAGCAGTAGTGGTTGTAGAGGTTAAAACAGCATCTCGTGCCGCTATGTCTACCCCATCTACTGTACCGCCTAAAGTAATGCTTCCGCCAGATAAATTCAAACTGCCGTTTAATGAATTATAGTTTCCTAAAACAGTCATATCACCTGTAGCATTGATATTACCTGTAGCTACCAGAGTGTTAGCCTGACAAGTACCACTAGAAACAACATTACCTGATGTTGATAAACCTGCGGCAGTGATAGTACCTGTAGTCGTATCACTAGCATCTGCTCTAAGATACTTAGGGTCAGTCTGCGTTGTAATGTCAAAGGTGGTTAAGTAACCCACAGCATCGTGGTCTCCCCAACTATAAGCTGTATCTGCACTAGAACCCTGTGCGGCTGTCGCATAGTCAGAAGAATCAAAAGCCTTAACCTGTGCTAGGTTAGTTACTTCTGAATCCATTAATGCACCTGCGGCAGTTACGTTAACTGTATCCGTTACGTCTGCATCTATTTCTATTGTGTCTAGTTTAGTGCCGTCTGTAGCTACATCTCTTCCATCAACAGTACCACCTACTGAGATGTTTCCTGCTAATCCCATACTCCCGCTACAAGCGAATGTTGAGCCAGAGATTGTACCCCCTGACACTGTTCCTGAGCCTGCTGAGATTGTACCCCCTGTTGTAATATTACCTGTTTGACTAGAGTAATTACCATACTGTGAGCTAAAACCTATTGTTGAGCTAAAGTTATTTGCACTGATTGTTCCTGTACTTGATACGTTACCAGTAAAGCTAGCACCTGATAAGTTAGCTTTGCCTGAAAGGCTATTAGTTACTGTGGTAGAGAAGTTAGCATCATCGCCTAATGCAGATGCTAGTTCGTTTAGAGTATCTAACGTAGCAGGTGCAGAATCCACAAGGTTGCTTACTGCTGTGTCTACATAGGTTTCAGTTGCGTAGGTGCTAGAGTCTACACTATAAACACCCGCACCATCGCGCTTCATTAAGCCGTTGCTAGTGAAGTCACCATCTACTAATACATCAGCATGGCTTGTTTCTGCTGTTAGATATGATTGCAGGTTGCTTATTTGTGACTCTGTAATACTTACACCTGCATTTATAGCTGATTGGTGCTGTGTTACGCTACCTTCTGTAATGTTGACATTAGGTACGTCAGCCCAAATTACGGCTGTAGATAAGTTGTTAGTTTCTGTATATGACGTTAGGTAGCTAGCATCTGCGTGATTACCCCACCCATGCGCTGTATTCCAATTTCCAGAGTTGTCTGTGACTATAGAATACGAGCCTGAAGTAGCATCTCGCTTCATCAAGCCTTCTGAGGCAAAGTCTCCATCTTGAAGCACATCATCGTGGCTTGTTTCTAAGGTAGAAACCTGTGTAGCTAGGCTAGCTGTTACGGCTTGATTATTACTGTCGCCTATGAAGATATTTCCACTGTTTAGATTAGGTGTAGAGTTAATCCGACCTGCACCCATGATTTTCAAAGAGCCAGATGTAGCGTGTACCCTAGTAACTTTTGCAATTTTTTGCAGTGCAGAGCTTTCCCCTGTTGGCGGTGTATCTGTTAACTGCCCAGCTGTAGTGCTTACGTATAGCTCAGCGCCTAATGCGTAGCTGCTAGTATCTAAGCCGTGTAACGTACCAAATGTGTAAACCTCAAGGTTAGCATTGTTGTTAGCGTCTATAGCTGCTAGACCAAATCCCTGCATTTTTGTAGAATCATCAGCATCAGCCTTACTTACTACGGTAGTATTGCCTGATATGCCAGAAATACAAACCACATCACCTTTTGTTAGCGCCTCACCTGCCTTCGCCTTGAACACTACAGCGCCACGTAAATCACCTATAAACTCTGTTGCTTCTACGTCACCTGTAACTGTAACACCGTCAGCTGTTGCCTGCGCTTTTACATTGCCGTTGTAATAAAGTGCAGTTACATCAGGGTAGTTTGCAATGCCGTCAGCGCCTCGCACATCAGTGGTTGAAAAGCCTAGTCCATCATTTGAGGTAAAGGTAATTATTCCAGTACTGGAGTTGTATGAGCCACCAGTGAATCCAGTGCCATTAGTGCCGTCTGTGCCATCAGCTCCAGCAACACCATTACCTATCGTGTTCCACTGTCCGTTGCCACTGTATAAAATTGTTTTATTAACGTCATCCCAAACCAGCATACCTTCTCTATACGCAGTAGAGCCTGATATATAATGAGCAAGATGCGAGCGCGTTCTAACTAAATAGTCATTTAATCGCTCTGCCCAATGCTTGTAGTTAACTTGCCCAGCGCTAGGTGGTCGCTCTACGCTCATCGCTTGCTACCTGCTTTCACATCTAAGCTAATAGTTCCAAGTGTTATCGCTCTACCAGCGCTTGTTTGTGCAACAAAAGAAGATGTCGCAGGCAAGCTGGTTACTAAAAACGGTATTAAAGTTGATCTTATGTAATCTTTTATGTGCAACTCTAAATTTTCACTTTCATCTATGTACCGTTGTATACTTAATGCATCATATGAAGCTATATCGCCATTTCCACTGACATCGCCTACCATCCTACCATTTAACACTGTTCTAAACGGTGAGTCTGGATGCGAATTGGATGCAACCTGTAGTACATGGCTGACCACTGCGCTTGTCAATGTCCAATCACCTTGCCTTACTTTTAGGCGCACCTCTCTGCCCGCTATACGCACATCTGTTGGGCTAGTAAACGCATTGTGCGCTACACTGTGCGAGTCTGGGTCATTTGGGTAATTTCTAGCCGTTAACGCAAACATTACATCACCATCCGATGTATAGTCTGGGATGATTTGTGTAATTTCCATGATGTTATCACCGTTCCCAATTCGTATTTTCCCAGTTTCTGCGCGCGCATGATCTGTGTAGTCAGGAGTCTCAAATGCAAATTCATGCTCATATATTTTGCCTGATGGCGCGGCAAAAATAGGATGCGAAAAAATACCAGCATCAATCCCTGAAGTTCTATCTAGATTCCCTATATTCCAGTGACCTTCTTTATAATCATAGACAACGTACCTGTCATTTTCTGTGCTGCCCTCACTTGGATAAATCCACCAGATTTCGTTAAACTGACCATTATGTATGCACGTTGTTTTTGTGCGCTGACTTATATTTATGTCCTGAAACACGTAGTCATGCACATCGCATGGTATCTCTTGTACTGCTGAGCCGTTATACATGAAGAAGCCATTTGTACCCATCCAGAATGCACCTTCATCAATAGCAGCAGCACAGTGCCGAGATATTGCGCCACAATTGTTACCAACTTGCTCAAAACCATAAACTGTTGGCGGGGCTTGGTACGTAGCAGTGAACGCATCGACAGTTGTAAGTATCAAGGTTCTGCCACGCGTTCCTATTCCTAACATTATCTCGCCAGTTGTTGACAGCTCAAAATCGCCTGCTTGGTTAGTTGCTGCTGTTGCCCACTGGGTAATATTTTCTTGGTCGCACCATGCTACTTTTCTTAGATTGCCGTCTGACGCTAGAGCAAACACAAAACGCTCTTCAGTTACAACTATAGCTTTATTTGACGTTGGCGCTTGTGTTACAAGCGTTGCTGGATTGTTTGGGTTTAACTGCCATTGATACAGCTTACCATCGTCTGACGACACGCCTACTAAGTATTCTCCCCAAGAATCCACAGACCATGTTGTTGCCTCTTGTATAATGCCACCACTTGGTCTTTCTACGCCATAAGTACCTTTGCCATATAAGTACCCACCGTACCCTACATTCTGCGCTGCATCTACACTGCCTGCTGTAAGATTAGATGGCGTTATATCAGCTACAGTACCAGCCGCATTAACGTGCCAGAGCTTGTTGTAAGTACCGCAAGATAAATGTGCGTTGCCGTCATTTGACTTCCAGCTAACCATGCCTCTTGCAACTTGACCAGTCCCCAGTGTAACGCCAACTGCGCTAGCAGTGTTCGTACGATCTTCTTTTTGTCGCCAGCCCCCCATTGTTCTTAGGCTGCCGTTTTCCCAGCGCATCAAATTTGCGTCTATCCAACGCCCTGCTGACTCAGACTCTGTACCGTGCCTAACTACGCCTGCTGGTATATCTAAACTAATTAATGGCATTACTTCTTCCTTAGACTCATTAACTTATCAGCGCCTTTAATACCAAAGCTGCTGCTGACCGCAATAAACAATAGATACTGATACCACTCAGGCAAGCGCGACAATGCTGCAAAACCTTCTTCCACTCTGGCGATAATTGTAGGGTCATCTACACCTACTGCATAACCTATAAAAACGATAGGAGCTGTGAGGCAAATTACTAGATACTCGTCTTTCCAGCTGTCTTTTGAAGCCTCAGCCATCTTAGATTCCCAGTCAGCATCATTTTCGATCATGGTCATCTTAGCTTTGTGCTGAGCTTGCTTTTGTTCAGCCTTGTTCTTCATGTAACCGCCAGCTAAGTTAGCTATTGGTGATATTAAACTTTGCCACATAATTTATTACCTCAATGGGTCACTAACATGGTCTAACCCCATCCAAAGGTCAGAAATTTCTCTCTCGATAACCTTATACTCATCTTTAAGCTCTGTCATCGACTCGGACACTAATTCTGCTTGCTTAACTACTGACTTCATCCCTTCTATCTCTTTAGACAGCTCAGATACGTCTGATTGCAGTTCTAAGAGGTTTTTTTGGCTTTCTGCCATAACTGATAGGGTTGTTCCTAAAGTGGCTAATTTAGCGCTTAACTGGCTTATATCGTTATCTTGTAATTGTTGCTGTATTAGCTTAATTTCTTCCTCAATAGGAGCAACATCAGGAACGGTTACAGCTTCTACTGTCTCTAGTCTGCCGTATAAGCTGCTGGCTGCCCAGATAAATGAGCCAATCGTTGTTGCAAGTGAAAACACCACAGCAATGTAGATCCCTTTGAGCTTAACGCCACCAATTGATAATTCTGTATCTGCTAAACTCATTCGCAATCCATATTAAAGAAACAATCATAGCCCTGTGCTATAGGCGATGTGTGATAAAACTCTGACTCAGCACCTAACGCCAGTATTTCTGCCTCTGATGCGTACAGGTCTAATCCAAAGTCATTATTGCCTGCTAGCATAACTACGGTCAGGTTACGTGTAGTGTTATATCCCATCGACACCCATTGCTCGTTAGCGTCATAGAATATATTAACATCATCAGCTGTAGTGTTATTGTCCTCGATACTATCTTGTAGGTAGGTAGCAGCATCGCTTGCCGCGACAGCTAGGTACACTGCTGCCGCATTAGCATTTGTCTCTATGTCGTCAGTTGCTTGGTTAAATTCTTCTGTCTGCTGCTCGGTAATTACAAGCATATCTTGGTTAGCCTGCACAAACTCTTGAACCTTTGCCTTGTCATTGGGGGTGACGGCTTCTGCGACTTTTTCGTTTACCTGTATAGCGGTACTCATAGATACAACCACTTCAGTAAACTGATCTACACTGTCGTGCATGATGCTCAAATGCTCTTCAGCCTTTTGCTCAAGCACTTGCCTGATGTCACCATGTGGCGAGTAGTTGCTAGCGTAGTTGGATAAAGCGGTGTTGTAAGCGTCTAGCATTTCTGTACTGATGTGCGCTGTGCTAGACAATGTACCATCACTAATTCCAACACCCTGATGCGCGTACTCCATGCCTGCACCAGCTAACTTAATAGCACGGTCTATCTGACCTACGATATCTCCGCTACTGTTAAGCAGGTTTTTATGCTCACTGCTTTGAGCTGCGGTACTTATCGCTAATAGAAATATAATCCTCTTCAACATTGTCTTCCACCTTTTTGCCAATTCCCAACACCCCGTTGTACCAGTCTTTATGCTCCAAGTAATCTGGAATATATAGCTCTGGCTGTTGCTTTATTACTAATAACCCTTTTCTTCCTGCTATTAACTTGCCATTTAAGATCAACGGACACGGACTTCCAGCGGTTAGCATGGCTCTGTACACTAACGGTGACTGGCAAAGTCGTGACACGCTAGCAACCTTTAGGTTTAAGTCAGCCAGCATCTTTGCGTCTTTTATTCTCTGGCACTCTTTATCAACAACGTACTTACCAGATGAAAAGCCAACTGCAACAGTCTGTAACGAGCCGCCAATGCCTTGTAAACACGTATCTGACCCACTACTCATGTAGCTAGGACTAATCGCACTGCCTACTGGTATCTCTGATGAGCTGCCAGCACCTTGATACGTATTGCTGACACTGTGGTCTTCACTTACGTTATTACTACTGACCGTACTGTCAATGGCGCTAGTGTTTAGGCTGCCCTCTTGATTATTCTGAGCATTAGCCATAACGCCAAACAATAATAAACCAAACCAAGCCTTTCTCACTTTAATAGCTTCTGCACCGTCTCTGACTCATATATTCTTATGCCTAGCCAGATAATAGTAAATATACTGGCTAATGGTGGCAACCATGCAGCTACGGACATAACGCCTGTTGATGCAGCAATCACATCAATTGCTTGTTTCGATTCTTCAGTCATTGTGTTTCCTGTAATTTTGTGCATGGTTACACCGTTTATTTGAATTTAATCTCAAACGTAGTAGTGCTGTTAGCACTTGGCATTAAGGTAGAATTATTCCACTCCCAAGTTGTTTTACCGTTAGCTTGAGAATGCGTAGCCGAAGACCTGCTGTATGTAGTACCGTCTACCTCTACTGTTGACCAACCGTCATTATTTGCCAAGCCGTTAAGAACAAAACGTGTTTTATTATAAGTAGTAGTACCACTATGGTAATAACTTATATTACTACGGAAAATATAAACACTAGCCAAAGTATTTATCGTAGGGGTAGCTCCTGAATACGAGGATAAAGTAAACGCTGTTGGCGTTATTGACCCCATAGGGCTAGTTATATAACCAACCCAATTATTCTCAACATACCCACGTTTTTTATGGTTGTTGTACTGTGTTGCACCGCCTGTAGATGTGTTGGTAAACATACTGTCTTGGTCTTGATAGGTTGTGCTGTAAGTTGTAGCACGTTCCCACACCTTATTCGCACCCACATACACATAATTAATCTCAGTGCTACCGATTTTAATGTCTGTAATTTCTGTGCCACCAACAAAAATAGGCATTATTAAGTCCTGAAATAAATGGTGTCAGCTTCAGTGCCAGAGCCAGTTGAAATATGAAAGCTGTCTACCCTACCCGCGTTGATGTTAGACCCATCAGCACTAAACTCTCCATTACTTAACGTTATGCCTGTTCCTGCGGAATATGTAGTGTTTGTGTCTGTAAACAAAGCATCTATTGGCACAGCTGTTTTAACATTATCAAACGCCCAATTTGAGCTAATACTTGTAGTAGTCGCGTTATTAACAGGGCTATCGTGAATCGCTCTAAACGTGTTGGTGTCTGAAAAATTAGCGTCAGCAGGGACATTTTTTAACACCGTTTTTCCATTAACTGTCCCCGCATCGCCACTTACATTCCCTGTTACGTTGCCAGTTACGTTGCCTGTGAAAACGGCAGCTACTGAGTCGCTTCCAACTGCTAAAATAGTAGTGTTATCAGAGTTTTTTATATTGCCTGTAATTTTTACGTCACCTGTAAATTGCGTTACACCATTGAAGGTAGAAACCACATCAGCAATATTAGCTACCGACACCTTTAACGGCACGGCTGTTGTGTTTGTTGTACCAATACCTAGTTTCTGTATGGCGGTTGCGCCAGTTAAAATGCTCTCTGTTGCATCCCAGTTATCATTTAGGTTGTCACCCCAATTGTCCGTGTCACCGCCAACAATAGGTTTTTTGAAAGAATAGGTGCTTGTAGTAGTAGGCATTACTTAACTCCAGCGTACATGATTTGGTTGTTTGGAACGGCTTGTATCTAAGCCTAGCTTACGTGTTCTTAATCTGTCGTGCTTGTATTCAGATTCGTCAGATGATGCGTTAACTCTCTGTACCGCTGCACCATACATTTGTGAGAACAATGCTAGTCTTTCGTCATCTTTTAGGTAGATAGCAGCGTGTATTAGCGAGCCGTATAGATACACATCAGGGTAATCTTCTATAAGCCAGTTTGTTGTTTGTAGATTAAGCTCCTGCAAATAAGACAGAACGATCTTATCGTCAGTGCGAGCTTTTGGCTGCGGGAATAATATAAACTGCCCTGCGCCCGCATTGGCAGAAAACGTGTAATATTGCGGTTCGCCAATTTTATTTTCACTGTTCATTTTGCGCTCATCTAGCGCGTTTTGTGATAAATACTCTAGCGGATGAAACTTAGTAGTATCATTGATATCTGGGTAATACTGGACATTTTTAGTTTCTAGCCAGTCAGTAGGCAACGTAGCCAGATCATCGGTTACTGATTGCTGCGCTGTTGTCTCCATCTTCCAGTGACGCACATCGCGGTTAAGTTGACCTTCTGCCATATCAATGAAAGTAGGTATAACAGCTGTAAGGTCATCACGATTTAAGAAATCTGCAATGCCAGACTTCAGTGTGTCATATGTAGATATTGCCATTATTGCGCTCCAGTTATCATGCGATTATAACAAATTTAGACCTGTCACTCTTGTTTAGTTTAACAAGCCTTGTGGCATCATGTTTTCTGTGGCTGCTTTCACTGGCGCGCGACCAAATAAGTATGGCACAGACAGAATACCCGCTGCCGTATATCCAGCTGCTGGCAATAAGTTTTCCTTCACATACCCCTCTGGCAGTTGCTCATATCCAGATTTAGCAGTTTGTACAATGTCTTGTAAAGATGGAGCGCCTAGCAGACCGCCTGATGTGTATGCCTCTTGTGCATAAGGTGCAGCTGCTGTTAATGCACCCATCAAGTTAGATGTTACCTGATTGCGTATCATCTCTTCTTTTCTGTTGCGTGGCTCAGATTTGTATAAGCTGCTAAAACCTTCTGCGAACCTGTCACCTAAGCCTGTTCCCTTTAAGGATGGCACGGCAGATTCTACTGCCCTTACACCTAATTCTGGCAACACTTGGAATGCACCACCAATAGTATCTGTAATAACGTCACCAGCAAGGTTTAATGCCGTTTTAGGCGCATCTAGCAAACCAGTTAACGTATCACCTAGCTCCTCTCTTCTACGCGTCTTAGAGTCTCTAGCTAGCATATCTTCAATGGCAGCTCTATTCTCTTCTCTTTGCGTATCTGTGTCATCATAAACTACACGCATTCTTTCATCTTCTGCGTTTACATTAGACCTCATAGCGTCTATTGCGACTGGCGTTAAGCCAATTGTAGAAAACATTTTTAAGCCATTCTTTTTCACATCAGCTTTCATTTCGTCAGTGAAAGGCAGATAAAAGTGGTCATCAGCACCCATCTGTTGTTTAGACAGGTATTGCTTGGCCTCATCAATGTCATTAAACTCTTCAAGCACATCCCCATCACGTACTACAGCATAGTAGCCGTCATCTATATCATCTATACTATACATTTCAGTATTAATGCGCTTCTCTACCTTAACGCCATACTGTTTGCCTATCTGCTCTAAGTGCTTGCGTAGGGTCTTGTTGTAGTATGGTCTCAGCTTCTTGCCTTCTACCTGTGTATTGAAGTTTGACATCACGCCACTGTCATCGCCTCTTGCCACGGCTGCTTTAACATCATCAATTATCTGGTCAGCAGCACCTTTAGGCATCATAGTTCTAAAGGCTTTGAGGTCTTTTTCAATGTCCATGCTTAGCTGTTGATGCACTGTACCAACATCGCCTTGTCGATTTGTAATACCACTAAAGTCGAATAAAATTTCAGCCGCATCACCATCTGATTTAACAGTCTTCCAGCTGATATCATTTATAAACTGAAATTGCTCTTTTGCTGCAAGCTGAGTATCGCCTGTGACAATCCCTACACCATCCATGTTGTCGTCAACAGCATCAATGATTGTCTGGTTAACTAATGGTATGTGAGGTTTAGCTACTGGTGGCTGAGGCACTAATGCAAGCCCTTCGTCACTTCTGTTCATGCTATCTAAGCGCCTACTGATATCTGCCTGCTCAGCTAAATATGCATTAAATATGCCTTCTATTTGATCAGGTGACGCATTTGCCATATCTTTGTACTGGTTAACCTTGCTCTCATACATAGCGTCATACAGGTTGTCCATAGCTTCAACGTCTTTAACACCATAGTCAGGGTTTTCGGCACGCTGCACCCAATCTGACTGCACCTCTTCCATTAGCCTGTACTGAGTCTTCTTGCCAGTACGAGGATCAAACGTATTAACACGGTCAGTGGTTCTAACGTGTCCGATAGCATTAGGCTCTGTAAAGTGTGACGACTCTACAAATAACCTATTCTCAGCTTGGTTGCGTAGTTGTTCTAGGCGAGCTTTTTCTATTTGCTTTTGTGTCTGTCTAGCTTTCATTTCTTCCATTGGCACTTTAACTAGATTGCCGTCAACATTATCTAAGATGAATGAGTCATTCTCTATGGCGTTGTGTAGCTCTAATAACTCACCACTAAGCTGCGTTGATCTTTGTGAGTTCATGCCTATGTACTTGTCAATCTGCTCGCCACTTGGATCTGTTAATACTTGGTTTCTGTAGTTAGTAATATCACCATCTGATCTATCGGTGCGAAAGTTTGGTCGCTTCTCGTCTAGCAGCCCGCCAATTTCATTATTAATGTCTGCTGTTGTTGCGCCATATTTTTCAGCTTTCTCATCGAAATAATCTTTATACTGCTCGCGCATTACATCTACATCCAACTGGTCAGGCTGCTCAGTGTAAAGTGATCTGCCAAACTGATACTCATTGTCTAATAGATACTGTGATACCTCTTCCTTGTCTAATGGTCGCTTACTATCAATTAGGTCTAGATTGTACTTCTCAATCTCATTAGGTTTAGCGCCATTGTTTTTAAGGTAGTTTGCCCAGCCTTGCGGAGTGTTCTTTTTAGGCGCATTAGGATCATCTAACAGCTTTCTAGCAATAGCTGGCACTGCTGCAACTAACCCTGCTGCTTCTGCCTCTTCAGGCGCGAACAATGACATTAAGCCTAGTGCGCCTGCACCTGCTAATATGTTTGGATTATTAGGGTCTTTAAACTGTGCGTGTGGCGATTTTAAATCTTTTGCATCAAATGAGGCTAAGGTTGTATATGGGTTTTCAGCGCCAGCACTTTCTTTTAGAAACATAGAGTCATAGCCTTTACTTTTTAAAAAGTCTACAACTTGCTTGTTTTCGTAGAGTAAGTAATTTCCGTCTTTAAGTGCATCTCTATATGTAGGAAACCCAGAGCCGAAAGGCGCATCTAAGTATTCTTTGCCATATAGCTCTTCAAGAATGTCTACATCTTGCTCTGGACTAAATGGCTTTTTAGCTTTAGTGACTAATGGATATATTGCGTTATCAGCGAGCCTTTCATCCATAATTAATTGGCTTTGTTGCGGCATGACAGTTTCATGAAAATATTTGTCTCGCTGATCTTCAGTCATAGATTTCATGATTTCGTTCTGCTCATCGCGAAAGCGTTTTTTTTCTGCTTTTATTCCTTCAATCGCACCTGTTCCGCCCTTCCTTTCCTTAAATCTACCCTTGCCTAACCAGTTATTAGCAAATTCAGGGTCAGGAGTTGTAAAAATCAATCCATCATCATATCCAGCTTCAAATTGATTTATGTCTTGTTTGCTAGCATGGTACAATCTAGCTTCTGGCGACATATTGTAACCAAGCGCCTCACCTCTTTTTATTCTTTCTATTTCTTGCTTTGACACGCTGCGCGCTGCCTGTGACAGCTTAGGTATGATTGCTGCTTGAGTTTCTTCTGATGACCCTAAAGCTATTGGCGTACCTACTGCTACCAGCAGCGCATTTGCAGTGCCTTTAGGATTTTTTCTTATCCATTCAGATGCCTTATCAACCCATTCTGGCGTTGCTATCTGGTACATATCGTGCCTATCCGCCAGCGCCTTGACCATTTGTGAAGCAGTGAAGTTTTCGCCTGCTTTTGATATTGCTTTGTCTAATATCTTGTAAGCGTCAGGATACATAATCCTACTTGGCAGGCTTACTGGTGTGCCACCTAAAGTTCTACCCATGATGCCAGTTGTGTATGATGGATGATTTGCATTTGGCGACAATCCAAAGTCTTTACCAATTTGCCCCATAATAAAACCAGAGTCGCCCAGATTTACATTAGCTAGCTCTGGCTCTATTAGCTCGTTCATTAATGGCTGAACCAAAGGGAATCCTTGATTCTTGTAACCAGCCTTATCCATTTGCATCACATACGCACTACGCATGTTGCCAGCACCTTTATGCGGGTAGCCGTCTGTGCCTAATAGCTGTTTGCGTGCATCTGGATGTCTCAGTCCTACCCAGTCTTTTTTGCCATGCAATGTTCTCATAGAGTTATCAAAATGGTCTATAGCTTCTTGCGGCAGGTCTATAGCATCCACCTGTTGTTGCAGCGCATCAGCAAATGCTTGGTTAAAGAAGTTGCCATCTCTTCCCATAGCAGCATATACGCCTGCTACTGGCTTATCAAACATCTCTTCTAGCTTTTCTGCTGCGTTTTGCAATGAGGTTGCTGCACCAAGATTAGACCCCCAGTAATTAGGCTCAGGTGTCAGTGGGCTGCTTCCATAGCCGACACCGCCCCTACTTTGTACTGGTACAGGAAGGTCAACGCCACCTATACTTAAAATTGTTTTATCTGTAACCGTTTTATCGCCAAGATGTGACTTTAAGACCATCCCTTCTAGGTCTTCTGGCATGATGATGTTGCGTGGTGGCCGCGGCACTTGAGATGTTACAGTAGGGTTATTTTGGAATCCCATTTCGCGCATCATAAACTCTGGCGACTGGATGGAATGCTTTAGGTAACGATTTTGTGCGCCTTGTACTGATCTGATGTTGTTGATTTGTTCTGGCGCTAATAAGCCCTGCTTAATCAGGAAATCAGGGTTTGTGCCTTGCTGGATATATTCTTTGGCAGATACTGGCTTATCTATCAGATCAACTAACCCTTTTGCTAGTTGCTCGCCACGCTTACCTAAACCAAATAGACTCATAAGACACCCCTGTTAATTAAC
>Ga0208304_10000896_pt1 | contig 14938 bp, 17 predicted proteins | sample ColrivemetaGS713_FD_187603 | JGI IMG/M metagenome (GOLD analysis project Ga0208304, IMG submission 187603) | Estuarine microbial communities from the Columbia River estuary - Flood tide ETM metaG S.713 (SPAdes) (version 2) | ecosystem: Environmental > Aquatic > Marine > Intertidal zone >... | reverse complement strand
CACGGCTGCGTCATAGGCAGCTTGGGTGGTGGCAAACCCGCATTTATAGACGCCATTGTTCAGCGTGTCATAGATACGCTCGTTTACCGTTTCGATGTCATTGCGGATGTCTTGGGGCCAGTAATCGATACCTTTGCCGACCAACCCGTCAAAGGCGGAATTGAACATCCGGATGATTTCGGATGATTCGTTCGAAACGATCCCGCCCGTCGCCTTGTCCCACAAAACCGGCACCGTCACGCGGCCGGAAATTTGCGGGTCAGCGGCCGTATAGACGTCTCGCATATAGGCATGGCCCGACAGAGTGTCGCCGGTCGCGCCATCAAAATCTTTGTCAAAGGTCCACCCTTGGTCGAGCATATCGGGATGCACGACAGATACGTCGATATGCGGCTCTAACCCTTTGAGCGCGCGAAAGATCAGCGTGCGATGGGCCCAAGGGCAGGCATAAGAGACATACAGATGATAACGCCCGCTTTCCGCCTTGAAACCGCCCTTGCCACTGGGGCCGGCCGACCCGTCTGGCGTGATCCAATTGCGAAAGGTGGTTGTGGAGCGGACAAAGGCGCCGCCGCTCGATTTGGTGTCATACCAACCGGTATCCCACGCGCCGTCGATCAATTGTCCCATGGCAGGCTTCCTTTGCTAACTTGCTTGATCAGATAGTGCATCAACCCGTTATGGCCTACCCGACCCCGCGCGCAGGTCGGCTGCGTCAGCGCACAGGTCGGAAACGGGCGGTGCTGCGGCGGTTTATCATTTGCGCCTTTTGCGCCGAAACGATAGCTATGACCCCAGACGAAGCCCAATGCACGGGCCAGAGAGGTTGGCGAGGCCAAGGTTGACCCTGACGGGAACCAGCGGCATCGCGTCGTCCGGCGCCACATAATTCGTGGTTCTCTGGTTCCTGCCCGACAGCCGGAGGAAACGATGCGCCTGACCTTGACCCTAATCCTTGCCTTTCTGGGCAGCGCCGCCGCGGCGCATCCCGGCCATCTGGCCGAACTGGCGGGGCATAACCACTGGCTGGCCGGTGCTGCGGTCGGCATCGCGATCGCACTTGGGATCCGCGGGGCGCTGAAAGGCAAAAAGCAGGAAGAACCCGAAGAACCCGCCAGCGCCGAGGAAGAGCGCGAGGAAGTCGCAGCATGAAAATCGGTGTCATGATCTGCGGCCACGGGTCGCGCAGCCAATCGGCGGTGGATGAATTCAAGGTTCTTGCCGAAAAGCTGCCCGCCTACTTCCCGCAGGATTGGATGGTCGACTATGGCTACCTCGAATTCGCCAATCCGGTCATCCGCGACGGGCTGGACAGGCTGCGGACTGCCGGCTGTGACCGCATTCTGGCGGTACCGGGGATGCTCTTTGCCGCGATGCACGCCAAGAACGATATTCCAACCGTCCTGAACACCTATGCCGCCAAGCATGACATCGCGGTCAGCTATGGCCGCGAACTCGGCGTTGATCCCAAAATGGTTGCCGCCGCTGCCGACCGTATTTCCGAAGCGGTCAAATCCGCAAATGCCGAACATGGCGCCGTCCCCCTACACGATACATGTCTGGTGGTCATCGGGCGGGGCGCATCCGACCCCGACGCGAATTCCAACGTGTCGAAAATCGCGCGGCTCTTGCAGGAGGGCATGGGCTTTGGCTGGGCCGAGGTCGGGTTCTCCGGCGTCACCTTCCCGCTGGTCGAACCCTGCCTGCAACATGTGGCGCGGCTTGGGTATAAGCGGGTGATTGTTTTCCCCTATTTCCTGTTCTCGGGCATTCTGATCGACCGGATCTACGGGTTCACCGATCAGGTCGCAGCCGAACACACCGGCATTCGGTTTGTCAAAGCGGGCTATCTGGGCGACCATCCCAAGGTTCTGGAAACTTTTGCCGAACGGGTCACCGAACAGCTGGGCCAGAACGCCCCACCAAATTGCGGGACATGCGCCTACCGGACGCAAGTTCTGTCGATTGACGGGGCCTCTGTCACGATCAACGCCAAAGACCGCCAGCATCCTGCCTTTGCCGATGTCCCGCCCCCGACCTGCGTCATGTGCAAATACCGCACCGCTGTTCTGGGGTTCGAGGCCGAGGTCGGCGCGGTGCAGGAAAGCCACCACCATCACGTCGAAGGCCAAGGCGCCAGCGCGCCCGGGTCCAACGTGGCGGATTGTTTGCTCTGCGATACGTTCTGCACGGGTCTATGCCGGCTGGTCAAACCGCAAACGGCCAAGCCACTGCCAATCGGGCATGTCGGGCACGGTCAGGATCATGGACATTGGCACGACCATGGCGATGGGCAGGCCCACTTCCATGGACACGATCATGGGCACAGCCATGCGCATGACCACGGACATGACCATGTGCATGCCGAATACCCCCATGCCGATCACCCTCTGGGGCCGATTTCTGCCCTCAAGACCCGCAAATAGTCTCTCAGAGGCCCATAAATATCCTCGGGGGGTCCGGGGGGCGAAGCGCCCCCGGCCCTTGATCAAAGGTTCCGCACGATGCGCCCCTACGAAAAAGACCCAAAGGCGATCTATGCCCAGAGTTTCGCCACCGTGCGGGCCGAGGCACGTCTGGATCGGTTCGATCCCGAAATGCATCCGCTGATGACGCGGCTGATCCATTCCTGCGGCATGATCGAAATCGTCGACAGGCTTGCCTATTCCGCCGATGTGGTCCGCGCGGGCCATGCCGCTTTGCAGGCGGGGGCACCGGTTTTGTGCGACTGCGAAATGGTGGGCGCGGGGATCATCCGGCGGTATCTGCCCCGCCATAACGAGGTCATCGTCACGCTGAATGACCCGCGTGTTCCGGCCCATGCGCAGGCCATCGGCAATACTCGGTCCGCAGCGGCGGTCGAACTGTGGCGGGACCGGATCGAAGGCGCTGTGGTGGCCATCGGCAACGCACCCACCGCCTTGTTCCATCTTCTCGACCTGCTGGATCAGGGCTGGCCGAAACCGGCCGCGATCCTCGGCTTTCCTGTGGGCTTCGTCGGGGCTGCGGAAAGCAAGGCCGAACTGGCCGCCAATCCGCGTGGCGTGCCTTTCGTTGCTTTGCGCGGGCGACGCGGCGGGTCGGCGATTGCATCGGCCTCCGTGAACGCGATCGCCGCCGGCCTACCAGAGGAGGCAACCACATGACCCAAGCCTGGCTGCACATTGTCGGTATCGGAGAAGACGGGCTCGATGGCTTGACCCCTGTCACCCGCGCCATCGTCGAAGGGGCCGAGGTGATCCTTGGCGGCGACAGACACCACACGCTCGCCATCAACCCGACCGCCGAGCGGATCGCATGGCCGTCGCCCTTTGACGCGATGATCGACACGATCAAGGGAATGAAGGGCAAGCGGGCCGTTGTTTTGGTGACTGGGGACCCACTGTGGTTTTCCGTGGGCAGCCGCATTGGCAAAGCCATTCCGCCTGCCGAGATCGTCTACCATCCGCAATTATCCGCTTTTCAGCTTGCCTCTGCGCGGATGGGCTGGTCGCTGGCGGACCTTGAAACATTGACCGTTCACGGCCGCAAGGTCGAACAGATGATCGCCTTTATCCAGCCCGATCAGCGACTTTTGATCCTGACGACGGGGTCCGAAACCCCGGGCCAGATCGCCAAGTTCCTGACCGAACGCGGCTATGGTAAATCGCGCATGACGGTGCTGGCCGCCATGGGTGGTAAAGACGAACAGCGGTTTGACGGGGTCGCAGACAGCTGGGGGCATAGCGTGCCCGCCTTTAACACGCTGGCCGTCGAATGCGTCGCCGCGACCGATGCCGCGCTTTTGCCTCGTGTGCCGGGTCTGGCAGATGAACTGTTCCGGTCCGATGGGACCATGACCAAGCAAGAGGTGCGGGCCGTAACCTTGGCCAAACTGATGCCCATGCGCGGCGCGCTTTTGTGGGATATTGGCACTGGATCGGGGTCGGTCGCCATCGAATGGATGCGCGCAGCCCGCTATGCCCGCGCCATCGGGATCGAGCCCCGTGCGGATCGTCTGGCGCTGGCGGCAGAAAACGCGCTGGCACTTGGCACGCCGGGCCTGCAACTGATCGAAGGCACAGCGCCTGACGCGCTTTCCGGTCTTGAACGCCCCGACGCCATTTTCATCGGTGGTGGGCTTACGCCCGATGTGTTTTCTGCATCTTGGGATGCGCTCAAGCCATTGGGCCGTTTTGTCGCCAATGCGGTCACCCTGGAGACCGAGGCCGAACTGATCGCATTGCACCGCGCCCACAGCGGGCAATTGGTGCGGATCGCGGTGGATCGGGCCGAACCTGTCGGGCGGTTGACTGGTTGGCGGCCCGCCATGACCGTCACCCAATGGAGCCTCGTAAAACGATGACCGGAACCCTTTATGGCGTGGGCCTCGGCCCCGGTGCGCCGGATCTTATGACCCTGCGGGCGGCGCGGCTGATCGAAGGGGCTCGGGTGATTGCCTATCCGACCCTTGCCGGTGCCGCGTCCTTTGCACGGTCGATTGCGGCTGAATTGATCGCTTCGGGCACGCAGGAAATCGTGATGGATGTTCCCATGACCGTCGATCGCGCCCCAGCGCAGGCCGCCTATGACGACGGTGCAGCGCGGATCGCGGCGGCGCTGGATCAGGGCAACGATGTGATTGTTCTGTGCGAAGGTGACCCCTTTTTCTATGGGTCCTTCATGTATCTTTATGCGCGTTTATCTGACCGCTATCCAACCGAAGTCGTGCCCGGTGTGACCTCGGTCACCGCATGTGCCGCACGGGCAGGGCGCCCGCTGGTTGCGCGGAACGAACGGCTGACAGTTTTGCCGGGGCCGTTGCCGGAACCGGAAATGCGGGAAAGAATCCTCGGCGCTGAAAGCCTCGCGATCATGAAGGTTGGGCGGCATCTGCCCAAAATCCGTGCCGTGATTGCCGACCTCGGGCTTACGGACCGCGCGACCTATATCGAAAGGGCGACTTTGGACGAGGAGGTCATTCTGCCTCTGTCGGATGCACCCGAAAAAGCGCCCTATTTCTCAATGATCCTTCTCACGAAAGGGAACGACCCGTGGCTGTAACTCCTGTAATTTTGGCCCTGTCCCGATCTGGAGAGGCCGTTGCACACCGCATCGCAACAGGCATCGGCGCATCGGTGCACGGGCGGCAGGGGCGTGTTGATCGCGCCGATGTGTTTTTCGAAAATGCGCTGGATCATACGCGCGCCTTGTTTGCCGCAGGGGTTCCGGTGATCGGCGTCTGCGCGAGCGGTATTTTGATCCGTGCGGTGGCCCCCATGTTGGCCGATAAACGCGCCGAACCGCCGGTTCTGTCGGTGTCGGACGACGGATCAGTTGTTGTGCCGCTTCTGGGCGGGCACCGCGGTGCGAACCGACTGGCGCGGCAATTGGCCGATATTCTGGGCGGCGCTGCCGCGGTGACCACCGCTGGCGATGTGGCGCTGGGTGTTGCGCTGGATGAACCGCCCGCTGGCTGGCGGCTGGCCAACCCCGATGACGCGAAAGAGGCGATGGCGCGTCTCTTGTCAGGTGCTGGTGCCACCATCGACGGCGACGAGGCCGCCAAGGCCGATTGGTTGGCGGATCTGCCGGCCGGCGACGGCGCCGTTTTGACCTGCACGATGGAACCGGTCGATACTGCCCCCGGTCTTTTGCATTTCGCCCCAATGCGCGTGACATTGGGCGTTGGCTGTTCGCGCAATTGCCCACCAGAGGAACTCGCTGCGTTGGTGACTGGTGTGTTGCAAGACGCCAACCTGTCCCCGGCGGCCATCCATTCGGTGTCGACAATCGACCTCAAGGCCGATGAACCCGCGATCCTTGATTTGGCACGCACGCTGGATGTGCCGCTTCGGCTGTTTACGGCTGCCGATCTGGAAACGGAAACTCCGCGTCTGGAAAACCCGTCGGATGTCGTCTTTGCCGAAGTCGGGTGCCACGGCGTTTCTGAAAGTGCTGCCTTGGCGCAGGGCGGACCTGACGCTTCGCTATGGTATGCAAAACGCAAGACCGCCAATGCCACCTGTGCGCTGGCTGTCGCGCCTGCCCCGCTGACCGAATTGCGCGGGCGTCCGCGTGGGCGTCTGTCCGTTGTTGGCATTGGCCCGGGCCAAGCCGCGTGGCGGACACCAGAAGTATCTCATCTTGTCTCCGATGCCGAAGAACTTGTCGGTTATGGATTGTATATTGACCTTCTTGGTCCGCTAGCTGCTGGCAAGCAGCGGTCGGATTTCCCGCTGGGCGGCGAAGAGGATCGCTGCCGTTATGCGTTGGAACGGGCGGGCGAGGGGCGCAATGTCGCGCTGGTGTGTTCGGGCGATGCGGGCATCTATGCGATGGGCGCCTTGGTGTTCGAACTGTTGGACCGCGCCCCCGACGAATTGGGCGTCAGCGATGCCGCCCGCCGGGTCGAAGTTGTGTGTTCCCCCGGTGTTTCAGCGCTTCAGGGGGCAGCGGCCCGCGCCGGTGCGCCGCTTGGGCATGATTTCTGCACCATCTCGCTGTCCGATCTTTTGACGCCCCGCGCCGATATCATTCGCAGGCTACATGCCGCCGCCGAGGGCGATTTCGTGATCGCCTTTTACAACCCTGTGTCCAAGACCCGCCGCACCCTGCTGGCCGAGGCACGGGATATCCTGCTGCAACACCGCCCCGCAGACACGCCCGTAATGCTGGCGTCGAACCTTGGGCGTCCGACGGAATATGTTCGCTACCGGCGCCTTGATGAACTTCAGGTGGACGAGGTTGATATGCTGACGGTTGTTCTGGTCGGGTCGTCCAATACACGGCTCGCCCGTTTGGGCGAAGGTCCCCGCATGTTCACACCGCGTGGCTATGCCCGCCGGATTGATGGCGATCTGAAAGATGTCGGAAACCGGCATATCGAGGATGGGGTGGCAAATGACACATCGTCCAAGACAAAAATCATGGGAGGCGCGGCATGACCGTATTCTTTATCGGCGCCGGTCCCGGCGACCCTGAACTGCTGACGATCAAGGCCGCCCGTGTGATCGGGGAATGCCCTGTGTGCCTTTACGCCGGGTCGCTTGTCCCGGCCGAGGTCGTGGGCTGCGCCCCCGAAGGTGCCCGGGTTCTGGACACCGCCGCAATGACGCTCGACGACACCCATGCCGAGATTCTGGCCGCCCATGCAAAGGGACAGAATGTGGCGCGGGTCCATTCGGGCGATCCGTCGCTATATGGTGCGATTGCCGAACAGATCCGCAGGCTCAAGGCTGACGGGATCGATTACCAGATCATCCCCGGTGTGCCGGCCTATGCCGCCGCCGCCGCCGCGCTGGGCACCGAATTGACCATTCCCGAGGTTGCGCAATCGATCATCCTGACGCGGATGTCGATGAAATCGACATCGATGCCGGCAGGTGAAACCTTGGAAAATTTCGCCCGTACGGGTGCGACTTTGGCCATTCATCTGGGCATTCGGGCCCTGCGCGAAATCGAACGTCAGCTTGCCCCGCATTATGGCGCCGATTGCCCGCTCGCGGTTGTTTACCGCGTCGGTTGGCCCGATCAGCAGATCATTCGGGGAACGCTGTCGGATATTCACGCCAAGGTTCGTGCCGCGAAAATCACCCGTACTGCGCTAATTCTTGTCGGGCCGGCGCTGGGTGGCGATCACGGATTCCCAGATTCTGCGCTTTATGATGCGGCCAAACCCCATGTGTTGCGTCCAAGGGTCAAGGCTGCGGCAGGTGTGATTTAAACGCGTCACATCAATAGCTTATATTGATCAGGCCGACCGGTTAACTTGATTTTCAGTCATCTTGCGCCATCCTGTCCCCAGATGGGATGGAGACCGCGATGACTGATTTTCTGCCAGAGGCCGTGCGCAAAGGGCTGGAAGATGCCCGTAAAGCCGCGCAACGCAAATCGTCACGCCTATGCGTGCATGACGGTGATCGCGTGCTCAAGGTTTTGCGGATGTGGGATGGCGGCTTTGCCATGGATGCCAAGGACGCGCCGAACCTGCGGGGCCATGTGGAAATTTATGATGGCGCGCGGCATCTTTACCAGTGCCTCGTCGTCGCCTCGGTCGAGGAAGAGGGCGAACGGATCTTCGAATTCAAATGGCATACGCCCGTATCCGACCGGCCCGCTGCCGACTTTATCGTCGATAAGGAACAGCCGGTTGCACTGATCGGGCGCTAGGTCGGGAAATCGACGGGCACGACAGGCTCAAAACAGCGTCCGCTTGTCCAATCAAGGGGCATCCAGAATGTTCCCGCCGGATCTGTTGGCTGATCATGGATAAAAATCGGGGCCACTGCGTCGAACGCAGATAGCCCCGATGTGCAGGTGATCCGTTTGCGCATGTCCTATTGAAGGTCGGCAAATGCCTTTTGCAGGCGGCCCACGGCCTCGATCACCTGTTTGCGCGGGGCTGCAAAGTTGAACCGCAGGAAATTTTCGCCGCCCGTCCCGAATGTATCGCCGTGGTTGGCGGCGATCTTTGCCTCTTTTTCCACGCGGCGGGTGAATTCGGCCGGGGCCATGCCGGTCCCCGAAAAATCGACCCACGCCAGATAGGTCGATTCCATCGGCATCGAGGACAGGCCTGGGATCGCATTGACGCCCGCGTCAAAAACCTTGCGGTTTCCATCCAGATAAACGCAGAGGTCGTCGACCCAGGCCGCGCCTTCGGGGCTATAGGCCGCTGTCGCCATGAACAGGCCAAAGGAATTGGGCGATATCCCGAGCGCCGCCATCCGACCGGCGAAAATCGCCCGCAGATCGGGGTCTTCGATGATGACGTTGCCGGAATGTGCGCCCGCGATGTTAAAGGTCTTGGTGGTAGCGGTCATCATCACGAGCCGGTCCGTGATCCCGTCGATCAGGGGCATCGGCGTATGATGCTGCCCCGGCATGACAAGGTCATGGTGGATCTCGTCCGAAACCAGAACCAGCTCATGCCGTTTTGCAAAGGCTGCAACGGCCTTGAGTTCGCCTTTGGTCCAGACGCGGCCACCGGGGTTGTGCGGCGAACACAGGATCACCATGCGTTCATTGCCGGTCATCATCGCGTCATAGGCGGTAAAGTCCATTTCATAGCGGCCACCGTTATTGACCAAGGGGCATTCGCGGACTTCGCGCCCCGCCGCCTTAATCACGCGGGCAAAAGCGTGGTAGACGGGGGTAAACAGGACAACCGCATCGCCGGGGGCGGTAAAGGCATCGACGCAAAGCGCTGTGCCATTGACCAGCCCGTGGGTGGTAAAGACCCAAGACGGGTCGATTTTCCATCCATGCCGGTTTTCCATCCACCACTGGATCGACGCCAGATAGGCGCTGTCGTTGCCAAAGTATCCATAGACGCCATGGTCGATCATGCCTTGCAGCGCGGCCTTGATCGGGTCTGCCGCGCGGAATTCCATATCGGCGACCCACATCGCGATCCCATCGTCGGGGGACACCCCGTAATAACCCTCCATCCCGTCCCATTTCACACAATGGGTGTTTCGGCGGTCGATTTGGGCGTCAAACTGCATGGGTATTCTCCGAATATGATCATCTCTACGCTAGCCAGATAGGCGCAAGACGCAAGGCCATGTTGCGCAAACGGGCGGCTTGTCTTACATGCATCGCCATGACATTGCGCCCTATCCTTATCCATCCCGATCCGCGTCTGAAAACCGTGGCGAAACCTGTCGATAGCATCGACAAGGACATCGCCCGTTTGGCTGACGATATGCTTGAAACCATGTATGACGCACCGGGGATCGGTCTTGCCGCGCCTCAGGTCGGTATCCTTAGCCGTATGCTGGTCATGGATGCGGTCAAGGATGAAAAAGCGGCCCCGCGCCCGATGGTTCTGATCAACCCCGAAATCATCTGGTCGTCCGAAGACCGGTCGGTCTATGACGAAGGCTGCCTTTCGATCCCCGAACAATACGCCGAAGTCGAGCGCCCCGCGCAGGTCAAGGTCCGCTGGACCGGTCTGGATGGCAAGGCGGTCGAGGAACAGTTTGACGGCCTCTGGGCGACCTGCGTCCAGCACGAGATCGACCATCTGAACGGCAAGCTGTTTATTGATTACCTCAGCCCGCTAAAGCGCCAGTTGATCACCCGCAAGATGCAAAAGCTAAAACGCGAAATGGCGCGCGGCTGATGGGTCACCGTCCCTATGTGATGTGGCCCGCCAAGGTTCTTCGGACCCCTGCTGCCGATGTGCCGGAAATCACCGACGATATCCGCGCCATCTGGGACGAGATGATCGAAGCTATGGACACAATGCCCGGCGTCGGTCTGGCGGCGGTGCAGTTGGGGATCCCTTTGCGGCTGGCAGTGGTGGATGCATCCGAACAGCGCGGTCAGGCCGTCCGCATGGCGAACCCTGAAATTCTCCATGCCTCGGTTCAGCCCCGCGACCACGAAGAAGCCTCTCCCAATCTGCCCGGTGTTTCGGCCAAGGTGACCCGCCCCCGTGCCGTCACCGTTCGGTTTTTGAATGCCGAAGGTCAGATCGAGGATAAGGATTTTGTGGGGCTTTGGGCAACAAGCGTGCAGCATCAGATCGACCATCTGGCGGGCAAGATGTATTTCGATCACCTGTCCAAGATGAAACGCGACATGCTGGTCCGCAAGGCCGCCAAGCTGAACAGGTAGCGTGATGCGCGTCATATTCATGGGAACCCCCGATTTTTCAGTGCCTGTCCTTCAGGCACTGGTGGATGCGGGCCACGAGGTTTGCGCCGTCTATTCCCAGCCGCCCCGCCCTGCCGGTCGTGGCAAAAAAGATCGTCCCAGCCCCGTCCATGCCTGTGCGCTGGAATTGGGCCTGCCGGTCCGCTGCCCGGTCAATTTCAAAGATCCCGCCACGGTGTCCGAACTTGCCGGTCTTGGCGCGGATATCGCCGTGGTCGTCGCCTATGGCCTGATCCTGCCACAAGTGGTTCTGGATGCCCCGCGCCTTGGCTGCCTGAATATCCATGCTTCGCTGTTGCCGCGCTGGCGGGGGGCTGCGCCGATCCATCGCGCCATCATGGCGGGAGACGCAGAAACCGGTGTCTGCATCATGCAGATGGAGGCGGGGCTGGATACCGGTCCTGTTTTGTTGCAGGTTGCCACCCCGATTGCGCCTGAGGAAACGACTGGCGAACTGCACGATCGCCTGTCTGAGATGGGCGCAAAGGCGATTGTCACCGCTTTGGCCGATTTGCCCGAATTGACTGCCGAACCGCAATCAGCCGATGGCGTCACCTATGCCACCAAGATCGACAAAGCCGAGGCGCGGGTTGATTGGTCACGCCCTGCGGTCGAGGTTGCCCGGCTGATCCGTGGGCTTGCCCCATTTCCCGGTGCATGGGCGGATGTGGCGGGCGAAAGGATCAAATTTCTGGGGGCCCGCGCGATTGATACCACGGGCGAGGCCGGGCAGGTGCTGGCCGGTTTTACCGTGGCTTGCGGTTCAGGCGCGGTGGAAATCACGCGGTTGCAGCGTGAAGGCAAGAAACCGATGGACACGGCCGAGGCCCTGCGCGGGCTGACATTGCCGGATCGTATTGCCTAGCTGCGCGGTGGCCGTGACCGATAAACCGGGAGCCGCCAGCCAAACGACAGGCTTCCCGCCCGCAGCGCAAAAGTGACGGCCGCGCAGGAGATCAGCGCAATTGATTGGTCCAACCCGATTGCTTTGGCACCCAGCGCCGCCGCCGCGCCCGCAAAGGCCGCCGTCAGGTAAAGCTCGCCCTGTTTGAGGACAAGCGGCACCTCGTTGCAGACAACGTCGCGCATCAGTCCGCCGAATGTCCCAGTCGCGATCCCCATGATCAGAACGACGCCCCAATGCTGCCCCATGTCCAGCGCGAGGCCGACACCCGCCGGAACCGCGATTGCCAATGCAATAGCGTCGAGCCATGTCAGCACGCGTAGCCGGCTTTCGAATAGATGCGCCGTCAGGAACACCAGACCTGCCGCAATCGCAGTGACCGCCAAGAGCGTGGGGTCAGCCATCCAGAAAATCGGATTGCGGTCCAACAAAAGGTCCCGGATCGTGCCGCCGCCAAGGGCGGTCAGCGCGGCGATAAACAGAAAGCCCACCAGATCAAGTTGGGCGCGACTGGCCACCAATGCTCCGGTGAGGGCGAAAACAAAGACCGAAGCGTAGTCAAGAAAGGGGAGGAGCGTCATCCGATCACTTGGGCGGGATCGTGTCCCACGCCCCCCGGTTTGAACGGCGCCATGCCCCGCCGCGCGAGTTCGTCGGCGCGTTCGTTTTCAGGGTGCCCTGCATGTCCCTTGACCCATTCCCACGTTACGCGGTGGCGGGCGGCGGCGGCATCGAGCCTTTGCCACAGCTCGGCGTTCTTTAGCCCACCTTTTTTGGTCCAACCGTTCCGTTTCCAGCCGTGGACCCATTTGGTGATCCCGTCCTTTACATAGGCGCTGTCGGTCACGACGGTGATCGTGCTGGGTTTGTCCAGCGTTTCCAAAGCGTTGATCGCGGCCAAAAGCTCCATCCGGTTGTTGGTGGTTTCGGGCTCGCCTCCGAACAACTCGCGTTCTTTCAGCACGGTTTCACCGTCCCGGGCGATCAACAGCGCGCCCCAGCCGCCGGGGCCGGGATTGCCGGAACAGGCGCCGTCGGTATAGGCGAAAAGGTCAGGCATTCGCGGGCTTTCCTGCAGTCATGATAACAAATGGGTCGTCGGTTCCGGCCAGACCGGGACCCGAACCTTCGCGCCAAGCAGTGACATTCAGGCCCGCCTCGGTCAGCAGGTCGCGCAATTCATCCACGGTGACAAAGGTATAAAGCCGGTCAATGCTGTCGCGGGTTGTGCCGCTGCCGGTCTTCATCCCGATATGGAACAGGCCATCGGGCCGCAGGGCTGTCGTGATCGCCGCCAGATGACGGGGGAGGTCCTTTCGCGCAGCGTGGAGCAGGCTGAAATTTGCCCAGATGCCGTCATAGGCCTCGATGGCATCGAGATCGTCAAAACGGCCTTGTCGCGCGGGCAGGGCAAAGCTGTCGCGGGCGAGTGCCACCATCGCCGCCGAGGCATCCACCGGATCAGGGTCAAAACCCGCCGCCCGCATATGCGCCGAAGCGGTCCCTGGCCCGCAGCCAAGATCCAAGACACGCGCGCCTTGTGGCAAGGCGTTCATAAAAGAAACCAGATCCTTGTCCGGCTTTGCGGACAGGACCATTCGCGCATAGTCTGCCGCCCGCGCGTCATAGACAGCGATTGTGCGTTCGTCCGTCACAACAGGATCGGAAGCAGCGACAAAAGAACGATGCTTGTCAGACCGACCCGCAGCGACATCCACCATTTCGGCGCGAGGCCTTCTTTCCAAAATAGCCAATCCAGCGCCAGGAGCGCGATAAAGCCGATCAAAAGGTTCATTGCCGCCGATACCGGCCCGCTGCCCACCATCAGAAATGCCCAAAGAGCGGGAATAACCGAAAGCCCGTATCCTGTGGCCGCAATCTGGCCTGTGGCCTTGGTGGCAAAGCCCCAAAGAACGCCGGACATAAAGGCCAGAATGATCTGCCCATAGGCAAGGCTGACATAGGGGCCCACAAACCTCGCGCCAAGCACCCTTTGGCCCCATGCCCCGATTTCCGGCGACAGCATGGTTAGCGCCCCCCAGACAAAGGGGATCAGGCCAGCCAGACCAAGGATAAGAGCAGAGCGTGGGATATTCGTCATACCATGGGTTTTGCCGCAGGACTGGCCCCTGTGCAAGCGCCCAAAGACTATGCCGGTTGCCGCAATACCCGTGGCACCTTGAATTCGACATTCTCGGTAGCTGTTTCGACGGTTTCGACCGTCAGATCATAGCGCGCACGGAACGCGTCGATCACTTCTTCGATCAGAACCTCTGGGGCAGAGGCACCGGCCGTCAGGCCAATGGTTTTGATGCCATCCAATGCGCGCCAGTCGATGTCCGTCGCCCGCTGAACCAGCTGGGCATAGGAACAGCCTGCACGCGACGCAACTTCGACCAGACGGCGGGAATTCGATGAATTCGGCGCGCCGACGACCAAAAGAGCGTCTGACAAGGGTGCAATCGCCTTGACCGCTTCTTGACGGTTCGTGGTGGCGTAGCAGATGTCCTCTTTGTGGGGGCCGACGATTGCGGGAAAACGCGCCCGCAAAGCCGCGACCACATCGGCAGTATCGTCGATGGACAGCGTTGTCTGGGTCACAAACGCCAGTTTGTCAGGGTTCCTGACCGAAAGGGTGGCGACATCGTCTACCGTTTCGACCAGCAGAACCTCGCCTTGCGGTAGTTGTCCCATGGTGCCGACTGTTTCGGGGTGGCCCGCGTGACCGATCATGACCATTTGCAGACCCGCTTCGGCATGACGTTCGGCCTCGATGTGGACTTTGGAAACCAGCGGGCAGGTGGCGTCGACATAGACCATGTCCCGCGCTTGCGCTGCCTGGGGCACGGATTTTGGCACACCATGCGCCGAAAAGATCACCGGCCTGTCTGGGGGGCAGTCATCCAGTTCTTCGACAAAGATGGCACCTTGGGCGCGCAGGTTGTCGACGACAAATTTATTATGGACGATTTCATGCCGGACATAGACCGGCGCGCCCCATTTTTCGATCGCCATTTCGACGATCTTGATGGCGCGGTCCACGCCGGCGCAAAAACCATGCGGGGCTGCTAGGTAAAGGGTCAAGGGCTGCTTTGTCATAGCGCATAGGTAATCAAGGACCAGCGTGGCGTCCAGCCTTGGCGATGCTTATTGCCAAAAGGGCAAAACATGGCTCTGCCCGGGTTTTGGCGGCACCGGGGTCTAGTGATAGATGCAATCGAAATTCATAAATATGATTTCGAATTCACAAAATGGCGCAGTTAAATCAAAAGTAGAATATGATTAATTAATAGGCGGCTTTCGGATTGAAAAAAACGTTGCTCTGGCCGTTTCTTAAGGACGCTCACGGATCATTCCTATTTGATCAAAATCTCGAAAAAATTATGTCAT
>Ga0208304_10000893_pt1 | contig 14950 bp, 17 predicted proteins | sample ColrivemetaGS713_FD_187603 | JGI IMG/M metagenome (GOLD analysis project Ga0208304, IMG submission 187603) | Estuarine microbial communities from the Columbia River estuary - Flood tide ETM metaG S.713 (SPAdes) (version 2) | ecosystem: Environmental > Aquatic > Marine > Intertidal zone >... | reverse complement strand
AATAAAAACAAAAAGAGGCTTAAAGCCTCTTTTTTTATAGTACATCATTTAAGTTCTTTAAAAGATGCGCCACAACATCAACTGAAAAAGCTAATCCAATTGCCCTAAGCTTTTCAGACTTTGAAACCCCTGGAACCTCATCAATATAATCATCGGGAATTGTCATGATTCGAGAATACTCTTTTATTGATGGGTGACGATAACAACCATTTGGAAAATCCAATTCATTGGGACAACTTCCTGATTTACCAACATAATTTGATTCTTTTAAAATCGCTGGATATTGCAGAAGCTTTTCTTCATTTGGTAATTCTGCAAATTCTTTGTCCTTAAAAATTATGTTACCAATATTCATATTGTAGTGGCGGTTTATTCCATTAGTTAAGGTGACATTTCCTGTTAAAATAACATTAGCCTTATCTCGGTCTACATAACCATTTTCTAAAATATCTTTAAACTTTATATCTTTTGGTTCAGGCAAATCTGCATTTGGGATATTAGTCCAATAATAACGCCTACGATGCCCTGGACATATCAAAGCAGAATCAATTTTCAATAAATTGGTTTCGTCAAAAATATTTACAAATTCATCACTAATTTTATCGCGGTCCACGTTTCTCATGCTGGCTACGTTTTCCATTAAGTAAAACAACCTTTTATTATTTGGTTGCATAACATAAATTCCTTTTAAAATTCTTAAAGCTTCATAAAACAAACTTGAATCTGGCCCTTGCAGTCCCGAGCGGTCTTTTGGGTTAATAGTTGAAAATTGGGTGCAAGGACTCCCGAAAATTATTAGGTCGATTTCATCGGCTAAATCATGACCGTTTATGTTTCTGACATCGCCCAATTGAATAAAGTTTGGGTCGCTGCCGTAGTGGTAATTTTGGATTGCTAAAGCTGTTTTGTCAATTTCGCTGCTATAATATTTATTAACTTTTATTCCAGCTTTTTCTAAAGCCAATTTCGCACAACAAACGCCATCGAATAACGATAATACATTAATTCCCTCATTTTTTAAATCTTCCATATTTATCTTTATTGATAAATATTCCCCCATGGGGCAAAAAATGGATTTTTAGAAACTTGGAAAACCTGATATTTTAATAAACTCAATATTCACGGGGCTTCCCGCGTGAAAAAAAAATAAAAATATTTTTAAAAAAGCTGGCGCAGGAACAAATAAAGGGTTATCCTCGTGGAGTAAGTTTCACTTTTAACTATAAGTGAAACATTAAAAAACTGCTAAAGTCAATGAAATCAAGGCTTTACGAAAAATGAAGAAATAACCACTTTCACTTAGGTAGTAAAATCAATAAAAGTGAAACTTAAAAATTTTATTATGGCACTTAAAGGACAAAAAACAACATCGGATTTTTTAGAATGGGAAAAAATGCAATCTTTAGTATTAAAGCTGGAACGTGATGGAGAATTGAAATTTGCGTTGCTAATTGCTACAGGTTCATATATCGGACTAAGAATTTCAGATTTACTTCAATTGCGTTGGAATCAAGTTTTAAATGAAGATTATTTTACAATCGTAGAAAAGAAAACTAAAAAGACACGTAAAGTAACTATTAACCCAGAATTACAAGAAATTTTAAATAGATTGTTTATTCAACTGGAAGCTAAAGAAGAGGATTTGATGTTTGTGAATCGTTTTGGAGACAAATCATTCAGCACTCAATACGTTAACAGTAAGTTGAAAGAAATATGCGCCAAATACAAAATTAAAGGTCAATACAGTTCGCATTTCATGCGTAAGACCTTAGGCCGTAGAGTTTGGGAAGTAAATAAATACTCTGACCAAGCATTGTTATTGCTTTCTCAATTGTTCAACCATTCTAATGTATCTACAACAAAAATTTATTTAGGAATTAGAGAACAAGAAATAAGTAACTTATATTTGAGTGTTTAATTTTAATATGACTAATGACAAAAAAAGAAAAATTAGAATATTTCAAACTTATAGAACCTAAATTAAGAGAACTTTACTTTAAAAGGGAATTAAAAGACTCTGATTTTGAGAAGCTTAATATAAAAAACAAAGATATTGAGCTGTTTTACCAAGTTTATGGAGAATCATGGAGTGATAGCAATATTCTTAATACTATTCTAAAAAATGATGAATATTCTGAAATGTTTGAGGAGTTTCCAATTTCATTGGAGTTCCCAGAAGATTCATTTTTCTATCAATTTGGTGTTTCAAACATCAATATTGAATTATTTAAATACTATCTGCAATGTAGAGAACGATTAATGTATATAGATAAAACTACAGGAAACATTGAAGTTTTAAATTCAGAGCAATTAATAGGTACAACAGATAATAAAGATATTCAGAATAGAATTAACCTAGTTATTGAAAACCCAATTACATTTTTACAAGATTTAAAAGCTGGTAGAATTGATGAAATACTAGCAGTTTCACAACTAAACTCTAATTTTATAGAATTACCAAAAGAGAGTTCTTTGTTTAAGATTACCAATAATCTTAATCTAAATGATTTTATAGATATTTTAGGGAGTAATAAGCATTGGATTACTTATGATAAAGAATTAGATATTTTTGTTGCTTATGGGAGCTATGATATTTTAAAGCTAAATATTGAAACCATTTACAAGTTTAATCCCAATGCAGATTTAAATAGTAAATTCTTTTTTAAAATTCAAAACCCATTAAAAATGAGGTATGAACTAATGAATGATAACACTAAAGTTCTAAATGAAATAAAGGAAGTAAATATTTGTACTATTTTTAAGCCCAATAAAATAGAGGGTTAATAAAAAAAGTCTCATTTACCGCACATGAGAAACAAACAATCAATATCTTCATTTTGTATCTTTGGACTATCAAATTGAAACAACATGAAGACGATTTATAAAAAACATTTCACGATTCACGATATAGTACAATTGGTACAATATATGGCAAGAGATAAAAAGTATTCCTATGCTTTTCTAGTACTTATTGGTTGTACACTTGGCTATAAGATTGGGATTCAGTTAAAAATGAATTGGGGTTGTTTTGTGGATGAAAATGGCATAGCCAAAAAGTCAATTGAGTTTGAGGGTACTGAAGCCCGAACTGTAACTAAATTTTTGAAAAGTTTTATTGAGTACATATATATTAAATTGGAAAAACCTTCTTTGGATACTCCAGCATTTATCAATCATGCTAACGGTAAAGTCATGACTACTAATAGCCTAAATAGAGATTTGAGAAAATTGCAAAAAAAGTATCAATCAGTAATCGGCATGCCTTATCCGTTTGAGACAGATTCCCTAAGAAGAGTTTTTGGATTGAGTGTTTTGGAAAAATGGAATTTTCAGCAGTCTGCGATCGGAGCATTAAGAAAACATTTTGGTCATAATTCTGACAAGCGCACAAGAGAGTTTTTAATGTTACCCGAAAAAACAACTATCAGTAAAGTAAAAGACCTTTACAGTAGTTATTCTCCCAATTGGAAGTTTGAAGATATAGTCTTCTAAAAAAATCAAAAAAATTATTGTTTAACAAGTCTGTTTTTAAAGCGGATAGGGTAATTATTGTCTAATAGTAAATAACTAAAAGTTATGAAGAAGAAATTATTAAGACGTGATTTTAAAGATAGATTCACGTAAAGTAAAAGTTTATAAGTCCTTTTTTAGTACAACGGAATAGAAAAATATAAAAAGGCTGGTGTATTTCAAATTTTCCATCTATCCTCGTGGAAATTAAGCAATCCAATTGCTTATCATTTAAGTGAAAAAGGTGAAAGAAAGATAATTTTTCACGAAATCAATAAAATATAAATAGTTGTTTATCAACAGAAAATATTCGGTGGAATACCCGAACAGGGATTTTTTTGCCCTAATCTAACATAAATTATTAAACTAATAATTGATTCAATGGAATATATAAATAGAAAAAATGCTAAAGATTTTATTAAAAAATATTGTAATAAAAAGGATTTTAATAAAGCTTTAGAAATTGCTTCAAGATTCAAGGTAAGGGATGTTACAATTACTTTAAATAGAGCAATTAAAGAATACAAATTATCAAAAAAACAAATTGAAAATTTAAACTATGTAGAGGCTGACAATCCTTATTATAAAAAAGCAGGAGCAATGAAATTATGTTTAATAAGTGAAGTACAAAATCTAATTAAGAAATAACGCTTATGGAAACACTAGAAACACTATTCCAATCCTTTGAAATCGGACTTAGAATGCCAAAGGCAGAAAAGCCAAAAGCATATCTTAAAAGTTTAGGATTGGACTATTCAGATTTACGTATAGGCTTTAATTCAGGACAATTTCATCATAACATTAGCCAAGAGTTAAAAGCAAATTACGAGAGCTTAGAAGTCATTAAAAAGAGTAAAGCGGGAGTAAGCAAAGAAGGTATGATAGCTTATACTGTTTTTGCAAGATATAGTGTAGTGTTTCCATTATTAAACCAACAAAATGAGATAGTAAATTTCTTTGCTATTCGCTTCGATATGGATACCCAACAAGAAGAATATCTTAACAAAGATGGTATTTACCCAAGTTATCCAAATCCATTAACAAAGAAGCTTTACATCGTTCCAACGGTTATGGATTGTGCTAGTTTATTACAGTCTAAAATCTTAGAAAATAGAGAATCGGTCATAGCCTTACAAGATGGAGAATTATTACCTCAGCACTTGGAAATTATTAAGTCATTACATGAGTTAGAAGAAGTAATAATCATAATACGTTAAGCGCATGAAAGAGATTATACAAAGTTTAAGGCCAGAGTTGTTGATTTCAACGATTCAATTACCAGAGGGACATAATATGAATGATATGTGGCTTAATTATGGAGCACAAGGAATTTCAGAATTATTAGAAAACCCTACCAATGAATCTGAAAGTAAATTGGAAATTATCAACGATTTTAAAATTGGATATAAGGGAAAAATTGCAACGTATTATTTAATTGGAACTCTACCAATGGATTTAGGTAATTTAAGAATTGCTCTTCATATTATTGAAAAAGAAAATCAGAAGAAGCATCGATTAAAGATAGATTTAGCGGATTTTGTAAATCTTCAAAACCAATGTCGTGAATTAAACGAAAAACAGGGTTTAGACGCTAATTTATTAGAAGTTGATTTACTAAAATTAGCAGATTTATTAGATGATTATAGAGAACAAAAACTAGATGAAGAGTTTAATCCAATTACGGATTTGTATTCTGAAAAAGAATTAACTCCAAAAGCAGAAGAAAAAGCAATTGAATTTCTTTCAAACCCAAAGTTAATTCAGAATATAGATAAGCTTTTAGGACAAAGTGGAATCGTTGGAGAAGAAGACAATAGAAAGACATTATTTGTTATTGCATCATCTTATAAAATGCCCAATTTACTGCACGGTTTAGTTAATGGAGCAAGTGGAGAAGGAAAATCACATCTTATCAATGCAATTTCAGAATGTATGCCTCAAGAAGATGTTCTTAACATGACTAGAATTACTAGCAAATCATTGTACCACTATAGAGAAAAAGAGTTGGTTAATAAACTCATTTTAATACAAGATTTTGATGGACTTGAAGAAGAGGCGCAACTCGCTTTTCGTGAAATGCAATCCGCTAAATTTTTAAGTAGCTCAACGGTAGTTAAAGATGTATTTGGGAATATCAGAGGAAAAATTAAAAGAGTTAATGCTCATTTTGCTAGTCTAACTGCCACAACCCAAGCTGAAGTTTATTTCGATAATATGAGCCGTTCCATTGTTTTGGGAGTTGATGAATCCCATGAGCAAACATTGAGAATAATTAAAGCTCAAAATATGAAAATTGCTGGTATAAGCGATAAAAGCAGTGAAGAACAAGCCAAACAATTACTTAGAAATGTTATGCGGGTTTTAAAAGTGCATGAAGTTGTAAATCCCTATGCAGATAAAATTAGTTTACCAATTGAAGCAAAGATGTTAAGGCGTTTGAATAGCCATTTTCAGAGCTTTATTACTCAAATTACCCTATTGCATCAGTTTCAAAGAAAGACCGATGATAAGGGACGTTTGATAGCGACAAAGCAAGATGTTGAAATAGCAGTTGAAGTATTTTTTAATTCAATTTTTTTAAAAGTGGATGAACTAGACAAAAGTACTAGACAATTTTTTGAACAATTAAAGGGGTATGTGAAATCTCAAGCCAACGGAACTACACACCGATTTACAGCTAAAGAGATTAGAGATGCTTTGAATGTAAGTAAAACAACGTCTTTTAAGAAAATAGAGATTCTTCAAAAGTTAGAACATATCCGAATTGCAGAAGGTTCAGCAAATAGAGGTTTCAAATTTATGGTAGCACATTGGGATAATTTGGAGAAGATGAAAGCTAAAATTAAAGATGATTTAAACAAACAACTAAAAGCACTATAAAACCACAAAAAGAACGCCAGAGCATTTGTAAATACAGACTATATAACGCTAGTGTTCCGTGTTTTAGAAAGTATGCATAAGTAAAGTTTTTCAGCACAAAATTTAAGAACAATAAAAATGAAGAAAATAATCCAAAATTCAATTTACAAAAACGTGTATAATCATTTTGATAGCTATGTTAGGGTGAAAGGGTTTAAACAAGGGAAAAACAAAACAATGTACCAAAGTGTAGTTTTAGAATTTCTTGTTTGGTTAGAAGAATCGGGAATCGTTTCAATTGAAAAAGTAACAGGAAAGGAAATGATAACCTATTACGAATATTTGATTACTAGACCCAAACAACGAGGCGAAGGAACTCTAGCAGATAAGACCATTAAATTTCATCTTTTTGTATTGGGTGTTTTCATGCTAAATCTATTAGAAAGCCAAACAATCAAAAGAAGTTTTTACATTCCAAGTCATAGTGGTTCAGTTCAAACACCAAGAAACATTTTGAGTATAGATGAGGTTAAAATACTTTATGATTGTTGTGAAAGCTTACAAGAAAAAGCATTGCTTTCAACTGCTTACGGATGTGGTTTAAGACGCTCTGAAATTGAAATGTTAGATACTAAAGATGTTCAACTAACCAGTGGAATGCTAATTGTCAGAAATGGTAAAAACGCCAAACGTAGAGAAGTTCCGATGAGTGATTCTGTCATAAAACATATTAAGAATTATATAATTGAAGAACGTTATCAAAAGCTTCAAGGAAAAAATCAATTAGAAGAATCTTTATTTATAAATACAAGAGGTAAACGAATGAGTGGAGAATCTCTAAATGATTTATTGAAGAAAATTATTGAGCAATCTAATAATTATGAACTGATAAAAAAAGATATAACACTTCATTGTTTAAGACATAGCATTGCTAATCATTTAGCGGAAAATAATGCAGGTTTTGAGTTTATAAAACGCTTTTTAGGACATGCAGAATTAAATACAACTTACATCTATGCTATTAAGAACAAAAGGAGAAAACCAATAACTACATTTTAAAACTAACGTATGTCAAAAATAACTTTAGAAAACTATTTGAGGGAGCAATTATCGATTCAAACCACAAAGAGCTATTTGTTTTCAATAGAACATTTTTTAAAAACCAATCCAAAAGCTAAAAGATATAAGTTTCAAGATATGGTTAAGTATATGGATGGGATTAGCAAAGAACATTCAAATGAACAATATCGGGTGTCTATTCTTTCAGCACTCAAAAAGTATTATGATTATTTAGTGTTCACTGGATACAGAAACGATCACCCTTGTAAAAAGATAAACATAAAAATAAGTAGAAATTCAGCTGTTCAATTTCAAGATTTATTTAATAGCGAGGAACTTCAATTATTAATGACCAGAGAAAATAGATACAAACATTTGGATATTAGAAACAATGTGATTTTATCCTTGTTGATTTATCAAGGGTTAACTAGTGATGAGGTAATTCGCTTAGAAGTTCAAGATATTAATTTGGAAGCGGGAACAATTTATATCAAATCATCACCTAATCTGAAAAGAAGAACATTAGAATTATTCAACAAACAAATGATTCTCTTTTCGAATTACATAAATGAAGATAGACCTAAAATGTTGCGGTGCAAATCTGAAAGATTAATATTAAACAAACTTGGAAAACCGATTTCAGCAGATGGAATTCATGCGATGATACAGCCTTTAAAACCATTGTTTCAAGATAAAAATCTTAATCCAAGAACAATCCGAATGAGTGTAATATCCAATTGGCTGAATGAAAAAAAATATAGATTAGAAAAGGTTCAAGAATTAGCAGGTCATCGATGGCCTAGTACTACAGAAAAATACATCAAGGTAGATTCTAACAATGAAAGGGAATTGATAAATAGATATTTCCCAATATAATTAAGTATAAATTTAAATTTTATAAATATGAGAAAACAAAAACGAAAATTTGGGTACAACTCAAAAAGATGCTTTGAAGCATTAACAATTAACGGAATAACAGTAGTTTTTCCAGAAATATTAAAAGCAAAATATGGATTAACCAATGAAGAAATTAACTTTTTGAAAGGTTTATTAATATTAAAAGACAACGAACTTTTACAAGTTAGAGTTGATGGAGTTGAAAATGGCGAAAAAGTACTTGCTCCACCTATAGCAGTAGCAGTATTCGATTTATACTATGGAATACAAATTAAATTGGAAATGGAAGCCAAAAAATGTAATGACTTCTTTAGTGCTTTAGGAATTGAAGATATTAATTATATTGATACTGAGTTAGAAATGAAAAAAAGTTTTGCAAAATCGATTTTCAAAAAGGTCTCACCAGAATTATTTTCAAAATGTTTTTAAAAACTGAATGAAATGAAAATCAAGTAAAAAGCCTATCAAAAATAATTTGATAGGCTTTAATTTTAAATAGGTTTTTTCCATCAAAAAATTCACTAAATTTGAAAGAAATAATAATTAAAATTCAAAATTATGGGATTAAAGACAGGACCAAAAAGAATAGCTAAGTCAACTGGTGAACCAGACAAACGTCAACGTGATAATAAAAGTACGCCAGGGAATACACCTTCGTTGAAACCATCTAAAAGTTCAGGAAAAAGTAAATAAGTTTTTCAGTAGTAAATTAGATTTTTAAAGCTTCAGTAATGTTTGTATCAATGTTATCAAACTTTGCTGTATAATTAGCTAAATCTACATCCATCCAATTTAAAACATTGTAAATATCGGATTTGATTCGCATTGCTTCACTAAAATCAATATTACTGTTATTAAAACAGATAGGCTCATTATGATAAATTCTATTACGGAATTCTCTTATTTCATCCAAAGTAAGATTTATCTGTTTTCTTTGAATATTACTTGGTTTATTTGGAAAGCAATGGATTATACTACCTGATAACAGTTTGTAATGGTGTGTGTCGAAAAGACTAGTCCAAAATCCTAAGCTTTGCTCCGCAATTATTGTTCCAGATGTAATGGTTTTCTTTCTAACCTTTGCTCTTTTTTCAGCGGTTTGAACTTGTGTTTTAAGAAAATATTTTGATGGCATCAAAGATATGTCATCCATGAATCCACTTTTTTCGGTTAATATCCAGTCAGGATTTGCAAAATACTTGGTTAGTTCAATATTCATTCTATTTCTCAAGAATATCTCAAACAAATTTAGAACCGAGTAAAAGGATTCTGCTATTTTTAGGTTAGCTTGGTATAATTCTTGTGTTCTAGTTTGACAGCCACCGCAAGCAGTTAAATACCTGTCAATTCTAGGTTTTGATACATATAATTCAAATTTTGGATATTGCAAAATGAGTTGCTTTAAAAAATTAAAGTCCAAATCTACAATATTTTTGAAAATAGTTTCGTATGTTTGTACGGTAATGCTTAGTCAAGCCTCTTTCTTAATTGGAACGTAACTAAGTGAAAGACATTGAAAGCCCACTGAGAAGTGGGCTTTTTTATTTGTTATAAGTGAAGTTTTTATGCTCAATAGTTAGGAAAATTATAAGATTACTCTTAATTTCGTTTAGTTGAAAAATGTGGATGGAACGTTCTTATTAGAAATAAAGTTGAGGTGCTTTTTGTGGTATGTCAGAACTTTACAAAGGCTTACAAGTATAAATACCAAGGACAAGAACGCCAAGACGAGCTAGGACTCAACTGGGATAGCTTTAAATTTAGAAATTACGATTATGCAATAGGTAGATTTATGTCTATTGACCCATTAGCTGAAAGTTATACTTATAATTCTACTTATGCTTTCCAAGAAAATAAAATGGGAATGGGGACTGAACTTGAAGGGAAAGAGTTGAACCTCCATTCTTGGCTTAAAACAGATGCAGTTGTAAATCCTAATGGAGTTGGTGCTCATTCAATTGGAGTTGTAGAGGGACTTCAGAATACAGTAGAGGGATTATGGAATGCTGTTACCCACCCTAAAGAAACGGCAAGTGGATTAATGAATCTAGCTATTGCAGGCGCAACACAGGGAAATCAATCTACCATGATAGGGGTTGATAATGCACTGGGAACAAATTCATATATGACCTCGGAATCTGTAAAACAAAGTGTCTCAAATTCAGCGGATAAATTAGTAAATGGTAATGGTTTTGAAAGAGGCACAGTTGTTGGTGAAGTTGTTGGTACGGTTTTAGGGGCTAAAGGAATAAATGCTAGTATTAAAGGAGTTTCAAATTTAATCAAAGCGAATAGTTCTGTAAATGTTTTTAGAGTCTATGGTGGTGATTCAAAAGCGGCGGGATATTCGTGGACTACTGAAAACCCTGCAAACATGAGTAATTTCAGAAATGCAGCGGGACTTCCTTCAGGAGGTGCAAGTGGCGCAACAAATACAGGGCAATTTGTTATTGAAGGTACTGTTAAAAATAAATATATAATGAATACAAGGCCAGCTTTACCTTTAGATGGTAATGTTGGTGGATTGAAAGAATTAATTATAAATCCAAAGAATGTTAATTTCAATAGAGTTTCTGGAGCAAATCCACAATTCTAAAATTAAAAACAGAATATATGAATGATAAATATCTTGGAATGACTGTTAATGAAAGGCTTTTTGTGAGTGGACTTTTAAAAGATTTTGATAAAGCAGTTGAACAAAATGACAGAAGTAAAATAGTAGAAATTTTAAAAAAAGTTGAGCTAAAAGAAGTATCTATTAGAGATATTATTGTGAGTTTAAAATTAAATAAGGCTAACAATAAATAGAATGATTTGATAACTAAAAAAAAACAGGCGAGCTTAACGGTTCGCCTTTTCTTTAAACCCAAATAACCAATTCATAAGCCATTTTAAGCTCATCTAATACATTTTTAAACCAAATAACTACAATATAATTTCAAATGAAGTTAAAGCCTTATTAAGAAGCTATAGTGCTGGTTGTTGGTTCATGGTTTGAGTGGGTGGTTGTAATGGGTAATACTTATTTGTGAGTTATATAAAAACAAGAAATCCTAACCTCAACAGTTAGGATTTTCTTATTTAAAAACCTTATTCAGTATCCAACTCAGTCCAGCGAACACAAAAAACACAATTGAACTCAAAAGCTGAACAATTGCAACAAGCAATCCAATTGTATCGTTATTGGAATTATAGCTCATTTTCCTGTTATTATTATTGAATCCAGTTGCCATCTTAGAAGCAAATATATCATAACGAGCTTGTGTGCTCATCGAGTTGTCTAGCGGAATATTTTTAAAAAAATCGTCTTTCATTATCTTTGTAATTAGATAATAAATGTACGAAAAACCCTGGACTTACACAAGGATTTTAGCCTGTTTTATTCAGGTTTATAATCTCTTTATCGTTGATATAGTGGTACAACTCGTTATATAACTTTAACGGTTTGTTATCTATATCATCCAGTAAATAGTTAATAGCACTTTTCTGATTTTCATATTCAAATCGGTTAATCATTACACGTAATAACTTTTTAATTTCCTCTTTAGATAAAAGTTCGTTGGAATCCTGTTCTAACTCCTTTTCAACGCCAGTCTCAACGATTTTTTCAATTTCTGCTTCAACTTTAACGTTGGTACATACACCATGCTCAAGAATTATCCTGTTCATTGTTTCCACTACCAACGCTTTGTCTTTTTCCTCGCACAATAGAGCATCATAAACGTAAAGCACTGTTATTCCAATTGAATTAAGATGCTTAATAACATCGCTCATAATATCAACCTCAGCTTTAAACATTTTTTGAGAAGTTATCTTGTAACCGTTATCTCGTTTGTCCTTATTAATCTGCTCCAGCATTTCCAATTCGTTTTTAAAATAGTAGCCATAAATTGGAGATTTTGCCATCATGCCCCATTCTTTATTAAAAAAGCTCAAATGTTCAATTTTAACTTCTTTAATATTAATTCCAGTTTGCTCAGCAATGTTTTCGTGCGTTATAAACTTTAATTTTCCGTTATATAATCTTATCGCAATGTTTGGATGCAATGCAATGTAATCGCATTCTGATAGCTTTTTGCCATCGATTGTAATTTCATTTCTAATCCATGAAGGCATCAAGGTAAAACTGTCCACAACACGACCACCACTTTTTTCATCGCCAATAATTGGAATCATAAAACCTCTTTTGGTTAGGTATTCAAACAATTCGATATTATCCTCCACAAAGCTTCGATTCCTGAAATCACTCCAATAATCGTTGTTATGCTTGTTTCTCATTGTAAGTTTTTTTCCTTTTTTGGTGGTATGCTTCTCTTTAACCAATTGCTTGCCAATTACTAACAATTCTTCCGCTGTAGGCAAATCAATTCTTTGATACATCTGTATTAGATTCCTACAAATTGGATTTTCAAATGCTTCATTTAACAGCTTGTAATAAAGCTTATTTCTACGCTGAATGATTTTACTGTCTTTAATTATATACGGTATTAAACCCGCTCTAAAATATGCGTCAGCTAATCTGTATTTTTTGGAATGTGTTCCAATTCCATAATCCTCAATAACTTCAATTATTGCACCTGTATCCTTAGTGCCTTCCTTTAAAACCTCAACTATTTTTCTGTACAGGTAGGTATTGTCTTTATTCCTAGTTTGCTCATGTAATATCTCAGAGCTTAACGGTTTCCACCTATTCTCAGGATTCTCACTTTCCTCAAAGTATTTGGTAATACTCAAGTTGGATAGCATCAATAAGCATTTTTCTAACGCTATATTAATATCGGGGTCAATTTCTTTTAGTGCTTTTTTGGAAACGTATTTTCTTAGGTTGTATTCCGCTTTTTTCGGAACTAGGATTGAATTTACATTTGGAAAAAGTTGCAATAGATTTGCAAAGTTTTCATCTTTTTGGAGCAATTCAAAATCTCCAGTGTCTCCAGTAAAGGAAACGTAATCTTCATTAAACATGTATTCTCTTATTCTCGGGTCTTCCAAATGAAATTGGAAGTTATGTCTTCTACTTATTTTACTTGGTAAGAGAAGCTGGCAGACGCTATCTACCAGCAACCAAGAATTTGAATGAGTTATTTCTCCTTATCTATATCCTTTCTTACAAATTTACTAACAAAATATTATAAGTGAAGGATTTTGATGATAAATATTTATAAAATTATGATAATACCTAAATATTAAATAATATTTTAACATTAAGTTTTTAAAATAGCGGAAACTGGGCATACTATATTTTAGACTAATCTTTGTTAACACTATATATTACTACTATCTATAACTATTATTCTATATATAATATAAGTAACATATATGATATAGTAATAATGAAATAATAATAGAATATAGATATATTAGATAGTAATAATAGTAATATACTAGATTAATAATGTAAATATTAATACCTATTATATAGGTACAACTAATGTAATTATAATAATAACAATTAAATCCTGATTATTTATGCTAAAGCAATATTCTTATCCAAGTAATTAAAATCAGCATCTAAGTTCATACCTATTATATATATAGCGTAAATTTTTGAATTTTTATCGCTAATTCTAATCGATGTATCTGCATTATTGCTACCAATAGCAATGTTTATTGAGAGTTTAGAGCATTATTACTGTAATAGCGTGCTACCAATTAGCACCTCAACGCTGTAAAGCTATAAATAATAACATACTGTATTCATTGGCTTGGTACGTCCTCCCTAGTCCAATGCCCCCCTGCCTCCCTGCTCAATTGGAAATATTTTGAAAGTTGTTTGCCGTATCCTCGCTCCCGAATAGCTATTTTTTGGAAGTTGTAATGCACGCAATCGGATTGCTAAAAATATTTTCTAGTAATTTTTGGATAATTTTTTGGAACTAGATATTTATAGTAAAAGAACACTATGAAATTAAAAATGACAATCCAACAGTTTAAAGAAATCTTGAATAATGCAAATCCAAAGTTTCCAATAACAATATTACTATCAGGAATCGACAGACAAGAACGAGAAGAACTAACACAACTATTAAAGAAATCCAAACGAGGCTAATTACCTCGTTTTTTTATGTTCAAAATTATGCTCAAGTATTGACAAACCTGGAAAACCAGGTTTTTTCTAGGATGCTAATTTCCAGGGTTTTACATTTGTGTAATAAATCATAAACGACCGTTTAACAAATATTATAAAAGCCAAAATCATGAAAAATTACATTGCATATTATAGAGTGAGTAGAAAAATTCAAGGAATTTCAGGTTTAGGAATGTCAGCTCAAAAAACATCAGTTGAAAAATATGTAGCTGGTCAAGATGGAATTATCTTAAAAGAATTTACGGAAGTTGAAACAGGAACAAACAAACGTGACCGTGTTGAAATCCATAAAGCTATCCAACAGGCAAAGAATGAAAATGCAGTACTTATAATCGCTAAGTTAGACAGACTTGCTAGAAATGTGAGTTTCGTAAGTTCGCTTATGGATGCAGGAATTGAGTTTATTGCAGTAGATATGCCAACGGCTAACCATTTTACCATACATATATTTAGTGCTCTAGCAGAGCAAGAAGCCAAGCTTATTAGCTCAAGAACTAAGCTTGCGCTAGCAGAACTAAAGAAAAAAGGCGTGAAATT
>Ga0208304_10000881_pt1 | contig 15071 bp, 10 predicted proteins | sample ColrivemetaGS713_FD_187603 | JGI IMG/M metagenome (GOLD analysis project Ga0208304, IMG submission 187603) | Estuarine microbial communities from the Columbia River estuary - Flood tide ETM metaG S.713 (SPAdes) (version 2) | ecosystem: Environmental > Aquatic > Marine > Intertidal zone >... | reverse complement strand
ATGGGGCAATGAAGGAACACAACCAGTTCAACCCACAACACAATGTTGGGAGACCGCCACTTTTAACACGACTACCTGTGCATGGGAAATTACAGGAACACAACCTGTGCAGCCAACAACACAATGTTGGCAAACGGCCAGTTTCAACAACACATCTTGTATTTGGGAAGTGACAGGAACACAACAAGTTCAACCCACAACACAATGTTGGGAGACCGCTACTTTTAATACAACTACTTGCATATGGAATGTTACGGGAACACAACCAGTTCAACCTACCACTTCATGTTGGGAAACCGCAACGTTTAATCCAACAACATGTAGTTGGGATATTTCAGGAACGCAACCCATAGCACCAACAGGTTTACAGTGTTGGCAAACAACAACTTTTAATGCTATAACTTGTGTTTGGGATATAATAGGAACGCAACCTGGTTCAGTCTATAGCGAAGATCTCGTTTATTGTAACGGAGCGACCCTAACATTACAGGCAAACACAAGCCTTTTAAACCCTACTTATCTTTGGAGTACGGGAGAAACCGCCGATTTTATAACAGTCAATTCACCAGGTGATTATACAGTTGAAATTACCAGTCCAATATGTTTTTTTGAAACCAGAATATTCAATGTTACTCAAGCGGCCATTCCGAGTATTGATAATGTCACATCAGAGGGTAGAAATATTGTTGTTACAACTTCAAATTCCGGTGATTTCTTATATTCTTTAAATGGAAATATATACCAACCCTCTAACACTTTTTTAAATATAAAGGGTGGTTTGTATACAATTTATGTGCGTGAGCGTAATTGCCCTGAAATAGATACTAAAATACATTTACATTTTTATGTTCCGAAGTATTTTACTCCGAACAATGATGGTGTAAATGACACATTTAGTTTAAGTGGTATTGAATTTTATGGCGCCTCGCAAGTATCTATTTTTAACAGATACGGAAAACTTGTAAAATATTCTGAAAACAGCCCATTTTCATGGGATGGGACTTTCAATAGTGCACAATTACCATCAGACGATTATTGGTATGTTATTATTATTGATGGACAAAAATTGACCGGGCATTTTGCATTAAAACGTTAATTTGAAATTTTAATCATTTATTTTTGATTCATTCCCAAATTCATATTCCCGTTCTACTTTACAAATTTTCACATTATACCAGCTATACCAATCCGTTTTTCCTGTGTTTTGCGCTTCAATATGATCTGTTTGTTGTTTCCATTTTTTAATGGCTTCTAAACTTTCCCAATAACTTACAGTAATGCCAACCTGTTTTCTGGCGCTATCCATTCCTATAAAACCAGATTGTTGTTTTGCTAACTGTTCCATTTTTTCAGCCATTTCACTGTAACCTTCAATGTTTTCTTTTTGAATTGAAGTGAAAATAACAGCGTAATAAGATGATTGATTAGTCATTGTACATACCAATATAAAGCTCTCCTTTTTCGTTCATAGTTGCTCTGAACATACCAGAAGTATTAAATTCCATGGTCATGTTTCCGTATTTATCAATAGCTATAATACCGCCATCGCCACCAAGTTCTGGAATTTTTTTCTGAATAACTTCTTGTGCGGCTTCTTTTAAACTTAAACCTTTATACTCCATTAATGCTGATATATCATAAGCTACCACGCCACGAATAAAGTACTCACCCCATCCGGTGCAAGACACTGCACAGGTTTTATTATTAGCATAGGTGCCAGCGCCAATAATTGGAGCGTCCCCAATACGTCCCCAACGTTTATTAGTCATGCCGCCAGTAGATGTTCCAGCTGCTAAATTTCCATGTTTATCCAGAGCGACACAGCCCACGGTTCCGAATTTTGAATCTTTGATATCTTCATTATAAAAAGCTGTTTTTTGAGAATTTTTAACACGTTGTAATCCGTTAAAACTCTTTTCAGTATAAAAATAACTAGGGTCAACTATTTCTAAACCTTGTTCTTTGGCAAAAGTTTCGGCACCTACCCCAGAAAGCATCACGTGAGGAGATTGATCCATGACAGCTCGAGCTAAATTTATGGGGTTCTTAACAATAGTAGTTCCTGCTGACGCCCCAGCTTTTAAAGTGTTCCCATCCATAATAGAAGCATCATGCTCATTAGTTTCGGCATTGGTAAAAACAGCACCTTTGCCCGCGTTAAAAAGGGGCGAATCTTCTAAAATATTAATTGTTTTTTGAACAGCATCCAGACTGGAACCACCATTTTTTAAAACAACATAACCAACACGAATCGCTTCTTCAAGTTTTGCGGTGTATAAGGTTTCTTGCTCCGGTGACATGTTTTGTCTTAAAATAGTACCAGCACCTCCATGAATAACTATAGAAAATTGAGATTGTTTTTGTTCCAGATTATCAACCTTGGTATCCGAACTATTTTTACAAGACACAATTAAAATTACTGTTAGAATAAAAATGAGTTTTTTCATTTTAAAATTTATTAGTTACGGCTCTAAATTTAGTCGTTTTATTGTTAATGAACTTTAATAAAAACGACTTTTTATTGCTATATTCGCAAATAAATACGATTAGAATAATAAATCAATAAACATGCAGGCAATAGCAACCGATTTTGGAATTCAAAAGGCGCTTAATATTTTAGGTGTTAAAGACATAAATGATGGAACTTCTACAGGTTCTAACAACTTTTCAAATGGCGACATTTTGGAATCTTGTTCGCCAGTAGACGGGAAATTAATTGGGAAAGTAGCAACGACTACTAAAGAAGATTATGATAAAGTAATGGATGCTGCTACAAAAGCATTTAAAACTTGGCGATTAATGCCAGCTCCACAACGCGGTGAAATTGTACGTCAGTTTGGAGATAAATTACGTGAGAAAAAGGAAGCTTTAGGAAAACTGGTGTCCTATGAAATGGGAAAATCTTACCAAGAAGGATTAGGTGAGGTTCAAGAAATGATTGACATCTGTGATTTCGCTGTTGGATTATCCCGACAGTTACACGGCTTAACGATGCATTCTGAAAGACCAGGACATCGTATGTACGAGCAATACCATTCACTTGGGGTAGTTGGTATAATTTCTGCTTTTAATTTTCCAGTGGCTGTTTGGGCGTGGAATACTGCATTAGCATGGATTTGTGGTGATGTTTGTGTTTGGAAACCCAGCGAAAAAGCACCACTTTGCGGCATTGCTTGTCAGAATATAGCAGCTGAGGTTTTTAAAGCGAATAATTTGCCAGAAGGAATTTCATGTTTAATAAACGGCGATTATCGCGTAGGTGAATATATGACTAAAGATACCCGTGTTCCGTTAATTTCGGCAACAGGCTCTACCAGAATGGGTAAAATTGTGGCACAAGAAGTGGCAGGACGTTTAGGGAGAAGTTTACTGGAATTAGGTGGAAACAATGCCATTATTGTTACTCCAGATGCGGATATAAAGATGACGGTTATTGGTGCTGTGTTTGGTGCTGTTGGAACTGCTGGACAACGTTGCACATCAACAAGACGATTGATTATTCATGAATCTATATATGATAAAGTAAAAACAGCCGTTACTGACGCTTATAAACAACTTCGAATTGGAAATCCATTGGATGAAAAAAATCATGTAGGACCATTAATCGATACCGATGCGGTGAAAATGTACCAAAATGCATTAACAAAAGTCGTTGAAGAAGGTGGGAAAATTTTAGTTGAAGGTGGTGTTTTAGAAGGTGAAGGTTTTGAAAGTGGTTGTTATGTAAAACCAGCCATTGCCGAAGCTAGACCCGAATTTAAAATTGTGCAGCATGAAACGTTTGCGCCTGTTTTATATTTATTAAAATATTCAGGTGAAGTTGAAAATGCTATTGATATTCAAAATAAAGTGGCTCAAGGCTTGTCTTCTGCAATTATGACAAATAATTTACGAGAAGCAGAACATTTTTTATCTGTTCAAGGGTCTGATTGCGGTATTGCCAATGTAAATATTGGAACGTCAGGTGCCGAAATTGGTGGTGCTTTTGGTGGTGAAAAAGAAACTGGAGGCGGTCGCGAATCGGGTAGTGATGCGTGGAAAGTATATATGCGTCGCCAAACGAATACCATAAATTATACAACAAGTTTACCTTTAGCGCAAGGTATTAAGTTTGATTTGTAAAATTCCTGCATAGGCAGGAATCTATTAGATTATAAATAAATTATTAAAGACCTCACGGTATTTTAAAACTTGTGAGGTTTTTTTCTGCGTTAGGGATAGCAGTGAAAAGCCTGCAGTGAGGCAGGAGCGAGGACTTGTAACGAATAGCCCGACCCTTGTGGTAACCTGCCTGCCGGCAGGCAGGCGCTCAAATAATTTTAAAGGTTTTAACTATATTTGTTTTTTAGAAAAACATTGATTTAAAAAAACCCAATGCCCAAAAACCAAGAACTTGAGTTAGCCTGGAATTTTGTTGAAAAAACAGATAGAAACGTTTTTTTAACGGGAAAAGCAGGCACAGGAAAAACTACTTTTTTACATAGTTTAAAGCAAAAATCGTTTAAGCGATTGGTAGTTGTTGCGCCAACGGGTGTAGCGGCTATTAATGCTAAAGGGGTTACTATTCATTCGTTTTTTCAGATGGCATTTGGTCCGCTTTTACCAGAGGAATCGGGGTATCAAAATAAAGAGTCGGGGTTTCAGAGAAAATTTAATAAAACTAAAATCGATATTATTAAGTCGCTAGACTTACTAATTATAGATGAAATTAGTATGGTTCGTGCCGATTTATTGGATGGCATTGATCAGGTTTTAAAACGTTATAAGGACCGTAAGAAAGTTTTTGGAGGTGTGCAAGTGCTGATGATTGGCGATTTGCAACAGCTCTCGCCCGTGGTGAAAGACAACGAATGGGAGTTGTTAAAACCGTACTACGAAACGCCATATTTTTTTAGCAGCAACGTGTTTAAAAGTTGCAACCCGATTAGTATTGAGCTTAAGCATATTTATAGGCAAGATAATGAGGTGTTTATTAAAATTCTGAATGAAATAAGGAATAATAAGCTTTCCAGTGATTCGGCGGCACTTTTGAATAAACGATTTATTGCCGATTTTGTGCCTGCTAAAAATGACGGATACATAACACTTACCACGCATAATAACAGAGCCAACGAGATGAATAATCTGGAGTTGCAAAAAAACAAGAATAAAAGTTACTTTTATAAGGCTGAGGTTGATGGTAAATTCCCTGAATATTCATACCCAACCCATGAAAAACTAGAGTTAAAAAAAGGCGCTCAGGTGATGTTTGTAAAGAATGACAGCACTCCCGAAAAGCGCTATTTTAATGGAAAAATAGGCGAGATTATTCATTTAGATAAAGAAGAAATTACGGTTCGATGTCTGGACGATGATTTTGATATAGCAGTAACGCCCGAAATTTGGGAGAATATTAATTACAGCATAAACCCAGAAACCAAAGAAATCTCAGAGCATGTATCGGGTGCATTTTCACAAATGCCATTGCGATTGGCATGGGCAATAACCATTCATAAAAGTCAGGGATTAACCTTTGACAAAGCCATTATTGATGCGCAAGCATCTTTCGCACACGGACAAACTTATGTGGCGCTTAGTAGATGCAGAACCCTAGAAGGGATTGTGTTGAAAAACCCGATTAGTGAAAGCAGTATTATTAACGATATGCGTGTAACTTCATTTAACGAATCGGTTGAAAATAACCCGCCAAATGAAACTGTTTTAAACGAATCGCAAAAAAAATATCAGCTAAATTTAATTGGGGAACTGCTAAATTACTATGCGTTTTTACAACCTGTAAACAGGCTTTTAGACCTTTATTACAAAAACTCAAGTAGTATAAAAGGGAATATGATTGAGCCTTTAATCGCCATAAAAGAAGCAGGTATTACCAAGCTATTAAAGCTAAACACAAGTTTTATGGCACAATTAAAAACATTGTGTGTTGATGTAATCGAGCCGGAAAAAAGCGCAGTAATTCAAGGAAGAATTAATAAAGCTGTAGATTATTTTATAAAACACACGTCAGAATTTATAAAAACACCTTTAGACACTTTAACATTTGCCACAGAAAATAAGGAAATAGATAAAGACATAAATAAGCAATTAGATGTACTTGAAGAGCAATTAGTCATTAAATTATTTTGTTTAAATGGTCTAAAAAACAGTTATAGCAGCTTAAAATATTTAGAGTTAAGAGCAAAAGCGGTTTTACAAAAAACGAAAGTAACTCCTGTTAAAAAGGAACGCAAAGACACATCCGAACATCCTGTATTATTTGAACAGTTAAAAGATTTGCGAGCTTCTTTTGCTGATGTGGAGAATGTACCGCATTATGTTATTTTTACTCAAAAATCGTTATACGATTTATGCGAAATGCTTCCTTTAACCCATAAACAATTGTTGGTGGTTAATGGCATGGGAAAAGTGCGAGTAGAAAAATATGGCGACGAAATTATTGATATCATTAAGGAGTATTGTGATACTAATGCTATTAAACCAAAAACTATTGTTTCTAAAAAAGGAAGCATTAAAAAGGAAAAACCAAAAAAAGAGGACACTAAAAAGGTGTCACTTCAACTATTTAAAAACGGATTATCAATTTTTGAAATTGCTAAAGAGCGTAATTTCACAACCACTACTATTGAAGGGCATTTGGCTCATTTTATTCCAACGGGCGACATTAAAATTACGGATGTTATGCCAGTAGAAAAGTATGAAGAACTTAAAACCATCATGCAAAAAGCAACTTTTGAAAACTTTACGGAGCTTAAAAATAAAATTGATGACAAATTCACATACAGTGAAATAAGATTGGTGGCTAATGCGCTTGAAATAAACGCATAAAAAAAATCCTGCATCAATGCCGAGTTTTCCGGGAGAGACAGGATTTATATCTTAAAAAGATTAATAGCAGCGCAAATATATGTCTTTTTTCCCACGAAATTAAAATCCAAAGTTAATTTAAGGTTAAGTTTTTAACAAGGTTATTAACTATATTTTACTTTTCTTAAAACTCGCATAGATTCTTTATATAGATGGTATAACTCTTCACTGTGAGCTCTTAAAAAAGGTTTGGCTTCTTCTAATTTATCAATAGCTTCATGAAATAAATTTAAGTAACAAATTAAATAGGTTACTGGTAAATTTTTTAAATCCAACTCTTCATTTTTTGTAAAAGGAAGCCCTTTTTTTAGCTTTTCTAACACGGAATTTGTGGCGTTATAAATATGATGCAATACTTTTTTGTCGTATTGAGGCGGTTCAAATAATAGTTTAGTTTCAATATTATAATTCGCATTGTTTTCAAAACTAATAATGGTTTCTTCTAATTGATGGTAAGTATGAGAATTTTGAAATCCGAGGTTTACATATTCAATAATTCTAAAAGAATCTTCATTTATAAAAATAGCAACCTCATCTAACGCAGAAAAAAACAAACGAACCTGCTCATTAATGAGTTCAATATCTACTCTGGAATAGAAAACTTCGTTTTTAACGACCTTTTTTTGTCCTGCCCAACATACTACAAAATACTCTTTAAAAACTTTATATTGAGGAGTGTAATCTTTTCGGTTTTTCAAAAAGTCGAAAACACCATTTAAGGTATGTTCTATATTGTTTTGAGCGTTGTTTTCAATCGCTTCAACTATTTTGGAATTAATGTCTTTTATTTCAATATCAAACACCTTAGGCATACTCATGCTGCCATCTCTAAAAAAAACAGAGCCACCGTAATATTTCCAGATGTTTTTTCTTAAAGAAGTTATTTTCCCCGTTGGCCTTATAGTTACTAAGCCGACTACTTTATGGTCTGGTAAGTGCGGAAACGGAATGTTTTCATATTGAACAATGGGTGGATTGGTTAAATAAGCATTAATTAAGTTTTGAATTTTGCTGTCGTCAAAAAAATCGACTCCCACAATATCGTTATCTTCATCTTCAACGCCAATAACAATGTATGAGTTGTTTTTAGGATTGCTGTTAGAAAGCGCGCAAATATGCTTTAAAAATTTAGCTTTACCTTCTTTAAAACTAATATCGATTCTACGCTTTTTATCGTAAAAACTATTTTCATCATTGTGAGCCAACAAGTGCTTTATAAGTAGGCGTTTGTTAATCATATTTCTCATTCCTGCGAAGGCGGGAATCTCATAGTTTATGTTAAATTTCCTTTTTCAAAATAGTGCTACTTGCCTGGGCGGTACAAAACATTAAAACATCTGCAATATTTACATGAGCAGGTCTTGAAATAGCAAAATATATAACTTCTGCAACATCTTCTGGCTGCAAGGCTTTATATCCTTTATAAACTGAATCGGCTATTTTATCACCCTTAAACCGCACCTTTGAAAATTCGGTTTCAACCAACCCCGGGTTTATAGCGCCTACTTTGATACCAAACGGATTTAAATCCATACGCATGCCTTCGGTGATGGCTAAAACGGCATGTTTACTACCGCAATACACGTTTCCTTTTGGGTACACTTCTTTTCCTGCCGAAGAACCAATATTGATGATATGTCCTGATTTACGTGCAGTCATTTGCGGTATTACAGCTCTACTTACATACAATAACCCTTTTACGTTTATATCAATCATGGCTTCCCAATCGTCAATGCTTCCTTCATGTATAGAGTCTAAGCCATGCGCATTTCCTGCATTATTTATCAAAACATCTATTTTTTTAAAATGATCTGGTAACGATTCGATAGCTTTAAATGTTGCTTCTTTATCTCGAACATCAAAATTTAATATATGCACTTTGGTTAACTTTTCTAGATCTTTTTGAATGGTTTGCAAGCGTTCCAATCGTCTACCACATAAAATTAAATTAAGTCCTTGTTTTGCGAACTCAAAAGCGGTTGCTTTTCCTATGCCACTGGTTGCTCCAGTTATTAGTGCTGTTTTTGTCATGTTCTTTTAATTTTTTTTAGCAAAATAACATTTGGTATACGTAAATATGCTATTCATGTATAAAAATACTTAAATCTATTTTAAAATTGTATTATTGAAATTAAATAATGTGAGGTATTGATTCTAAGCGCGTTAAGAAGTGTCAATTTTATATCATTATTTTTTTTACGTCTAAACAGAACATTTACCACGTATATCTAAATATAATATTTAAAAAAAATAGAATTATGAGCAAAATGAAATTTTTAAAATTAATTTTCCCTTTATTTTTTATTGCATTTTTATTTTCATGTGATGATAATAAATCGAGTGACATTAGTACTGCTGCACCAACTATTACGATAAGATTAGTAGATGCACCAGGTGATTACGAAGCAGTTAATGTTGAAATTGTTGACGTTATGATTAAAATGGATAACGACAATACGGATGACAATGGGTGGATCTCCCTTGAAGCTAATAATGAAATAGTAAATTTATTAGATTTCACTGGAGGTTTTAGTAAAGTTTTAGTTGAAAGATTTGCTATTCCGGCTGGAACATTAAGCCAGATGAGATTAGTTTTAGGCAATGGAAATACAATTGTCATTAAAAACCAAAACAACGAAGACGAAGTGTTTGACCTTAAAACACCAAGCGCACAACAATCTGGTTTAAAACTTAAAGTTAATACCTTAATTGAACAAGGTTTTACCTATGATTTTGTTTTAGACTTTGATGTTTCAAAATCTATTGTCCGTGCAGGAAACTCAGGGAATATTATTTTAAAACCTGTGCTTTATGTAAAAGCAGAAGCTAGTTCTGGTATTATTAAAGGTATGGTAAGTCCAATAGACGTACCTGCTATGGCATCGGTTTTAGTTGATGATAATGGTACTCCAGAAACAGAAGATGATTTTATTATTTCAGCATTTACAGACAATACAGGTGCTTTCGCATTATGGGGTGTGCCGGCAGGTACTTATGAAGTGGTTGTTACGCCATTAGATGAAACATCCGATTATACTTCTGGAAGTGCTATAGGCATTATAGTTAATAACGGTCAAACTACAACCATTGCAAATCCTATTGAATTACAATTAAAACCAGGCTCAATAAGCGGCGATGTAACAAATGATATTGTAGTTACCGTAACACTAAAATTAAAAGGTACTACTGAAATTATAACCACAATAGATTCTAATGCCAACGGTGAATTTCTTATAGAAAATGTTCCGGCTGGAACTTATATTGTAACCGTTAGCGCTACAGGTTTTGTTTCCCAAGAAATTGAAGCCGTAGTAATTCCAAAGGCTGAAACAGTTTTAACGGTTATTACATTGGCAGTCTAATAAAAACTAAAATTAGTGATTAAATAAAAAGAGCAGTTTCTAATGAAACTGCTCTTTTTGCTTTTAACCAATTATTAACTTTTTATAAAAATTATTTTAACCAATATTTAACAGCTTTCAAAGAAAAATTTTAACAATTTGCACTGCTCAAATAAGCTTACTATATTCGGGCGTTTAAAAATATATAAATGATGGAAGAAACAGGTACAATTGATATTAAGACAATTAACGAGAAAATTGAAAGAGAAAGTGCTTTTGTTGATTTATTAATGATGGAAATGAATAAAGTCATTGTAGGGCAAAAGCATATGGTAGAACGTTTGCTAATTGGTTTACTAGGGCAAGGACATATATTACTGGAAGGTGTTCCCGGACTTGCAAAAACTTTAGCCATAAATACTTTGGCACAAGCGGTAGATGGGAGTTTTAGCAGAATACAGTTCACTCCAGATTTATTACCTGCCGATGTAACTGGTACCTTGATTTACAATATGAAGTTGAGTGATTTCTCGATAAAAAAAGGACCTATTTTTGCGAATTTCGTGTTGGCAGATGAGATTAACCGTGCCCCTGCAAAGGTGCAATCGGCTTTACTGGAGGCGATGCAAGAAAAACAAGTAACCATTGGAGATGAAACCTTTATTTTAGACAAACCATTTTTAGTAATGGCAACAATGAATCCTGTTGAACAAGAAGGAACTTACCAATTGCCAGAAGCACAGGTTGACCGTTTTATGCTGAAAACAGTCATTGACTATCCAAAAATTGCTGAAGAGCAATTGATTATGCGAGCAAACTTAAAAGGGGCATGGGAAAAAGTAAACCCGGTAGTTTCAGTGGAACAAATTTTAAAAGCGCAATCTGCAGTTCGTGAAGTATACATGGACGAGAAAATTGAAAAATACATTCTCGATATTATTTTCGCAACGCGCTATCCAGAAAAATATAAACTTGCCGAATTAAAACCATTAATTTCGTTTGGTGCTTCTCCTCGTGGAAGTATAAATTTAGCAAATGCTGCTAAATGTTATGCTTTTATAAAACGACGTGGGTATGTAATTCCAGAAGATGTCCGTGCGGTTGTTTACGACGTGTTAAGACACAGAATAGGTATTACCTATGAAGCTGAAGCAGAAAATGTAACTTCAGAAGATATCATCACTAAAATAGTAAACGAAATAGAAGTACCATAAAAAGAGTTTACAGTATTCAGTCTCAGTTTGCATTTGCATACTTAAAGCTGAATACTAATAACAAAACTCAACGGTTTGCTGATTACTAAAAACTGCGACTGAAAACTGTTTACTGATAAAATGGATACTAAAGAATTACTAAAAAAAGTACGAAAAATTGAGATTAAGACACGCCGCTTGTCTGATCATATTTTTGGAGGCGAATATCATTCTACCTTCAAAGGTCGAGGTATGACTTTTAGTGAAGTGCGTCAATATCAATTTGGTGACGATGTTCGAAATATAGATTGGAATGTTACGGCGCGCTATAGTGAACCTTTTGTGAAAGTTTTTGAAGAGGAACGTGAACTTACCATGATGCTTATGGTTGATGTTTCGGGTTCTGAATTATTTGGTACTGTTGAACAATTCAAAAATGAAGTAGTTACCGAAATAGCAGCTACTTTGGCCTTTTCAGCAACCCAGAATAACGATAAAATAGGCTTGATTTTATTTTCAGATAAAGTGGAGCTTTATATTCCGCCAAAAAAAGGGCGATCTCATGTACTTCGTATTATTCGCGAATTAATAGAGTTTCATCCAGCAAGTAAACAAACAAATTTGGCCGAGGCTTTAAAGTTCTTAACGAATGTTATGAAGAAAAAAGCCATTGTATTTGTATTGTCCGACTTCATGACAGATGATTACCATCAAACTATGAAAATTGTTTCTGGAAAACACGATGTTACAGGTATTCGTGTGTATGATAAACGCGAAGAAGAAATTCCAAATTTGGGAATTGTTCAAATGGAAGATGAGGAAACGGGCGAATTAATGTTAGTTAATACTTCGTCAAAAAGAGTACGTCTTAATTATGGTAAATATTATAGCGAAAAAGTAAATTATTACAAAGATAGTTTTAGTAAAGCTGGAGCAGGCACTATAGATTGTCGTGTGGATGAAAGCTATGTGAAAAAACTGTTGGGATATTTTAAAAGAAGAGGATAAAACGCGTTTAGATTTATGATTAACGATTTACGGATTTTGAATTTCGAAAACAAACAGGCAAGAAACTATATTCTTTCTTTCGTCTTGGTTCTTTTGTCTTGGTTCTTAAATGCACAGGTAACGAGTTCGATTGATTCTACCAAAATAAAAATAGGGGCTCAAATAACGTATAAAATTTTGGTTAACTCAGACTCGAATAGTTTGGTAGTGTTTCCAGAAGGTCAATCTTTTTCCCCATTAGAAATGATTGAATCTTATCCTGTAGATACTATTAAGAACAAGGAGAAATTCAACCTGATTAAAAAGTACGCTTTAACGCAATTCGATTCTGGTAAATACACCATTCCGAGGCAAAAAATTATTATTGGCGATAAAACGTTTTTCACAGATTCTGTAAAAGTTGAGGTTCGTAATGTAGTTATAGACACTACTAAACAAGGGCTTTACGAAATAAAACCCATCATTGAAGTTAAGAAAAAAGGTAGTGATTGGTGGAAATATTTGCTATTAGCACTTTTAATTGTCGGCATCATTGGGTTTCTTTTGTATTGGTTTATTTGGAGAAAAAAACCACTGACAGAAGCAGAACAAATTGCCTTATTACCACCGTACGACAGAGCTAAATTAGCACTTAAAAAACTAGACGAAAGTCAGTATTTAGAACAGTCTGAAATAAAGGCTTACTATTCTGAATTAACACTTATCATTAGAAAATATTTAGATGAAAAAGTGTACGATCGTGCTTTAGAAAGCACCACAGACGAGTTGGTTACAAGATTAAATTTACTTAAAGATGGTAATCAAATAGAATTAAGTAAAGAAGATATTAGAAATATAGAAACCATTCTAAAACGTGCCGATTTGGTAAAATTTGCTAAATCTGCTCCAGATATTGAGTTGGCAAAAATAGATAGAAACACTATTGATATTGAAATCGATCATGTTAAAGAAGCATTGCCAGAAGCAACCGAAGAAGAAAAGCTTTTAGACGAAAAATACCGACAAGAATTAGAACGTAAAAAGAAACGTAAAAAAATAATTATTACTGTTGTAATAAGTGTGTTTTTGTTAATGGCAACATTCGTTGGTTTCTCAATAAAATATGGCTTTAATTATGTAAAAGACACGATTATCGGTCACAACAGCATCGAACTTTTGGAAGGAGATTGGGTAAGAAGTGAGTATGGTTTTCCGCCAGTAAGCATTTCAACTCCAAAAGTGTTAAAACGTATGGACGCGCCATTACCAGAAGAACTGAAGGATCAAATTGAAGTGACCATGTTTGGTTATGGTAGTTTATTAGAAAGCTTTAATGTAGTGGTTGGAACCTCGAAATATAAAAATTTAGGTGAAAACAAAATTGATTTACAAAAAGCAGTTGAAGGTAGTTTTAAGTCATGGGAATCACTTGGAGTTCAGAATATGTTTGTTAAAAACGAAAAGTTTGTAACACCAAATGGAGCAGAGGGATTAAAGGTTTATGGAACAGCCGATTTTCCATCATTGATACCAAATAAACTAGAAAAAGGCAATTATGTATTGTTGAATTTTACTGCTGAAAATTACATGCATCAAATTGTTTTAACTTGGAGAGAACATGATACCTATGCGGATCAAATAGTTGAACGCATTGTAAATTCAATTGAACTTAAAAAAGCGGAAGAATAATGTTTGAAGGAATTGAGTTTGTAAATAAACAATGGTTTTGGGCGCTTTTAGCGTTACCATTGGCAATACTTTGGTATATATTTAAGCATAAAAAACAAACCGCCGAACTTAAAATATCCAGTTTAAAAGGATTTAAAACTGGGAACTCTTTGTTGCCAAAATTAAAGCATGGGCTATTTGTTTTGCGCCTTTTGGCTTTGGCATTATTAATTACAGCATTGGCAAGGCCTCAGTCTGTCGATGTGTCAACAAAAACAAAAACGACCCGAGGCATTGATATTGTAATGGCAATAGATGTTTCGGCAAGTATGTTGGCAAAAGATTTATCACCAAACCGATTAGAAGCCCTAAAGAATGTAGCTGCCGAATTTATAAAAGGAAGACCAAACGACAGAATAGGTTTAGTAGAATATGCAGGAGAAAGTTATACAAGAACACCCGTAACCAGCGATAAATCTATCGTTTTAAACTCTTTAAGAGATATAAAGTACAATACGATTATAGATGGTGGAACAGCTGTTGGAATGGGTTTAGCAACAGCCGTTAATCGCTTAAAAGACAGTAAAGCGAAAGGTAAAGTTATTATTTTGTTAACGGACGGAGTAAATAATACGGGCTTTATAGACCCTAAGATAGCGAGTGAACTAGCGGTTGAGTTCGATATAAAAACATATACCATTGGGTTAGGAACAAACGGGATGGCATTATCGCCGGTTGCTATAGACCAGAGAACAGGACAGTTTCAATACGCACGCATTCAAGTAGAAATTGACGAAGCTTTACTTAAAGAAATAGCTCAAGTTACCGGAGGAAAGTATTTTAGAGCAACCAATAATAAAAAGCTTGAAGAAATTTATCATGAAATCAATAAACTTGAAAAAACGGATGTAGAAGAATTTAAGTATACCAATTACGATGAAAAATATCGCCCGTTAGTAATTTTAGCACTGGGATTATTGCTTTTAGAATTTCTTTTACGCAATACTATTTTTAGAAG
>Ga0208304_10000878_pt1 | contig 15088 bp, 11 predicted proteins | sample ColrivemetaGS713_FD_187603 | JGI IMG/M metagenome (GOLD analysis project Ga0208304, IMG submission 187603) | Estuarine microbial communities from the Columbia River estuary - Flood tide ETM metaG S.713 (SPAdes) (version 2) | ecosystem: Environmental > Aquatic > Marine > Intertidal zone >... | reverse complement strand
CCGACTAATTGAACATTTGCACCATAGTCATAATAATGAGAAAATGATTTTTCAAAATTATCATCTTCATTTTTATTGTTGAAAAAGCGGACATTTACTGTTATGGTTAACCTATTTTGTGCTGCAGTTTGCTCCGCAGTGGCTGTCATTGGGTTAATTTTATAACCAGTTATTTCACCTTCAAATTGTAAATCGCCGCCAGAACTAACTGAAGTTAAATTTGTTTGTGTATCAAATAAATCTCTAAACTGAGTTGTAAAAACTTGACTTAAACTTGGCTCAACCAAAATAGCTTCATTGGGAAAATAACCTATTTGAATTGTTTTTACATCTGGGTTAATATTTGTTCCGGTAAAAGAATAAATACCACAGCTTTGGTATGTGAAAAGCGAAACTAATATTAATAGTAAGCCAATTTTTTTCATTTATTTAATGTGTTAATTTAAAAATCAGATTTCAAAGTTAATTAATAAAACTACAAATCGTATTGTTTTATTTTGCGATATAATGTTCTTTCTGAAATCCCTAATTCTTTTGCTGCTAATTTTCTTTTACCGTTATTGCGTTCTAATGATTTTTTAATCAGCTCAATTTCTTTGTCTTGAATTGATAAACTTTCGTCAGCGTCTATAGTTTCTGCAAATTGATAATCTTCATCCGAATCGTTATAATTGTCATTAATTCTAACTACTTCAACACGGTTTTCGTTTTTCTCTTCAGGAGTTTTTTCCTGATATATTTTTTGGATTAGTTTTTTGTTTTCTTCATGTATTTTCCCTGAGTCGTTTCCTTTCATTAAGTCCAAAGTCAACTTTTTCAAATCGTTAATGTCATTACGCATATCAAACAAGATTTTATACATAATCTCTCGTTCAGTTGCAAAATCACTATTAGATTTTTTATTTTCAATTACCGAAGGTAAATTTGTTCCTTTATTTGGTAAATATTGTAAGAGTTTAGCCGCTGAAATAACTCTATTTTCTTCAACCACAGATATTTCTTCTGCAATATTTCTTAATTGTCTAATATTTCCTGGAAAGCCATAATTTTCCAATATTTTAATAGCATCATCTGAAAGTCGAACAGTTGGCATTTTGTATTTTTGAGCAAAATCTGAAGCGAATTTTCTAAATAATAAATGAATATCTGCTAAACGCTCTCGTAAAGGAGGTAAATTTATTTCAATTGTACTTAACCTATAATACAAATCTTCTCTAAATTTTCCTTTCCCAATGGCTTGCTGCATATTTAGATTTGTAGCCGCAACAATTCTCACATCGGTTTTTTGAACTTGAGACGATCCAACTTTAATAAATTCACCATTTTCTAAAACACGTAATAGTCTAACTTGTGTTGTTAATGGTAACTCACCAACTTCATCTAAAAAAATTGTACCGCCATCAGCAACTTCAAAATATCCTTTTCTTGTTGCTGTAGCCCCAGTAAAAGCTCCTTTTTCGTGCCCAAAAAGTTCACTATCTATTGTTCCTTCAGGAATTGCACCACAGTTAACAGCAATATATTTTGAATGTTTTCTGTGTGAGAGATTATGAATTATTTTTGGAATACTTTCTTTACCTACACCACTTTCACCAGTTACCAATACTGAAATTTCAGTTGGAGCAACTCTAATTGCTTTTTCTAATGATCGGTTTAAGTGAATATCGTTTCCAATAATTCCAAAGCGTTGTTTTATTACTTGTAATGATTCCATAATTTTATACTCTTTTTCCTAATAGCGTTGCAGAAGTGCAATTTTCGACCAGAACGTTAACAAAATCGCCAATTTGTTCGTCTCCTTTTGGGAAAATAACCATGGCGTTTTGAGAGTTTCTACCCTTCCAATGTAAATCCGATTTTTTTGATGAACCTTCAATTAAAACTTCCACAGTTTCACCAATAAATTGTTCCATTCGGTAATTTCCGTGTGTTCTTTGAAGTTGAATAATTTCATTCAACCTTCTTTTTTTATCAGCATGTGGAACATCATCTACCATTCTTTTTTCAGCCGGAGTTCCAGGTCTTTCAGAATAAGCAAACATAAAACCGAAATCGTATTTCACATATTCCATTAAACTTAATGTATCCTGGTGTTCTTCTTCTGTTTCGCCACAAAAACCAGCAATCATATCTTGTGATAAGGAGCATTCAGGTAATATTTTTCTAATATTATCAATCAATTCCATATACTCTTCACGTGTATGTTGCCTGTTCATTCTTTCTAAAACAGAAGTACTTCCAGATTGTACTGGTAAGTGAATATATTTGCAAATATTTTTGTGTTTAGCCATTGTATATATAACATCCAAACTCATATCCTGAGGGTTAGATGTTGAAAAACGAAAACGTGTTTTAGGAAATTCTATTGCAGCTAAATCTAATAATTGGGCAAAATCTACTGCCGTTGCTTTAGCAATTTCAGAAGCATTTTTAAAATCTTTTTTCAATCCTCCACCATACCAAAGATAACTATCAACATTTTGACCAAGTAAAGTAACTTCTTTATAATTTTTATCAACAAGTTCCTTAATTTCTTCTAAAATACTTTTTGGATCACGACTTCTTTCCCTCCCTCGTGTAAACGGAACTACGCAAAAAGTACACATATTATCGCAACCTCTGGTGATTGATACGAAAGCAGAAACCCCATTACTATTTAGTCTAACCGGAGAAACATCTCCATAGGTTTCTTCTTTAGATAAGATTACGTTTACGGCATCTCTCCCAGCATTTACTTCTTCTAATAAATTTGGTAAATCTTTATAGGCATCAGGTCCAACAACTAGGTCAACAATTTTTTCTTCTTCTAAAAATTTAGCTTTTAAGCGTTCAGCCATACAACCTAAAACTCCAACTTTCATGGTTGGATTTATTTTTTTAACGGCATTGTACTTTTCCAAGCGTTTACGAACAGTTTGTTCCGCTTTTTCTCTAATAGAACACGTATTCACTAAAACTAAATCTGCTTCTTCAAGTAAATGTGTTGTATTATAACCTTCGTCAGAAAGAATTGAAGCAACTATTTCAGTATCATTTAAATTCATTTGGCAACCATAACTTTCAATAAAAAGCTTTTTATTGTTCCCTTCTTTTTTGTCGGTTAAAAGCGCTTGTCCTTGCTTTTTTTCTTCTATAACTTTTTCGCTACCCATATATTTTTATTGGATTGCAAAGATATAACCAATTTTTTGAAAATATGACAGATTGGCAGAATTTTAACATACCTAAAAATGACTTATTTTTTTGACTAAATTTTAATTTCGTAATGCAAAAGCTACACTTTTTAAATGAAATGTAGCGTTTGCATATTTTTATTCGTAATGTTCATATAAAGTTTAATTAAAACTTAAATTTAGCTTTTATTCAATTTAATAAAATGATAATAAATATGAAAACTAAAAACCTATTTTTAGTAGCGGTAACCTTTTTTTTTATGGTTTCGTGCAGTAATAATGATGAATTTGAGACCGTGAATGTTGCAAAAGCAGAATACATGACATTAGAAGCGTTTAGATCATCTGTGGATATAATTGCGCCAACTCCAATTATTGAATCGGGTAAAATTTATGCTTACAATAATTTAGTATTAGTAAATGATGTAGATAGCGGAATTCATATTATAGATAATTCCAATCCAAAAAACCCGATTAAAATAGCGTTTATAAAAATAATTGCCAATAAAGATATGGAGGTAAAAGGGAACTATTTATACGCCGATAGCTTAATGGATTTATTGGTTTTTGATATTTCAGATTTGGAAAATATAAATGAAGTGGCCAGGTTAGAAAATGTATTTCCAGATTATATTCCAATGCCATTTATAGAAAATTTAGTAGTTGATTATGGAGAAAACGGCTATAATTCTGGTGAAATAATTGTAAAATGGAATATAACACAAGAACAACGTAGAATTGATGATGAAAGAAATAATTACAACACAGGAGGTATTGTTTTTAATGATTTTATGGCACTTGCTTCATCAGAATCTACTGGGCAAGGAGGTTCATTAGCGAGATTTAAAATAGTGAACGATTATTTATATGCTGTAGATAGTCATAGCATTAATATTTTTGATATTAATAACCTAGAAGCACCCAGAGAACTACAGAAAGTACACGCTGGATTTGATATAGAAACTATATTTAATCGAGAAAACTTACTTTTTTTAGGAAGTATGAGTGGAATGTTTATATATAATATTGATAAACCAGAAACACCATTATTCATTTCAGAGTTTCAACATGGCACGGCTTGCGACCCCGTAGTTGTTGATGATAATTATGCATATATAACTTTACGTGCTGGTAATTTTTGTGGAGCCTTCGATAGTAGCCTGGAAATTGTTGATATTTCTGATATATATAATTTAAAACTTATAAAATCATATACAATGGATAATCCTTATGGTTTGGGAATAAAAGACAACCTTCTTTTTATATGTGATGGGACGTCGGGTTTAAAAGTTTATAATAAAGGTAATATTGAAGAATTAGAGCTTTTGAATACCTTTAAAGATATAACTGCTTATGATGTAATTCCAATGGAAAATAATTTATTATTAATTGGTGATAATACACTTTTTCAATATACTTATTCTAATAATGGAGTTGATTTATTGAGCGAATTTCAATTAAACTAAAAATAGTTTTTCTTAATAAAAACAGGCTATTCAGCCTGTTTTTTAGTTTTTTTATAAATTGTTTTTGATAAGTTTTAAAAATCTTATATACATTTGCAAACCAAAAACACTTATATATATAAGGTGTAATTTATGTAAAAAGAAAAGATTTATGGCAAAAAATTTAGTAATAGTTGAGTCACCTGCAAAAGCAAAAACAATAGAAAAATTTTTAGGAAAAGATTTCCAAGTTGAATCTAGTTTTGGGCATATTGCAGATTTACCTTCTAAAGAAATAGGAATTGATGTTGAAGGTGATTTTATGCCAAAATATACTGTTTCATCCGATAAGAAAGCCGTAGTTAAAAAATTAAAAGATTTAGCAAAAAAGGCAGATACTGTTTGGTTGGCTTCGGATGAGGATCGTGAAGGGGAAGCAATAGCTTGGCATTTATTTGAGCAATTAAAATTAAAAGACGCAAATACCAAGCGAATAGTATTTCACGAAATTACTAAAAAAGCAATATTAAAAGCAGTTGAAAATCCAAGAAGTTTAGACTATAACTTAGTCAATGCTCAACAAGCTCGTAGAGTTTTAGATAGGTTAGTAGGTTATGAATTATCTCCAGTACTTTGGAGAAAAATAAAAGGAGGACTGTCTGCCGGAAGGGTGCAGTCTGTTGCTGTACGATTGATTGTAGAAAGAGAACGTGAAATTACGGAATTTAAACCAGTTGCTACTTATAAAGTAATTGCAGAATTTGCAAACTCAGAAGGTAAAAAATTTAAAGCTAATTTACCGAAGAATTTTGATGCTAAGGAAGAAGCTGAATCGTTTTTAAATTCTTGTATAGACGCAAATTTTGAAGTTGATGATTTGCAGAAAAAACCTGCTAAAAAATCTCCTGCAGCACCATTTACAACTTCAACTTTACAGCAGGAGGCTTCAAGAAAACTGTACTTTCCTGTTGCAAAAACAATGATGATTGCTCAACGTTTGTACGAAGCAGGTTTTATTACATATATGAGAACTGATAGCGTAAATTTATCTGATGACGCTAAAAATGAAGCTCAGGAAGAAATTATTTCATCTTATGGAGAAGCATATAGTAAACCAAGAAATTTCAGTAATAATTCAAAAGGAGCACAAGAAGCCCATGAAGCTATTCGACCTACAACTATGAGTCAGCAGTCGATTTCTGTTGATTACGATCAAGATAGATTGTATGATTTAATATGGAAAAGAACCATAGCCTCGCAAATGAGTGATGCTAAGTTAGAGCGAACTAATGTTAGAGTAGCAAATTCAAATAATGATAAAATACTCACTGCAAACGGTGAAATGATAAAGTTTGAAGGATTTCTAAAGGTATATTTAGAAGGTACAGATAATGAAGAAGAAGAGCAGGAAGGAATGCTTCCAAACTTAACAAAAGGAGATGGTTTAGTTAATAAAAATATTATTGCCACGGAAAGATATTCAAGACCACCATATAGATATACAGAAGCTGCTTTAGTAAAAAGATTGGAAGAATTAGGAATTGGACGTCCGTCAACATATGCACCAACAATTTCAACAATTCAGCGAAGAGAGTATGTAGAGAAAGGAACAGTTGAAGGTGTTGATAGAGATTACACTCAAATAAAACTTACTAAAGGAAAAATTACTTCAAAAGTTTTAACTGAAAAAGTAGGCTCAGATAAAGGAAAATTGGTTCCAACAGATATTGGAAATATTGTAAATGACTTTTTAGTTGAGAATTTTTCAAATATTTTAGATTTTGGTTTTACAGCAAAAGTAGAATCTGAATTTGATGATATTGCTGAAGGAAAGGAAGATTGGATTTCTATGATTAAAGATTTTTATAATAATTTTCATCCAATTGTGGAAGATGTAGCTGCAAATGCAGATAGAGCCAAAGGGGAAAGATTATTAGGGATAGACCCTAAAAGTGGAAAAAACGTTTATGCTCGTTTAGGTAGATTTGGAGTAATGGTTCAAATAGGTGAAGCAACAGATGAAGAAAAACCAAAATTTGCGAGTTTACAAGGAGATCAAACATTAGCAACTATCACATTTAAAGAAGCTATGGATTTGTTTAAACTTCCAAAAAAAATAGGAGGATTTGAAAATACAGATGTAATTGTTGCAAGTGGTCGTTTTGGACCATATATTAAATTTGATAAAATGTTTGTTTCAATTCCAAAAGATGAAAATCCAATGTCAATTGATATTAATAGAGCTATTGAATTAATTCGGGAAAAACAAAAAGCAGATGCCCCAATTGGTAAATATGAAAACTTACCAATTCAAAAAGGAGTTGGTAGATTTGGACCTTTTATTAAATGGAATAGCATTTTTATTAATGTTAATAAAAAATATGATTTCGATAATTTAACTCAATCTAATCTTGAAGAATTAATTGAAGATAAAAAAAGAAAAGATATTGAAAAAGTGCTTCACAATTGGGAAGAAGAAGGAATTAGAGTAGAAAAAGCGCGTTGGGGTAGATCAAATATTTTAAAGGGAAAAGTTAAAATTGAATTACCAAAAACTGTTGACGCTACTAGATTAACGTTAGAGGAAGTAAAAGATATAATTGAAAAGAATGCCCCAAAAAAGAAAACAACTAAAAGAAAAATAAATAAAAAATAAATATTTTATTTATCTTGCCAATGAAAAAGGCAAATATTAACCCCAAAAAATGAATTTCGATTACCTAAAACCTGTCGACAATACATTATTATCTTATGCTAAAATGCAAACCAATCAAACTTTTGGTCAATGCATGAAAATCTATACCGAAAAAAATAATTTTCCAGATTTATCAAATACTAAAATAGCAATTATTGGTGTTTTGGAGGGTAGAGCTTCGGTTGGTAATTATGGAACAGGGCTGGGTTTAGATGAAGTAAGAAAAGAACTTTATAAGCTTTATCCAGGAAATTGGCCAATAAACGTGGCCGATTTAGGAGATATTATTGAAGGAAATACTATTGAAGACACCTATTTTGCTTTAAATGAATTATTAAGCTTTTTAATTAAAGGTAAAATAATTCCAATTATTATTGGTGGGGGACAGGATTTAACTTATTCCAATTACAGAGCATATGACAAGCTTGAACAAACTGTAAATATTGTAGCTGTTGATAATAAATTCGATTTAGGATCTATAGAAGATGAATTAACTTCTCAATCTTATTTAAGTAAGATTGTCATGAATCAACCAAACAACCTATTTAATTATTGTAACATTGGTTATCAGACATATTTCAATTCTCAGGATGAAATTGATTTGATTGAGAGCTTATATTTTGAGGCATATAGATTAGGTGAAGTTTTAAATTCTATTCAAATTGTAGAGCCAATTTTACGCGATGCAGATATTGTAAGTGTAGATTTATCTTCAGTAAAAAATGCAGATGCGCCTGGGAATAATAACGCAACTCCAAACGGTCTTTCTGGTACTGATATTTGTGCAATTGCAAGATATGCGGGTATAAGTGATAAGGTTTCATCATTCGGTATTTTTGAATACAATCCAAAAATGGATGTTAAAAACCAAACAGCTCAATTAATTTCACAAATGATTTGGTATTTTATAGAAGGAGTTAATTATAGAGCCAACGATTATCCATTTGGATTAAAAGATCAGTACAAAAAATTCATTGTTCCTATTGAAGATCAAATATTAAACTTTTATAAAAGTCATAAAAGTGGAAGATGGTGGATGGAAATAGGGCTAAATGAAAATAATAAATTCAAAAGACATGCGTTAATACCTTGTACATATCAAGAATATGTAAGTGCAAGTAATCAGGAAATTCCAGAACGATGGATACGAACTTTAAAAAAATTAGTATAAAATTTTAAAAATTTGTTATAATAAAATGTGTTTTTTTTAGTTTTAAACAGATTAAATAAATATTGTATTTTAAAATAATTAGTAATAGGTTTGTCATAATTGAATAATAAATTAATATGAATAAAATATCATTGTATATTTCACTAGTGTTGGTTATGTTTAGCTGTGGTTCTAATGAGCAAGGTGAATTGGTTGGAGTTAGATCTTCAAGTAATTGGCATTCAGAAAGACCTCTAGGGATGACTTTAATTCCAGGGGGGTCATTTACAATGGGTAAACAGAGTGAAGATGTTGCAAGTTCATTAAATTCCCCCGCCCGAACAGTAACTGTACGTCCCGTTTATATGGATGAAACAGAAATAACCAATAGCGAATATAAAGAATTTGTTCAATGGGTTAGAGATTCTGTGGTAAGGACTGAGCTTGCATTATTCTCAGAATTAATGTCGTTTGATGGAGAGCCAGTTTTAGAAGATTATAAGTTTTTAAATATCGATTCGACGGATATGTCACCTTATCAAAAGTATATGATGAAAACTTATGGTAGTTTAGGCGATCCTAATTCTCCAACTCAAGGAAAAATGTTGAATTGGGATACTGAAATTTTTTGGAATGTAAACGATTTTCCTAGTGAAGAATATGCCGAAGTAATGATTGATTCTGTTTTTACACCTATTGAGGATAGTTTTGAAGGCAGGAGAATGATTAATGTGAACAAATTAAAGTTTAAGTATTTTTGGTTAGATCAAGAAGCTGCTGCAAGAAATAAAGGAGACAGGAGAAATTTTATAAAACAAGAAACAATTAATGTTTATCCTGATACAACTGTATGGGTAAGAGATTTTAATTATTCTTATAACGATCCAATGCATCAGGATTATTTTTATCATCAAGCATTTAATGACTATCCTGTTGTTGGAGTTTCTTGGATGCAAGCAAAAGCTTTTTGTAAATGGAGAACCAAAAAGAAAAATGATTTTTTAAATTCAAAAAGAAAGCCAACACAAGTGCCACAATTTAGATTGGCAACGGAAGCAGAATGGGAATATGCAGCTAGAGGCGGTCTGGAAAATGCTACATATCCTTGGGGTGGTCCATATACTACTACAGATAGAGGATGTTTTTTAGCTAATTTTAAACCTACTAGAGGTAATTATGCAGTAGATGGAGCACTTTATACTGTTGAAGCTAAATCGTACCCGCCAAATGACTTTGGTCTATATAATATGTCTGGAAATGTTGCTGAATGGACAAATACTGCATATAGTGAGGCATCTTATTATATTGGTTCAACAATGAATCCTAATGTTGAAATAGATAAAAATCATAGAAAAGTTATTAGAGGAGGATCTTGGAAAGATGTAGCCTATTTTTTAGAGGTAAGTACTAGAGATTATGAATATGCAGACTCAGCAAGAAGTTATATTGGTTTTAGAACAGTACAAGACTTCTTAGGGACAGATATAAATGAAAATTAAGAAATAAAATCAACTTTATAAACACAAACTAAACACTTAAATTATGGCACAATCAAGAAATACAAAAAAATTATTTAACTATGCTTATGGTATAGGTGCGGCAATTGTAATTTTAGGAGCACTTTTTAAAATTCAACACTGGCCTTACGGTGGTTTAATGTTAACTATTGGTATGGCAGTTGAAGCATTGGTATTCTTTGTTTCTGCATTTGATTCAGTTGAAGAAGATTTAGACTGGTCTTTAGTATACCCTGAATTAGCTAGCGGAAATATGCGTGATAAAGATAAAGCTGAAGTAAGAGAAACCCAGAGTTTATTATCTCAAAAATTAGATGATATGTTGAGAGATGCTAAACTAGATGCTGGATTAATTAAAAGTTTAGGGGAAAGTATTCAAAATTTTAAAGGAGCTGCTGAAAATATAGCTCCTGCCGTAGATTCTATTGCTGCCACTAATAAGTATAGTGAACAATTATCATTGGCTGCTGCGCAAATGGAATCTTTAAATAGTTTATATAAAGTACAACTAGATAGTACTAGTAGGCAAGCTGAGATAAATGAGCAAGTTACAGTGAATGCTGGTAAATTAAAAGAACAAATGGAGTCTTTGGCAACAAACTTATCATCTTTAAACGGTGTTTATGGTGGTATGTTATCTGCAATGTCTAATAAATAATTAATTGTTTATTGAAAAAAATTAATTATTAAACTAAAAACTTATTAGAAATGGCTTCAGGTAAATTATCACCAAGGCAGAAAATGATTAACTTAATGTACTTAATTTTCATTGCAATGATAGCAATGCAAATGTCTAAAGAAGTACTTTCTGCTTTTGGTTACATGAATGAAAAACTAACTGATAACAATGCAACGGCATCAGTTAAAAATAACGAAATTCTTCAAAATTTAGGTACTAAGGCTCAGGAACAACCTGAAAAATATAGTACTTTATTCGCTACAGCAAATAACGTTGATGAATTATCTAAAAATTTCAATGATTATCTTGAATCAAAAAAAGTATTTTTTCTTACCGATCAAGAAGATTTAAAAGATTATGAGTCAATGGATAAAATAGCTATTGTTGATGAGCATTTTTTTGAGGGAGATGCTTTTTCAGAAGCTGGGCAAGAATTTTTAGATCATATTAATGGATATAGGGATGAAATTGTAAAACTTCTTGGTGAAAAAAGTCCATTAGTAGCTAATATTCAAAAGCGTTTTGATACTTCAGATCAAGACACTGAAGATGGTAAACAAGCTTGGTTAAAAAATAGATATGAAGGTTTTCCTTTAATTTCTACGGTAACCAATTTAACTTCAATGCAAACTGATATTAGAACAACACAAACAGAAATTTATAGTAGTCTTTTAGGAGGGCAGCTAGAAAGTGATGTTTCAATGTCTAATTATAATACAATTTTAATTCCTGAAAAATCTGCCTTTTTTCAAGGTGAAAATTTTAAGGGGAAAATTGTTTTAGGGCGTTATGATGCATCTTTACAACCATCTGAAGTTATCGTTAATGGAAATAAAATTACTAAAATTGAAAACGGAGGAGCTATTTTAGATTTTCCTGCAGGGGGAGTTGGAGAACGTGAAGTAAAAGGGAAATTTGTTTTTATAGAAAACGGAGAGCCAGTTGAAATTGAAATTAACAGTACATATGCAGTTATTCCAAAACCAAATAGTGCTGTAATTTCAGCGGATAAAATGAATGTAGTTTATAGGGGTGTGCCAAACCCAATGACTATTTCAATTCCAGGAATTCCTGACAACTTAGTTACAGCATCAGCTACTGGGTTAAATAGAAGTTCAGGTTCGGGGAAATATACAATGACACCTTCTTCAGGAAGAGAAGTAACAATAAGAGTTTCTGGTAAATTACCAAATGGTCAAACAGTTAGTTCTTCACAAAATTTTAGAATTAAAGATATTCCTTCACCACAAGGTACTATCAGAAAAGAAGCAGGTCATGTAACTATGCCAAGTTCTAGTTTAGAAAACTCAACTGTAGGAGCAGAATTACCGGATTTTGACTTTGATTTAACACTTAGTATAAGTGGTTTCACGATTAAAGTTCCAGGACAAGGAGCAGTTGTAGTAAATGGAAATAGAATGGATGCATCAGCGAAAAAAGCAATTGCGAAAGCTAGAAGAGGTGATGTGGTTACAATATTCGACATTAAATCTTCGTTAGTAGGAAACAGTGGTTATAAAATAAAAAATGCTTCACCTGTGAGTATTGAAATTCAATAAATTGAAAAATTAAATGATGAATAAGAGAAATATTGGAATCTTAATTTTAGCGTTTATGTTGTTTCAAACAACATTTTCACAATCTAATCTTTTAAACGCTAAAAGACCTTCTGATATTGGGAAAAAAACGGCTGAGCAAAAAGCTGTAGATAATGACAAACCTTTGGAATATGGTTATGTTGATGATAGAGATATTCTTTGGTCTAAAGTGGTGTGGGAATATATAGATTTAAACGAACGTATTAACTTACCTTTATATTATCCAGTTGACACCACCAATGTTGCTGCAGATAGAAGATCACTGTTTGATACACTTTTAAAAGGTATTAAAAATGATGATATAACAGAGGTTTATGATGATTCCTATTTTACAGCAAAATTGACTAAAGCTGAAATAAATAGAAAATTATTTAGAATTGACACTACAGATGCTGGTTTTGATGAATTAAATGCTGGTGCTGAAAGTATTGATGAATATATAGATAAAATAAACCTTACATCTCAAGATATTGAAGGATTTAAAATAAAAGGGCTTTGGTATTTTGATAAGCGCCAAGGTGAATTAAAGTATCGATTACTGGCTTTAGCCCCAATTGCTCCAGATGTTCAAACTATGGGGCGTGAGGATATTGATATTACTGAACAATTACCACTTTTTTGGGTTTGGTTTCCAGACGCAAGAAATTTATTGCACGAAATGAAAGTATTTAACCCTAAAAATTCAGCATTTCCAATTACTTTTGACCATATATTAAATGCTAGGAGATTCAATTCTATTATTTATAAGGAAGAAAATATTCACGGAGATAGGGAAGTGTCTCAATACGTAAGGGGAAATTCATTATTCCAAGTTATTGAATCCAATAAAATTAAAGATCAAATTAGAGATAAAGAACTGGATATGTGGAATTACTAAATTGTAATTTTAAATATAATATAAGAAACTCTTGCAATTTGCAGGAGTTTTTTTGTTTTAAATATAACTTTGTAAAATGAAGGTAGATTATATAGTTGTTGGCTTGGGGTTAGCGGGTTTAGCATTTTCTAAAGAGTTAGAAAAAAAAGGCAAGTCCTTTGTCGTATTTGAAGATAATTCACAAAACTCATCAATTGTAGCAGGTGGAATGTATAATCCTGTTATTTTAAAACGTTTTACACCCGTTTGGGATGCTAATGAGCAATTAAAAATTGCAATTCCTTTTTATGAAGAATTAGAAAAAGAGTTTAATTCAAAATATCATTACTCTGTAGATATTTATCGGATTTTTAAATCGATTGAAGAGCAAAATAATTGGTTTGCTGCAAGTGATAAGCCTATGCTTTCTGAATATATGATTCCGGAAATTGTACATGAAAAACATATAGGTATTTCTGCAAAATTTGGATTTGGAAAACTTAAAAATACGGGGAGAATTGATACAAAATTATTATTGGAGGATTATAGAAACTACTTGTTTAAAAGAAAACTAATTTACAATACAAAGTTTGATTATTCGCAATTAAACATTAATGAATTAGATCTTGAATATAAAGATATAAAAGCCTCGAAAATTGTTTTTTGTGAAGGATTTGGATTAACAAAAAATCCTTTTTTTAATTATTTGCCAATGCAAGAGGCAAAAGGGGAATTGTTAATAATAAAAGCGCCTAATTTAAATGTTGATTTTTTAATAAAAGCTGCTGTATTTGTACTTCCCTTAGGGAATAATTATTACAAAGTTGGAGCTACTTTTAACTGGGAAGATAAGACCAAATTGCCTACGGAAGAAGGTAAAAAGGAATTGATAGATAAATTAAACACATTTATTACAATACCATATACTATTGTAGACCATATTGCTGGAATAAGACCAACGGTAAAAGATAGAAGACCTTTAGCTGGAAAACATCCTAAATACAAGAATATAGCCGTTTTAAATGGTTTAGGAACACGTGGGGTTATGATTGCTCCTGTTGTTGCAAAATCGCTTTATAATCATTTAGAAAATGGTTTAGAGCTGGATTCTGAAATTTCTATTGATCGATTTCAGTAGTATTTTTGTAATTTGGATTAAAATGAACAAAAATATTAATCCAAATAATTCTTGAAAATCGCATTGAAATAGGCGCAGTCAGAATTAAAACTATTACAATAGGAATAAAACTTTGTAACAAACTAAGTTTAAAAAGTAAGGTAGCTATGGCAAATGTAATTATTGAAATACCAACAGTAAGTCCATAAGTTACATACATTGCGCCATAGTAAAATGAAGGTTCCATCATGTATTTAAGGTCACAATGTGAACATTTTGTTTTCATTTTAAATGCTTTTCGATATTTAAAAACATTATTTTCTTCCATAAAATCACCTTCATTACATCTCGGGCATTTATTAAAAAAAATGCTATAAAGCTTTGAACCTTTTTTAAACATATTGTTTATTAAAATTATAATAGATTTGCAAAGTTAAATTTTTTGAATTAGTTATTTGTAATAAATTATGCTAAACGCACACAATATATCCATTTCATTTGGAGGAACCGAATTGTTTTCTGGAATAACTTTTAAGTTAATCTCAGGGAATAGAGTTGGGTTAATTGGGAAAAATGGAGCTGGGAAATCTACGTTACTTAAAATTATATCCAGAGAATTAGATTGTGATTCTGGAACCATGGCTTTTGAAAAAAACACAACAATTGGTTTTTTAAAACAAGATATTGATTTTACCTATGGCAAAACTATATTACAAGAGGCATATACTGCCTTTGTTGAAATTAAAGAAGTAGAAATGCAGCTGGCGGAAATAAACAAACAGCTTGCAGAACGAACTGATTATGAATCGGATGGTTATCATGCTATTTTACACGATTTAGATGATTTAACGCATAGGT